>Ga0209342_10003925_pt1 | contig 15559 bp, 17 predicted proteins | sample RifCSP16_2_FD_184023 | JGI IMG/M metagenome (GOLD analysis project Ga0209342, IMG submission 184023) | Soil microbial communities from Rifle, Colorado - Rifle CSP2_sed 16_2 (SPAdes) (version 2) | ecosystem: Environmental > Terrestrial > Deep subsurface > Rock core/Sediment | place: Rifle... | reverse complement strand
GGAATGACTACAAAGGCTCTCGATGAGATAACAAAAACTCTAGAAGAGAGCGATAGAATTGAAATTGATGTTTCTCAATACCGAGGTAGAACTGCAAGGAAGTACAGAATGAAAGGATTTAAGCCATGAGTAAAGCTAGTAAGTGGACGAAGTTGAATGCGGAACACCTTCGGAGAAAACGATGAAACCAGCCGGTCGTAATGTACTCATTCGACCTTTCAGCGATGAAATAATGTTCGCGGGAAAGATTCATTTGCCTGATACCGCAAAATCTCGTGCTTGCGAAGGTATCGTTATTGCTGTAGGCTGCTGGTGCGAATCAGTATCGCCGGGAGATTGGGTTATTTTTAGTCGCAAGCAAGCTACTGATGTAATACACGATAATGTAACACATGTAATTGTCGATGAGCGCGCTATCCCACTAATTCTCGAAGAGGAGTCTAAAGACATTGCCTATGCCTGATCGAATTCTCTTATGCTACGAAGTAACTTTAAAATGTGTGACTTGTAAAGAAGTCATACAAAAGGAGTTGATCGACTCCTACAGTGTCGAATTCCATCTCCCATGTTGCTCCCCAATGATGATAGTAAAAGTAGAATCTATTTGGCTAAAGACAGATAAAGTTGTCGAGAAAGAAGTAGTTCTAGAACAGGAAATTAATTAAAATGGAAGTCGATATTTATGATGCTAACAGTCTCGATGAGGAAGCCTTAGTAAGAGTTCTCGTCTCACTCACCATAGGTGACTTGATAAAGCAAATAAAGCAAGGTGAAGTTTTGGCAACTCGTTGGTTAGAGAGCCGCCTTGTCGATGCTGAGTTTCGTATTATCGTACAAGGCCGCCGAGTTGGAGCCGGAAAGGGCGGAGAAATTATTGACCTTCAAGAAGGTGAAAGGAGAATTATTACACCGTGATCGGTAAATATCTAATCTCTGTCGAGCATGAACTTTGGCTTTGGAAAAACCTTGACGGCTCTTATTCTCTTTCTTACCCTTCAATTATAAATAGAACTACTGGCGAAGGTGTCCCCGCAATATGCGACCCGGCACCCGATCTTGTTATTCGCAAAGGAACGCTGCTCTCTTTGGAGATTCTGAGCAAAAATCTCCAAAGAGAGATGAAGGTACGAACTAATACTTCTTCGTAGACTTCGGAGTTTTTTTAGTTTGGCCTTTGCGTGTTTTCATCGCGTTACCTGCCATTTCTGTCACCTCCCTTCTAGAGCCCTGGTTATATCTAGATTACGATAGAAGTCCTTTAGATGTACTGGCAAAGTTGAAGAGAAATCCTCTAATGACTCAATTGCCCGAGATGCCCTTGGGTTATAGCGTTCATAAGCCGGATCATATGGCGACCTAGATTCTAGAGGAACAGCCTTTTTCGGATCGAAAAGTCGCATTTCATACTCATAGAATCTTTTAGGATTGTATATCAACCCTTCGATTTCTGAACGCTGTAGTGACTTTGCTAAAGATTCACTGAATCTCCGTCGAAAGTCAGTGCTTAATGTACTATTCAGAAAGCTAAAGAAGTGCTGTGGCGATAGCGGTTCTGCGTATTTATTTCGATAATGTTTATTAAGTGCCTCATACAATTGAGGTATAGATTCCTCAAAAGAGCCTTCAAGCTGCGGAGCTTTATGGGTAAAAGGTGAAATCTGTGATAAATCCTCCGGAGAACGAAATGGTATTTTCATAGATTCTCTATAAGAGCTCAACAACTTCTCGCCAGCAGTCTTTGAAAATGCCGGATAAATAAGATCGGGGTGTACAACCGGGGCGACACGCAGAGTTACGCCGGAGGTGTCACCTATGTTACTAAAAGTTCTAGCAACACTCGGCAATCTAGTTAAGCTTACTCCCGCTGGTTCACCAATTTTTGAAATACCTTTGCTAGAAAATCCTTCTTTCATGATCTTCTCAGCAGCTTTCTCAGAAGTTCCGTGGAAGAATGGGCCTTCCATAAATTTCTTAGTATATGATCTAAGATGTCTAACATCTTCAGGTAAATTCTTTACAGCACCTTCCAATTCCTTCAAATAGTCTTTGCGAAAAACTCTATAACCACGCGATACATCTCTTGATGCTCCGAGGAGCATCGCAAGGCCAAGAATATCACGAGTAATATCGCCAGATTCTTTACCTCGCTGTCCAGATAATGATTTTGTCGGCTCTTCTGAGAAGGCAAAGCTCTTTAGGTAATCAACAATATCTGAAACCTGTTCTCTTGAAGTCGCAGGGCGAGACTTGATTACATCTTCCGGACCCTTTGAGGAAATAGTACGCTTACTTAGATATTCTTCAAACGAATCCGACACTTTAGTATCCTCTAGTCCCTCCCGGCTGCGACGGACCAAATAGTGATTCATACTGCTCGCCAATTGTAGGTGACGCACCTATTGGGCGTTTTCCTTCAATATCGGTGCGAGTAGACAAAGTACGCTCTGTCAATGTTGTTCTGCCAGGTCCAAACATGCGTCGAGCGGCATTAACACCCGGAATATAATTGCGACGTAAATTATTAGTCATTCCTGCCAAATCCATCTGAAAGAGGTCTGTTAACATAGCTCCAAAGGATTTTAACAATGGCGTTGCCGGATTCAATCCAATTAATCCACGAGGATCAAGTTGATAAGAAATACTCGCAAGTCCGAGTCCGCCACCAATAAGCGAAGCAGAAGCGTATTGATAAACTAATGCTCGAAAGAAAGCGAGACGCTCGACAGGATGTAACGCTTTTATAAATTGTCCAAATTCCTTCGGTGCACCTATCGCAGCCATTCGATGAGCAAAATTAATGTGATCTCCGAATTTAGGATTCTGACGCAATAGCAGCGCTATCGTCTGCATATGCTTAATACCAAAGGTATTAAATTGCATAATCACATCGCCCAAGGGGCCAATGTTAAAGCTCAAATTCTTAGGCAGAGGAATATATCCCTCCTGCAAAGGAGAACGAAAGCCCTTTCCATAGAGAAAGTTTGCAATACTCGCTGCATAAGTTGAAGCTCTAACAAGTGCAGCCTGAAACTCGGGGTCTTGTATAGATTGCGGAGAAAGCCTTTTTGCTGTTCGCTGTATTGCAGCTTGATGAGCTTCAAACACTGTAATTCTATTTATCATCTCTGCTGCGCGCATTCCGAGGAACGACCCAGATATAGCTTTGTGCCAGAGCCACTGACTCGCATAGAGAGCCGATTTATAATCACCAGTTTTTGTTATACTTACTGGTGTAAAAATCTCTTCCATATCATGCAAGACACCTAACTCTCGATAATATTTCAAAGCATCTTCAGTAAACAATCCTTTTACAAGTGTCGCGCCGGCCTTTGTGTAACCAAGAAGAGTATCAAATGTAGCTGCAATTGCTCTCTCAGGTAACTGTGCCATGCCATTTGTGATAGGCTGTGTGACATTTAAAAGTATAGTACGCAAATTATAGCCAATCATCGCGGCATAATTTAATGTTTTTGACGAACGAACAAAGTCATTAAGACTTTTATCGGAAAGTGAAACTCTTGGAATCTCAAGTGTTACAGGTTTTCCTGTGGAGTCTTTAAATGTTGCTGTGTGTTTAGAGAATCCTCGTGCAACTAGTTGATTATCTATCCAACTTGAGGTTGCACTTATCTCTGAAATACTTGGAGAAACTGGTTTGCCTTCTAAATGCCTAGCATACCAGTTAAGGTAAGACTTCGCCGAGGGTGAAGATTCATTCGATGAAAGGATTCTAATGTAGTTAGATGGCGTTTTCCACGCCTTTTCTTGAGTCACAAGGTTTCCCAATTCCTGTAGAACTTCCCAAAAGTTTGCCTTTATTTCTAGGCGTACTCCACTTCCAAAGGGTGTTTGCACGAAATTTTCTACGCCTGTAGGCTTGACTAATTTTCCAAACATACCCGCCAGACCCTGCGCTCGACTTCCGGCTGTAAAAATCATTTCTGGAATTAGATCAAAGACAGCATTATAATCGTTCGGTACAGGTGGCAAACCGACTATTGCTCTACGATCATTAACCGAAGGAACAATTTCCTTCTGAATCCACTGACGCACATTTGTTAACACAGCTTTTTCGGCATTTGTATAGGAGTCCGATTTAAATGGTAAGCCAATGAGAGCACGTGTTAACTTCTCCGAAGTTGCTGTACCTACCCCTACCATTTTTCTAGAATTAATCAATAATTCCTTGTTTGCATGAGCCGTAACTGCTTCAACTGTCTTTGCATCATAAACTAACTTTGCAGCTATATCATACTGTGGTTTATTTTTCAGGGCCAATACCACAGGTGGGTCCATGAATGCGCGAAAGCCACCAAAGTTAGTTGGATCAGGTTGCGTTGTAACATAAATAGGTATAGAACTCGGCACTGTTTTCTTTGCCGCTTTTCTACTGGGACTATGACCAGCGGGAAGAATAGCACCAGTTTCCTCGCTAGGAAGCTTCTTAAGAATCCCCCAAATCGTATTCCCCTCCGGTGCCGGAAGATCAATCCCTTGTGAAGCTCTTTCCACAGTTTCAGCCTGCGTTGCATATTCAGCCTGCGTTGTAATGCGCTCAGGCGAAACAGCGTATTTAGCACCTCGCTTATCCACAACCCTAATATTCCCACCAGGAAGTACAGAATCAACGATAACAACTTCGCCAGAGTCTTTTACAACCTCTTCGCCAATCGCAAACTTCGTCTTACCTGTAACCTTCTCAAATGGAACGAAGTAGCGAGCAGTACCACTTGCAACTTGCAATCCATTCTCTAGTCGATCAACGACTTTCGCAACTTTTCCATTTGCATAGACCAAATCGCCAATTATTGCATCCTCAGAGGCTACAAATCCTGTCCTCAATGCCGGTTCCGGAATGCTAGCCTCTATAATCCCTGTCGGGTGGACAACCGAATCGGTCGGACCAAGCACATTGTCCACCCGTGCGGCAGCTTTCTTGTAAAGCAAATCCTCTGCGCTACGCATAAACCCAGGAACAGGAGAAGCGATAGCGCGCTCTGCTGCACTTGTTACAGCTTGTGTTTCAGCTAACCCAGGAGCGATAGTCTCTTGCGCCCTACGGAGTGTCAAAGAAGTAGGCGACTCAGGGATCAAATTTATTTCGCCCGGCTGTAGTGGCGGAATAGGTTCGGGTGGCGTAAGTGGCTTAAACTGCGGTTCTATGACGGGTGGCTTTCCTGGTTCAATTCGAGGCCGACCGCCAAGAGTGAGTGGCGAAGTTACTTCTTTCGTAATAAGCGTCGCCGGCACTTCTCCAATAACTTCCGCAGCAGAACGAATCTTTGCACCACGCGCCGGGAAGCGAAGATAGCGCAATCCTTCTTTTGTACCTGCTCCTACTGCTTCAGAAAATTGCTCAGCAGAAAGCGGTGTGATAGCAGGCTTTATACCTTTCCCAACACCAATTAATCCATGCAAACCTGCAAGGAATGGAACAACTGCCAAAAATTCCTGACTAGTCGATTTGGCTAAATCATAAACAGTGGGAATTTTACCTGTGCTAATTAACTTGCTTAACTCTTTGGACATCGCTTCATATGCAGCAATAACACCACCCTGTATCGTTGCATTAGCGGCAGCGCGAGCTAATGTAGGATACTGAATGAAGAATCGTTTTATTAGCGGCAGCGATTGATAGAATGATTGAGCAACGGGCACAGCACCTGCTACAACTTTTGCAGTAAGAAATGGAGCAGTTAGAACAATATCAGTTGCTATCCTTGCAGCATTCTCAATTGAAAAGAAATCAGCTTGTGGAAGTTGTGGACGTGCGCTTGACATCCCCGGAACGGCACTAACGAAGCCGCGGGAAATGGCACCCATTTTACTTTCAGTACCAACATCAATATTAATACCGAATGGCAATTCAAGCATAGAAGTTTTAGGAGTCAAACCTTCTCGGATAGGCGCAAAGAAGTCGCGGTAATAATCTACATACGTTTTTGCAATAAAAGATGCAGCAGCCTTGAATGGATGGCCAGAAAAATATTGTTCTAGTTCTTTAGCATGTCTTTTCTCAGTTTCGCCAGTGAACAATGGTGTAGCTTGACGCATGATATTTGCATATCGAGCTTTATCCGGAGAACCTACCTCTGTAAGTGAGGGTAAACCGAGATTAATTCTAACAGCAACTTTTTCAGCGTTAGGTAAGCCCGCAAAATCGGATGTCTGCGAGAGAAAATTCTCGATCGTATTCCTCATCTGCGGAGCTTTTTCAAAGACCTTTGCACGCTCTTCGAGTGGAAGAGCGAGCAAATCCTGAATTATTGTCTGCTCATTTGCCATTTATTGCCTCGGTGGACCGCCATACTTGCGTAGGAATTCATCTGCCGTTTTTGGCGTAACTTTTGGAATTACAGATGATCCTTTATATTGAATCCTTGGAGGATTAAAAGATGACCCTTCCTTTACTGGCTGCGGTACAACAGGAGTTGGTTGAATAATTCTCCGACCCAATCCAGGTCTACCAATCATATTTCCAAGTGCTTCCCAAAGAGCTTGTACACCATCTGGATCATTCACCGGAAATCCAAGAACATCTCTTGCAAACGCAATCATCTCTTGATTAGCTGCAACCGGATCTTGTTTGAGTCTCTCAACCATAAATCGAATTTGTGGCCCGAGAGATGCAATATATTTCGACAAATTACGATCCTTAACCTTCTCTTCGAGAAGTGCATTCCAGTATTGCACACGAACATCAAACTCTGCACTACGCTGTCCAGACTCAGCGACACCTGTTTTAGCACGAAGCATAGCAGCTTGAGATGCTAAGACTTTTGCATCGACAAGTTGTTTCTTTTGATTAAAAGCATCCATGATGCGCTGCCTAGCAACGTTGGAAATAGGAAAATCTCCAATGCTACCACTCTTTTCTACATGAGCTACAATGTCACGAGCCGTGTCAAGTCCGACTGTAGGAGAAAGGCGGGTGAGTATATCAACTTTTATTTTATCCGCTTGTTGAGCTTCTTTCAAATCTAACTCACGAGTTTTAGCCTCTCGCAGAAGGGCAAATTTCTCGTCAGCAGTTAACTTATTAATATCTGCAATTCTCAACTTAGTCTGTTCGATCATTTGCCCTTTGCTTCTACCCTTTAAATCCGCACCTGCAACCGGCGCACCGACATCAAAGGCTTCCAGAACTTTCAAAGCATAGCCTATATGCGACGAAGGCGGCGCTTCTGGATAATTTCTCTGTGCCTCTGCGAGAGCGCGCTGATAAACTAAAAGCAACTTTGGATTTTGTTTCATTCTCTCAAGTGACTTCGCAGCTTCTGGATTTACAGCAGCAAGCTGATAGATATTCTTTGGAGTAAATCCAGCATACTGCTCTAACTCTGGCGAGACTTCTCTCCCGGCACCGCGTTCACGAATTAGAAAACTCTTCAACTGATCCACGTTTTGTGGAGTAAATCCACCCGTCCGTGTCGTCGTAATTTGTGGCGGACCCTCAACTCGCGGAATATAAGCAGCCGCTTCCTGGTCCTCAAGAGGATTTACAGGTTGCGCGAGATTATAAGTTGGCCTTGAAGTCGTCTCAGTCCGAACCGGACCAGGCGGCTTTGTTCCAAAGTAGCGTTCAAAAAGTTCTCCACCTGGAGTACCCTGTACAAGAGCCTCATCTGGTGAAACTACTCCAGCTTTAATACCCTCTAATATTGTAGCGAGCTTACGCCGTTTATTCTCATCTAGAATTTTGAAGATATTAGCAATACTATCTGCAAGATTCTCTGCACCACCAAGCTGGCGAGACAAATCACTTTGAATAGTCGGATACGGATTAAGTCTTTCCGGCACTTTTCTCTCCGTGTTCACGAGCTAGTGCAACTGCCTTGTCAAAGTATGGCTTAACCAGTTCCCTAATTTCAGGATATTTCTCAACAAGTAAGGCAATCTCCGTACCATTTTTGATATACAGGTCACGAACTGTCTTGGCAAGTGAACCTTCCCAAAGAACAAAAATCCACTTGCGAGCAAGATGAAATTCCTCACTATCTTCTCCGTAAAGTGCTCTAGCAACCCAACATGCACCATACGCTGCCGCACCTGCTCCAACAACCTTAGCCAATGTATTTGCAACATCGAGCCACGATACTCCTGGTTCATAAGCTGGCTGTGGACCACCAACAATTTGTGGAAACTTTGGTGCCGTACCAAGAAAGTTTTGCACAGCACCAAATGCTTCCGCACCTTGCGGTTGATTCATTCTCATAAATTCTTGATAAGCTCTACCAATATTCGACTCTTCGAGAGCCTGCAAGATGCTACCGATATTAGCGAGAGCAGAAGAACCTTGTCCATACAATTGCGAAGCCTGCAATCTGCGCCCTTGTGCTGCCTCCTGCGCACCAACTCCAGCTTTTGCTCTTTCTACACCGATATTTCCAAACTGATCCGCAATCGTTTTGGCAATTGCACTAGCAATATCTGACCCATATCGCCCACCGCGCAAACCAAATTGTTCAGTAATTGCAGGAATACTATACTCTCGAATATCTCTAGAAACCTTGCTCTGCATTGCATCAAAAACGCTACCTGTATCAACAGGAGCGCCAGTTGTGCGAAGATCATCCAACCCGGAGAGAGAACGTTCAAGTCCGGCTGCACCGCCAAGCGTATATTGACTTGGTTGAATCGCTAGGTTTCCACCAAACGACTGTCTTGGTTGAGTTAAAAAGCGCAGTAAATTCTGTCCGTATTGTGGAGAAAGAGCATCAGCTTGCTGTAGGGTATTCAAATTGAGCGGCTGAATTGCAGAGAAATTCGGCTTCGGATATTTAAATTTTGATTCTGTAATCATACTTTCTCTTTTTCTTCAATAACCACCTCAACCGGAGCCGGCTCAGATGGTTTATCAATTAATTCTTCCACTAGAATTCCATAGATAAGCAAGTCATCATAAACTCCATCTGGGAGTATAAATGCTTGTCTCAAGCGCCCTTCCCAAGAAAATCCAACCTTTTCCAACACTCTAGCCATAGTACGATTCTTCTTTACAACGTAACATGTAAACCTACGAAGTTGAAACATGCTTGCGACTTGTCGAAAGATTTCTCGTAAAAGTCTTTCATTTCCGGCGACTTTCTTTTCCCAAAAGATAAACCCAACTTGTGCATCAAGCCGTGGATGGACATTCTCGAAAGAGAATAATCCATTATCCGTCTCCAAGAAAACATTGTCTGGCGCCATCACAAATTGGTAAATCTCCTCATCCGACATATTCCAACTAGTCGAAAGTGGAAATCCACGAATGAACTTAACGATTTGCAAAAACTTTTCTCTTGTAGCCTTAAATGGATAAACAGCGTGTCCATCAGCCAAAAACAGTGATTCTGATGTTCGCTGCTGCAACGGAGCACTTGACGAAAATTTCGCTACTTGTCCAGTCCGCTCTTCGGCTGTCATAGACAGTTCCCCCTCGATCAATGTTCCACAGGTACATGAAAGGTGTAATACCAAGATTATGCGCTACAGCTATTTCTCCATCCACAACGCTACTTGTAACTGTAATATATGCAACTCGACAATTCTGTCGTAAATCTATTCCTTTATCAGAGAATCTTCTAAGCTCGTCAATAATCTGCTTAAGATAGTCTCGCAATTTGTCACTATACGCAATAAAACCGTCTCTCTCATTGTACTCCGGCACTCCAGTTGGAAGAGAAATTTTCAAACCTTTGCCTCAGTCCTAGAACTTTTTGACATAGAAATTCGCGGGGTTATACTGATAATCCTAACCTTTTCACTCGAAGAGGAATTGCGAATGCGTACTCTAATATTGTTGCCGGTAACGAGGAATGAAGCATGTGCATAATGAAAATCACCATCAGAAAGTCCCGCACCGCCAAGAGCAACATTCTTGGAATTAGTAAATGTAGTTCCGCGATCTCTACTTATATCCACGATAAGAGTTGCAGTACCATCAATAATATAACCAATAATAACTTCCACAAGTGTAATTTCATCGCCATCTTCTTCACCAACCATATCACCAGTTTCATAGGAGAAGCTTAGAGCAGTTCCATCAAATGATAATTGTGCGCTGTCAAGCAAAAACACACGCTTCGTATCAGTCCCAACAAGAGTTTGCCTCCTAGACTCCGTACCTGCCTCATCATTCCATGTATCTGTAGCTTGATCCCATGTTCCTACATCTTCATCCCATGAAATTCCAGCACTAGTCTTATACCGTCCAAAGCAACTTAAGTTCCGGTAAAGGCCCGAGCGCCAACGCTTCTTTTTAGGCTCGTAAGCATAATACAAGCTCGGTGCCGTATTTGATGCCGTACCTGTCGGAATTGCAATAATATACTCTCTCGTATCTTCGGCAAAATGTCCCACAGCCCTGTCAAGCGAGCTGTAGTTGAGGGAGGAGAAAAATTCATCTCGAATATCGCTACCGATGTCCTCGAACCCTGTTCCATTGAAAAAGTAAATATTCTCATCCGACCCAACAAAGAAGTGCCCTCCAGCCCAACTAATAAGAGAATTAGCTAATAGCAATCCAAGAGAAGCCATCTCAGTTGTATCGAATGGATTTGCTATATCACCTGTAGAGCGCATATCAACAATGCTCTCTGTCTTGTAAATCATCCCTCTAAATGGACCAAGCTTTTTTATATTTTGTATCGAATCTTCACGATCTGTTAGATCGCGTGTACCGGACCCGGTTCCGGTGAAGGATATACCACCATTAATAGTCCACTTAATTGTCTGTGATCTATCATCGCCCGATTCAATTATATGCGCTAGAACAAGACGATTGTTAATTGTCTCTAACGCTTTCGAGGAACGTCCACCACTAACGACAGTATGAACATCACTAATATTCCCACTCCACGAACGTAGTTCATAATCTAAGCTGGAAAAGTACATCACATCATTGAAGAACTGAACACTAACTGGATTCCTAATTGTTCCGGTGAGTGTATCGGATGGACTTATCTCAACCCAAAGCTCTGTTGTGGGATTGTAGGATAGAAGATTCTTAGTTGTAATTACAACAGTCTGATAAAGACCATCTAGGCGTCTCCAAGTCCCTACCCATTGTACAGCCTCATCGAAATCTGCACCAAGCTGTATTCCACCAAATGCCTTGCGGAGTTCATTACGAAAATATGACACATCACGCATCGCAGGTGAAAATTTCGGCTCAATTAACTCACCAGTTGTACTAACCTTCAATCCGCCATCAACCGGGCGAATGCGAATTGGGCGCACATTAGTTGACACGTTCTGTACAGATGAGAGCCGGATACGAGTGCCGTTTAGGAAACGCTCAGGCATTCTCTGATTTTCCTAGCAGTTTTCTCATACCAGCAATTAACTCTTCCATCTCTGTAGGAACATATTTAATAGATTCATCTACATGAACCCTCTTTCTCTTTTCATCCCATCGCCAGGCATATCGCTTTTCACGACCCGGAAGTTCAGTGTGGTCTATAAAATAGCATGGTCTATTATGAAATGCTACATTATTCTCACGCATTTTATGGAAAGAGCGGAATAGAAATTCATCATCTGATTCATTTACATCTTTTTGACTATACTGCGGATACGCAACTGCAATACTATCATCTTCGTAAATAACAATCATGACCTTCATTATTGATCCCCAAAAACCGCGAAAGTTATATCATTTGGGTCAACACCAGCCTGTGTTGATAGTGTTGTTGCTAAAAATCTAACAGAGCTAGCCTGAAGAGAAGTTGAGTTATGAAGTTGTATGCCTACGTTGGTATTAGCTCCGCGAACTGCACCGATTGGAGCAGTTCGTGTAGCAGCGGAAAATCCATTCAAGTATATAATAGTAACAGAACCAGTACCATCATCAACTATTCCAGAAACATTGTAACCACGCTCTAGAGTCGGTGTACCACCAGAATAGGTAATGCGTCCCCAAGACTTTGCTAAACTATCGCTATATATAGCATGTGTAACAGGCTGCGATACGCCAGAAGCTGGAGGAACAATAATTGTACCTGTTAGAGTTGCACCATTTATTGTAGGGCTTGTAAGTGTTTTATTAGTCAATGTATCCGTAGTATCACGGCCGACAAGTGTATCGGTCGTATCTGGATAAGTTATAACTCGAGCAGCAGAAGGTGCAAAAGATAGTTTCTGCGGTATTCCGCTAGAGTAAACTTCAATTGCACTACCACCAGAAGCGAGCACAAAACGCCTTGACCAAACAGGTGTACCCTCTGTACCTGTGTTTTCGTCAAAGGCAATATTTCCAGCATCTTCAACCCATCGCCAATCTTTTGCACTTGTTTCAGAACCAATAAGACGTAGATATGGATTCGATCCCTTAAACCAGAATGTCGCAAGTGAATTTGTTATATCATCCGAATCTATGTACTTCGGATCAATTGGTGTTCCAGCGAGGCTGATAGTTGAAATCGTTCCATCGGTATCTATTGAAAATACTGCACCTGTAATTGATAAATTATTTGGCAGTCCAAGTACATCAATAAGAAACTGCTTTAGCGCACGAATTTGATCGTCGCCTAAACTCCTCGCTGCACTACCAGCCGGTGCCGATGGATCAAGAGTTTGTGGTAACGCCATTTAAGCCCTCACAGTAATGCCAAAATCGGAATCTTCTGCATCTATAAACTCATCCGTCGGTAACCGACTTATCAATCTCAATGCTCTAGCTTCTTTCTCATCTGCCATATCCTTCTCAAACAATGCTGAATAACCCTTCGACACGGCAAAAAGTCTGATTATCTCATCCCATTCACTCGGCGTATCTGGATAGCTGCTAGAAGAGGAAAAATCAGGTTCAGAAATCTGTTTCCGATACCGCAATTTATAGCTAACATGAGTCGTAGCCGGTTTTGCATCAAACAGTAAACTAGAACCGAACCGGCAATAATAACCAGGATTGCCAGAGCTAAGAGTACTACGATCAATAAAGCGAAAGGAAGCTGGTTTGATCCTACGACCATTCGTTGTATCCTTGAGCGAAAGAATGTGCTTAACATCCGTCGCACCGAATGTCGAGAAAGCAATCTCTTCCGCGCCTTTAGCGAGATCAAAAGTTGCAGTCTTTTCCAATTCATAAAATCTGAATCCATAAGCTACTTCCTGTGCAGCTTCGCGTAACCAGTTTTCTACCCGAGAAGAAATGTCATCTCTATTACGAAGCTCCAAAATTGCTTCTGTTTTAATTTCGCTCCATGTCAGCCTTGCCATTTAATCTTCCACAATATTCAAAGGTGGTTCAACAGGCAAATCCGTTTCTCTGCGATAATCACCAGATGAAGGTTCATCATAACATGGAATTACTGTGCAAACAGTTACCATTCCGCCATCACCACGTTGACGAATTAGTTGTGATTGTGGATAATTAAATCCGCATCTTGCACAAGTCTCCCATTGTTCGCTATATCGCTTACCAGATTTTCCACCTTGTACTTCATCCCCAATATTTTCACCGCCGTACAAATACTCTCCATAAACACCTTTACCATAAACCCGAAGCCCGTAATCAATTGGCATTAAGCCTGCTCGACAGCGGACTCCAAGAGTAAACTCTCTAAGTAATCATTAAGTGCCTCACGCCACTGTGCAACAGCAATATTGGTTTTTAAATCTTCATTCCCAACATGTTTCTTCAGCCATTCAACCTGACCTTTTGTAACCTCAATAACAAGAACATCTTCTTCTTCCATAGCCTCTGTCCAGGCTGCCCACAGCTTCCCATCTCTCCTATCCATTCCTTGCGGAAAGGCAGCTTGAATTGTAGTATTAATTGCCCATCTCACAGCACGAGGGACTACTTTCTGTGGACTAATACTCCCATCTGAATCTTTTGAAAGATTCTCTCTATCACCCTTTAGCATTCTCACAGAGGGAGCCGAGAAGTCAAACATCAAAATCTTTCCTGCATCCTTTAACTTCTGTTGAGCAGCGCCCATTGGTGAATCCTCCCTATTCTATTAATCCCAGATCGGAAATAATGCGGAGCCTGACATTGAAAGGCGACTCTGTGAATTTTTTGTAGAATTCTTTACTCTTGTCTCCTTCATATTGATTCCACAATCCAGATGTAAATGCTCTGATTGTATTATTAATAAGATCAAATTCAGTTATTAGCGGCATCAATGGTCTTTCCGGTACACCCGGAGGACGATTAGCATTCTCTCTAATAATCATATTATTATGCAAAGTTATTTCTGCATTCCTAGAATTAACTCTCCACTTTAGTAATCTATCTTCAGCACCACTTGTATTAATCGAAAATTGAGCCATTCCCTATTTCTCCCTAATTCGCTGCAAATAACGGTACGTAGTAGGCAGTTGTTCCATAATAAATCTTACCAAAGCCTACATTATCTCTCGCTGTAGCATCTGCAAACAGAATTGACCCGGCTCCACTTGATCTCGGAGTATAGATATTCTGCACACCCGTTATACAAACATAACCGGCCTGACCAGCAGAGTCCACAGAGCTAGCTAGGTGAATAGCAGATGCAAGAGTAAGTTGCCCTAATATAGAAACATCAAAGACAGGAGTATACCCTGTGAATCCATCAGTCGTCGTAGTTCCAAGGGACAAGAGCTTAATAACACCACCTGTAAGTACATTAGTCTTACTTGCGAGAAGGAAGCCGTAGGCAGTACCAGTGGAGATGCCGTTGATTGTCGGGTTTAAGTGAAACAGCGCCCAGGAATCAGAGCCTGAAGCTGGAGTAAAGGCGCTAGTGAAACCGTAAGCTGTGGTGTTGTTACCTCCACCAGTATGCGCCGATGAATCGAACTGAAGCGTGCCCGCAGGTTGGTTCTGTGCATTGAAGATAAAACGATTCGTCGAAGTGCCGATCACGTCACCTGTGCCCGCCATCGTGATGCCGGTGACACTTGCAGTGCCAGTGCGTGTGAAATTCGCCGCGCTCAGCGTCCCGAGCGTGCTCCCGTTCGTCGTGACTTTTATGTGGCCAGCGGCGGAACGGGAGATGAACACGTCTCCTGTTGCAGCCGTGGGGTTGGGGTTGGATGACCAGGTGAGCTGCCGTGCAGAGCCGAGTCGCAACTCATCGAGGCTCATCCCAAAGGTGACCGCGCCGAGCCGGGTGAAATAGATGCTGTCATTATCCCAGAAAATCCCCGTCGTCGGTGCAGTACTCCGCACCAGACTCGGCGCCGTCGCCAAGCCGTCGGGAAGCGTTAAACTTGTGCCATCAAATGTTAAATTCGCACTTGACTGAAATGCTGATGTTCCATTTCCGTAAGGAATTCTATTTGTAGTAAGAGTTGCAATTCCTGTTCCGCCATTAGCAACAGGGAGAATACCTGTAACATCTGTAGTTAGAACTACATTTGCCCAAAAAGGAGCAGAGCCATCCGACCGAAGAACAGTATTTGCAGCGCCAACAGCAAGATTTGTTAATGTACTCGCACCAGTCGCATAAAGAAGATCACCAGCGGATAAACCCGATAGAGCAAATCCACCAATAGCTTTAAGCGTACCATCAGAATTATGTGAAACTTCTAGAAACTGATTTAAAACAGTTCCCCACGAATTCTGATCGCCAAAAACTGTAGGTAA
>Ga0209342_10003920_pt1 | contig 15566 bp, 22 predicted proteins | sample RifCSP16_2_FD_184023 | JGI IMG/M metagenome (GOLD analysis project Ga0209342, IMG submission 184023) | Soil microbial communities from Rifle, Colorado - Rifle CSP2_sed 16_2 (SPAdes) (version 2) | ecosystem: Environmental > Terrestrial > Deep subsurface > Rock core/Sediment | place: Rifle... | reverse complement strand
CCCCCAGCCCCTCCCCGCAGCGGCAGGGAGGGGAGATCGGCGAGCCGCTGAACGCCAATCACTGGCTGCGGCCGCCGGCGACGTCGCTGGTGTTTGGGGACAGTCCGCCGCGGTTCATGGAGGTGCCGGCCGCGTTCCGGTTTTTCTGGAGGGCAGGGGGGTATACGCCGCACGGGTTCGCGAAGGTCGATCCGGACGAGGCGGGCGACACGGTGCTGCGCTGGGATTTCGCATGGATCGCTGGGAGCTGGTGCTACGGGCAGGACGGTCTGATTCTGCAGCAGGGGGCGCGGTATCTGCTGCGGGCGGTGTACAACACGGACGTCGAGCGGGCGAACGGCGGGTTCGAGACGAGCGACCTGGTGTTCGTAGCGCACCTGAATAACGCGAGTGGCGGGACGACGGTCGATACGTATGCGCAGGATGTGGCCGGGGCCCAGGTGCAGGGCGGCGAGGTGCTGTGGGTGATCCAGAGCGACCGGCCGGCGCCGATGCTGCAGTACCAGGTGTGCGTCGACGTGCGCTGGGCGGATTTCTCGAAGGCGGTGCTGGAATGGGACTCGATTGAGATCCGGCGGGTGCCGGATGGGTATGGGGATGTGGTGGTGGCGTGGTAAATCCCCACCCCCGGCCCCTCCCCGGAGCGCCAGGGAGGGGGGGAAAAGTACGTTGAGGATAAATGATTATGACAAGATTCCGGGCCCCGTTCCCGTGGTTTGGCGGGAAGAGCAAAATTGCGCCCCAGGTATGGGCGCGCCTTGGCGACACGCCAAATTACGTGGAGCCGTTCTTCGGTTCCGGCGCAGTGCTGCTGAAACGGCCGGATTGGTCGCCACAGGTGACATGGACCGAGACCATCAACGACCGGGATGGGTTTGTCGCCAACTTCTGGCGCGCCGTGAAAAACGATCCGGCTCAGGTCGCGCATTATGCGGACTGGCCAACGAATGAAAACGATCTGAACGCCCGGCACGTATGGCTGCGGGAACGTCGCGATTCCCTGACCCGGCTGCTGGAGGGAGACCCGGATTATTATGACCCCAAAATCGCGGGTTGGTGGGTATGGGGGCTGTGCTGCTGGATAGGAGGCGGTTGGTGTGACCCGGACACGGTCGGGCCGTGGCAGGTTATCGAGGACGAAACAGGCCAGCGCCAGCTTGTGCACCTGGGGGGGCCGGGAGCGGCGTGACGCGCCAGCTTGTGCATCTGGGGGATGCCGGGATGGGCGTGAATCGCAAGCGTGTGCATCTGGGGGATGCCGGGATGGGCGTGAATCGCAAGCGTGTGCATCTGGGGGGCGGAAGTGAATCGGGCACGGGTGAGCAGGGGTTAGTGGCGTGGATGGAGGCGCTGGCCGCGCGCCTGGCGCGTGTGCGGGTATGTAGTGGAGATTGGAGCCGGGTCATGGGCGAGACGCCCACGATTACACATGGACTGACGGCGGTGTTCCTGGACCCACCTTATGGTGGGGACGCGGGTCGGGATAATGGATTATATGGTCATGAGGATTTGACGGTAGCGGCCGATGTGCGCGCGTGGTGTGTAGAGCATGGCGATCACCCGCTGCTGCGGATTGCGCTGTGTGGGTTGGACACGGAACACTCGGAACTGATGAATCACGGATGGACGAAACTGGACTGGATAGGTACTGGTGGCTATGGCAGCTCTAGAAAAAATGGGCCTGTGAACGAGAACAGGAAACTAGAAACGATCTGGTTTTCGCCGCATTGTCTGCTGCCAGAAAGACAAAGACAACTCGATTTATTCTAAACAAAGCCCTGGCCCTCGCGCTGGCGGGGGCTTTTTGATTCCGGAGAATAGAACAGATCAGAACACCAGATGAGAGTTTGCGACCCCCAGAAACTGGGGGGTGAAATTGCTTGACCAACTAAGGTTAATTGTGCTACAATGTAATTAAGGTTAGTTAGTGAGGTGATGAGATGACCAGCAACGCAGCGATCCAAAACGAAATCAACAACATCATGCAGCGCGTGCGGGTGAACATCCACAAGCAGAACCCGAATACCAAGAAGATCATCGCGGAGTTTGAGGCTAGCGGCTTGAGCGAGTACGTCCCGGCGTGGATGCTCCGCCCCGGCGAAAAAGCCTGGCAGACACTCAGCGAGATCATGCGCGAAGCGGTGAACGCTGGTGGCAAGCGGGAGACCGTCGGTGGATGGACGAGCTACGGCGACGCTGACTACACTACATATAAGACTGATCCGAGCAAACTCTATACCCTGCTGCACAGCGAACCGACCGACGACTCCTCACCAATCGTGCAGTACCTGCGCAGTGTCAAGTGGACGCGCTAGCCGAAACCGGGGTACGCCCCGGTCCGCGCGGGATGGCAGCCCACGCGCTGAATGAGGCAGGCCAACCAAACAGGAGCATGAGATGAACGAGCACACGAACTGGGGCACAGCGGCGAATGATGCCGAACAGATCGAGATGTGGATGCAGCAGGATGCGCCGGCGGCCGATTCGCTGACCGCGGATGACGTGCTGGCGGCCTGGATCGCGCGGGTTGTGATCACTGACTACAATACGTATGGATCACGAGCCGCCACCATGTTTGACTTCGGCCACACAGTGATGGCGATGGAGGCCGGAACTCAGCCGTGGCCGCAGGTGATGGAAACGGTCAGGCGCGGAATCGCAGTCCTGAATGGTTACCTGCTGGTCGCGAACGGCCGAGTGCCGACCTGGCAGGACGCGCCAGTGCATAATGAGATGATTGTCTCGCGGATGTTCGGAGCCGGGTATCTGGCGATGCAGGAGATGCACCGGACATACAGCCTGCTGACTGTGCCGACCGGGGATTTAATCACCATCAGTCAGGCGGCTGAAATCCTCTATCGTGAGAATACTCAGTACCACCGGATTCAGGTAGCGGAGGACATCCGTGACGGTTTCCTGCAGCGGTTCGTCGCGAAAACGGAGAATAATCCGCAGAAAGCGACGCGTGTAAGTACGCGGCAGGTCCTGGCGCTGCTTTACGAGCGGAAAAGTTGAGAGAGAAAGAACAAAAGGCCCTCGTCAGCAATGGCGGGGGCTTTTTGATTCCACCCCACCCCCAGCCCCTCCCCGCAGCGGCAGGGAGGGGGAGAAGAACAATTATCACGCCTGGTCGGGGGACTCCGGGGCGGCGCCTGGCTGGATGTCGTCGGGGTCCGGATCGGCGGGCCTGGGGCGGGGCTTGCTGCGCGACTTCGGCGCGGGGTTCGGTTCCGGGGCCGGTTCGGGATCGCCGGCGGCGGTCATGCGGTAGAAGTCGATGATTGCGCGGGCGCAGCGGTCGACATGGGCGGGGTTGTCGTGCAGGTAGTGCGATTGGATTTCGCGGACGTCGCGATTGATGTCGCGGTTGATTTTGGTGGTGGTGTCGCGGGCGAAATTGTGGGCGGCGACGTAGTAGGCGATGGCGCCATCCGCGAAATAGACGGTCAGCGCGGGCACGAACTGGCCGGGGGCGATGACCTGCACGGCGATGGAATAGTGGCTAATCAGGTTCACGAGACAGGGCTCCTTTCAGACTGGCTTCGCGCAACATCGGACCAAAGGTCGGGTCCTGGTACGGCTGAACGAAATCGTGGAGGCCCAACCGGCCGGACTGATAGGCCGCGAATTTGCCGGGCGACTTTTTGAAACTCTCCTGCTGCTGCTGGCGTTCGGGCGACAGCGAGGCAAACCACTCGGCCCCGGGCTGGAGGGTGACAACGCGGCCGGTGACGACAATGAAGCTGCCGCAGCGTCCGGAATGATGATCGTCGACGCGCGGAACTGGCGAATTGGCATCCCGCTCGGCATCCCAGATGACCTGGCCGTGCTGGTCGATGCAGCTCAGGCAGGTGCGGGTGTCGCGGGCGGCGATGCGGATAACCTGGGATGTGATGGCGCGGTTGGCTGTCTGGTGGGCGGCGGTCGAGTCGCGGTAGGAGGTGAGCTGCAGGGTGCGCATGAGGTTGTTGGCCTGGTAGCGGGGGAAGGTGGTGGCCAGGCGGGCGATCTCGCTAGCGCTGTGGATCGGGCCCCAGCCCAGGGCCGCGCCACGGATGGCCTGATTGCGAACCACGGCGACGACGTCAGGGCCAAATTTTTCCAGGGCGGTTTCCCAGGCCGGCGAGCCGGCATACTGCACCAGACGGGCGACCATTTCGGGATCGGGCTGATTCCAGATGACGCCGATGGCGCGCAGCTGGCCATCGGAGAATCCGGGAAGGGCCAACTGGCGCTGGATCTGGCCGGCAGCCTGGACAGCGGATGCCTGCAGGGGCTCGGCAGCAGTATCGATCAGGCGGGCGTCGGCGCGGAGGGTGTCGTCGAGGTCGGCCAGGAAGGCGCGCAGGACGGGGTTATTGGCCGACAGACGCTCGCCCGCGTCCGCCAGCCGTGCCGCCTCCGTTTCGAGTTCGACCAGGCGGCGGCGGATCCGCCCGGTGCTGACGCTGCGGGTGACGGCATCGAGGACCGGGGAGACGGTCTGCGTGTAACCACGGTCGAGGAGACGGGTGACCAGGTCGGTGATTGACGCGCCGCGGACGGGCTCCGGGATGGCCACGATCAGGCGTGAGCGACGCCGCCGGTGGCCCCGATGACTTCCGCTTCGGCTGTTCCCTCTCCAGTGCAGAGGACGCAGACGAAATCGGTCGCGACCAGATCCGCCCAGGGAACGATCTCCCCGGCGGTTGGCCCGGCGCAGTAGACGGTGCCGGCGGTGAGCGTCGCCCCCCAGTTGATGCGGGCGCCTTTCGGGGCGATGTAAATTTTTCGGCCATCGACGCCGGCATTGAGCGCGATACCGGAAAGCAGCGATGTGGCGAGCGCGGAGGCGTCGGTCAGCTTATGCTGCTGGTCGGCGGTGTCCTGGTAGAGCGGCTTGCCCTCGGCGAAGGTGCCGCCGGCCTCAACCGCCTGCGGTGGCACGCCGGAAACCCAGGCGATGTTGGCGGGAGTCTGTGTTATTGCAACCATTGGAATACCTCGCGAATGAACAATCGGATCAGATGAGGCCAGAGTAGCGCGGGGGCAGGGAAGGAACGCACATCCCCACCCCCTGGCCCCTCACCCCATTGCATAGAGAGGGGGCGAAGAACCGTTATCGGTCCCCATCCCAAACCCCACCCCCTGGCCCCCTCCCCAAACATAGGGAGGGGCGAAGAAAGGGCGGCAGGGGGGAGGGAGGGGGGTGTGCGTTAGGCTGGGGGGCGGATGACATAGTGGGGATTGTGAGAACCTGCGCATCGCGCGGCCGGGACGCTGGCAGGCGGTGCGTCGATTGACAGGGAGATGAGGCGCGATGCCGAATCAGGACGATAAACCGGACGGCCGCGAGGGCCAGTCCGATGATCAGCCAGAAGGTTTGAAGGGCCTGGACGCGAAGTACAGGCCGGAAAACCTGGAACGTGCGGAGACAATTATCCAGTCACTATTGAGACGGCTCGACGAGCGCGACGCCGAAAAGGGCCGGCTCCAGCAGCAGGTCGACGACCTGGGCGGTCGCTTCACAGCAGCGGAAAAAGCGGCGAAAAAGAAGCTGGAGGAGGAGGGCAATTACAAAACCCTGCTCGACCAGGCTAACGCCGATCTGGAAGTGCTGCGGGCCTACAAAGACCGGGCCACGTCGCTCGAGGAAGTGATCCGGACGGGCAACGAAGCGCTGATCCAACGAATACCGGAGGACAAGCGCGGGATCGTGCCGGCGGATTATCCGCCTGAGAAGCTGCGGGCGTGGCTGGATAGTAATCTCCCCTTGCTGTTGAAGCCCCCGGCCCCCGATTTCGACGGGGGGGCAGGGGCGGGAAGCGGCGGCCGGAGCGAGGCGAAGGTGCAGGTGACCGACGCCGACCGGCGGGCTGCCGAACTGGCGCAGGCGAGCGGCCATGCGGTAACCGCGGAACAGGTCGCGGCGCGGCGCGCGAAAACCTAACGATAATCAGACGGAGGACCTAGATGGCATCCGGATTTACATGGGCCGGCTCGACGGACGAGAGCGAGCCGATTTACAGCGAACCAATCCCGGTGAAAAACACAGTCGTGCTCTCCAAGGGGGAGATGTGCAATCTCGAATCCGGGGAAGCGGACGCCGGCGCAGCGGCCGATACGGCACTGCTCGGCCCGGCAGCCTCGGACGTGGACAACACGAGCGACGGCGAGTACGTGCGCTGCATCCTCAATCCCAACGCGATTTATGCGGTCGAGGACAACAACCTGCGGACGATGGGGGACATCATCGACCTGGCGAGCGGCGGAATGGGCGTGACCACCGATTCCTCGCACACATTCCAGGTCTGGCGGACGAAGAAGGTTGCGAGCGAGCCGACGCTCGTGATCTACAACGGCACGCACTTCACGCAGACCTAACGAGCACGCAGACCTAACGAGGAGGAGACACCATGCCACAGCATTCCGACAATTTCCCCAGCCTGGCCGACATCGACCCGGTCCTGGCCGAGATTTTTTACCAGAGCTACCGGCAGTTTCCGCAGATTCTGATTCCGGCGATTTACACCGAGCGGACCAGCACGAAAGCGAAAGAAACCGACAAGCGCGTCGGCAGCCTGGGCGATCCGCAACTGTGGGCCGGCCAGGTGCATTACGACGAGGCCGACAACGATTACGAGATCGTCTATACACACACACATCGCAGCCTGGGCTTCAAGGTCGACGTCGAGCTGGCCGAGGACCTGCAGTATCAGGGCCTCTTCGACAGCGCCGCGGCACTGGGCCAGTCGTTCGCCCGCCGCACGCTGAAGGACGAGGCGGCGACGCTGGAGAATGCGTTCAGCGCGACGTACCCGGGCTACGACGCGGTCGCGCTGTGCTCGGCCTCGCATGCGCGGAGCAAAACGGACGCGACGGCAGTCAGCAACTATTATGGAACCGGCGCGCTGAATGACGCCAACTTGGAAGCGGCGATCATGCAGCTGGAGGGGCTGGGCGACGACCGCGGCGAGGAAATCAACACGATGCCGAACCTGCTGATCGTCGGCCGGCAAAATCGCAAAAAGGCTTTCGAGCTGGTCGAGAGCGAATACGATCCCGAATCGGCCGAGAATGCCCGGAACATCCACTACGGGCTGCAGTTCCTGGTGGACCCGTACATAAGCGGCAAAAAGTGGTTCGTGGCCGACCAGGCGATGGCCCGCCAGTACCTCAAGTGGTTCTGGCGCGTGCGCCCAACCTACGAAAGCGTTATTGACAAAGGCGGCACGCTGATGACGTCGTTCTATGGCCGGATGCGCTCGACCGCGGGCTGGTCCGACTTCCGCTGGCTCGTCGGATCCAACGCGAGCTGACACGCCGCCCCTGATCGGGGTCTAGAAGGAGAATTATCCGTATGGCTACGAATTACAGACATGGCGTGTCGAGCTATGGAATGCCGGTGCTGCCGGCCGGAATCCCGCCTGGCGGCGACGTCTACTTCCTGGATCCGTCACATGCGAATGCGTCGGACAATAATAACGGTGCGATCGATGCGCCGTTCCTGACCCTGGCGGCGGCGGAAGACGCGCTGGTCGCGAATCAGAACGACGTGCTGTTCTACATTGGCGGCAGCTCGAGCATCACGCTGAGCGCGGCGCTGACGTGGGACAAGAACTACACGCACTTCATCGGGCTGTGCGCGCCGACACATGCGGCACAGCGCTGCCGGATCTTCCAGCTTTCGACATTGACGGGGGCCTCGCCGCTGATCACAATCAGCGCGACCGGGTGTATTTTCAGCAATTTATACGTGTTTCAGGGTGTGGCGGACGCAACGTCGCTGATCAATATAGCGGTGACCGGCGGGCGGAATGTGTTTCAGAGCGTGCACTTCGCCGGCGGCGGTCACGTGACACAGGCGATCGACGGCGGGGCGAGCCTGAAACTCGACGCGGCCGAGGAGAACCTGTTCGAGCGCTGCACGATCGGGGTGGATACGATTGACGCGGCGACCGGGATGATGGGGCTGCTGTTCGACAGCGAAGCGCATCGCAATATGTTCCGGGACTGCGTCTTCCGGATGCGTGCAGGCAACAGCGGGGCCGGGTTCGTGGAAGTGGTGGACGCAACCGGGATCGACCGGGACAACACGTTCGATAACTGTCTGTTCATCAACAATTCCACCGCCAACGACATGGCAAGCGCGTTCGTCATCCCGGCAGGCATGGGAGAGCCGCGCCTGCTGCTGCTGAAGGACTGCATCTTCCATAACGTCACCACGCTGGATGCGAATGACCGCGGCGTGCTGTTCGGTAACATGAACGCGGTGACCGGGGCTGATCTTAGTGGTGTCGCTAAACAGATGGTCACTTAGGAGACGACGTGAGCCGATACGTAATGCTTCAGGACAAGTACGTGCAGGAATTCGACCTCTGGCTGGCGGCCGGGACCCAATTCGAAGACGGCGATCTGGAACCGGACCTAGTGGCCAGCCTGGTCAGCCAGGAATTCGCCCGGAGCAGCGACGCGCTGGTTATTCCGGCGGGCGTCGAAGAAGCTGCTCCGGCGGACGAGCCGGACGAGGAAGCGAAACCTCGGCGGGGCCGATAGCGGCCGGTAATGCAAGTTCTAAAGGGCGGGTGCAGGATGGCCCGCCCTTTTTGAAACTCCACCCCTTGTCCCCACCCCCGACCCTCACCCCGGGCGCACAAATGCGCTACACAGGGAGGGGAGAAAAGCAAAAAAAGGGGGGGGTGACTGATGGTTGACCAGAAAGGCACTTGTGGACATGCAGACACATGGAAAGACGCTGCGCGCGGAGGTGACTCCGACGCTGCAAATCCTGGGCGCTTACGTGGCCGGGGACGCGATGGGCGGTTTGCTGGAGTTCGCCCTCGGCGGGGCCGGGGGCGGCGGGGTGATCCGCGAGATTCGGATTTACGACAAGGACAACGAAAAAGCGGCCTGCAAACTATACCTGTTCGACGGGACCGCGGCGCCTACGGCGGTGGACGATGCCGATCCGTTCGCGGCGGGGCTGACCGAGGCCGATTTGAAAAATCTGCTGTTCAGCGAGGACCTGCCCTACGTGGCGTTCGCCGCGGCCGATTTCATGACGTTCACGGTGACCGGCGGCGCGACGGCGGCGGTGGCGGGACACGATGGCCTGGGGATCGATTACCAGGCGCCTTCGGGGAAAATTCGCGGGTATCTGGTGCCCGATGCTACTCCGACGTACACGGCGGCCAACGATCTGACGGTGGTCATCACGGCGTGGGCGAACTGAGGCGCGATGAGCCGGCAGCGCAGATTGCTCCTCTATGGCCGACCGTCAATAAACGCCTATCTGATGTCCCTCAACAATCAGGGACTGATCGCGGCCATGTACCTGCCGGACACGGCGGCTCAGGCGACCTACACCGGGACGCTGGCCGGGACCATCGTGCGAAATGCAGGATACACGCTGCCGCCGGGGGCAACGGTGGTTGCCAACGGCGGATTCACTGCGGACACTAATTGGACCAAAGGCGCCGGATGGACGATCAGCGGCGGCGCGGCGCACAGCGACGGCTCACAGGCTGCGGATAGCAATCTGTCGCAGGCGGCAGTCCTCACAGCGACGAATACCTACCTGGTGACGTTCACCATTTCCAACTACAGCGCGGGCAACATCCGGCCGGTGTGCGGCACAGCGCTTGGCACGAATCGCAGCGCTAACGGCGCGCACACGGAGCACATCATTGGCAACGGGACCGGGTTCGCCTTGCGCGCCGATCTGGATTTTATCGGCGACGTGGATAACGTCAGCGTGCAAAAAGTCGGGGCGTTGGACGCGGCCATCGGCGGGACAACGCCGTGGGTGACGGGCGGCGGTCTGAGTTTTGATGGTCTGACGAGCTTCCTGAGAGTACTCAACAATAGTGCGCTTGCCAACCTGACGGCACAGGCGGTCGCTGTTCTAGGCACGTGGACCGGTTTGGGAGAGGGGGATGTGATTGATAAAGGCACATTTTATATCTGGCAAACTCTGGATGGCGCGCACCATCTGTATGAGTTTTATACCAATAATGCAGATGCCGCTCTATTTAAAACAACGGGGACCTCAGCATTGAGCATTTCCAACGCCGGGCAGGCGGCAGCCATGCTCAATCAGCAATGCTGGTCGTTCATGGATTTTGATAACGCCAACGTGCTGGGAAATGGGCGACGGATACGTCTGCATCATGGCGTAAATGGCGTAGTCACCAGTCATACGCTCTCGACCAATAATGCTGGCACCGGGACAGTGGCGGCCATGAGCACGGATTTGTACCTGGGGAATGATGGAACGTTCGCACACACATTAGTGGGGACGTTGGATAAGGCGATTGTCTTCAATGGTAATGCGCTGCCGACGATCAATACCATTCTCGCAAATCTGACCGCGCTAGCGGGGGTGTAACATGAGCGAATACGCATACACAATGTATTTCGTCCTCGGTTACAGTGGCGGGGCGACGCTGGAACAGTGGGGGCAGTTCGGTGGCGAACTGGTCAACAACCAACCTTTTTTTAGTTGGCTTCAGCGTCGGGGCATCGACGCCAACGAGCGTCTCAGCTTCCATAAACTCAGCCAGGGTGTGGGGAACATCGGGAAGTTCTGCCTGGTCGGTGTTGAGGTGGAGGTCCGCAACCGGGACGCCGTGATCGCGGCGGTGAATGACCGGGCGGGCGAACTCGGCATCAGCGGGAACATGGCGGCGAAACTGTCCGGTATCATGCTGGCTGAGATGAAACAGGCGGCGCTCGACCTGGGCTACAGCCAGACAGTCGCCAACCGGTTCAGCGTGCCGGCGCTGCATTTCGGGCCCGACCGGGAAGCCGTGCAGGAAACGGCGCGCCAGTATCTGCGAGACAATGCGGGGGTATGGTACGTATGAGCTGGATTGTCGTGGCGATCATCACGATCCTGATGCAGACCGGCGATCCATGTGACCTGCGGCGGTTGGCGGTTGGATGAGGCGGTGGAGCCGTGAGCGAACAATCTTTGCAGTGTGGGATCAGCCCGACATGCTGATTTGTGATGACTGCGAACGATAGTTCAGGTACGCCGGCGGACACATTCGCAGGGGACGGGGTCGCAGGTCCGGGATGTGTCTGGAGTGTTTCAAACGGTATCAGGACGATTGCGGCGATGAGCGGATGCGCGCGCGGGGACCTACGGGAAGCCGGGTGATATACGTCCGCAAACTTCGATGAGCGCCTGATGGGAAGGGGAATGAGGAGGAGAGGCGATGACGTTTACGTATGATCTGACGACGCCGGGTGATTTGGAGCGGGTGAGGTATCACCTCGGCGACACGGAGGAAGCGACGGCGCTGGCCTCCGACGAGCTGATCGAGTTCCGGCTGGAGGAGGACGGCAGCGTGGCCGCGGCGGTCATCAGCCTGATCAAGTACGCGATCGCCAAACTGGCGAGCGAGCCGGACATGACGGCGGACTGGCTGAAGATCGATTGGCGGCGGAGCGCCGAGAACTGGCAGCGGCTGCTGGCGGAAAAGAAAACGGAGTTCGGGCTGGGGATGGTCAGCAGCAGCGGGGGCCAGTACGGCTGGCGGCCGGACAGTTTGCAAACGGAAGCGCCGGCGTATCCGGCGGCGACAGACGACACGTAGGAAGCGGTCTTATCGGTATTGAACCCCACCCCAGCCCTCCCCAAACATAGGGAGGGGAAGAGAAAGACGAGATGATGCCACGATTCAGCGACCGGACGATTGCGATTGTGCGGCGGAACGTCAATGCGATGCTGACAGACACCTGCCGGATCGAGCGGGAGAGCGGCAGCCGGGGGACAATGGGCGAGCCGATTCACGATTGGGTGGTGGTGGCGACCGGGGTACCGTACCGGATCATCACGGCAGGCAAGCAAACTCGCACGGCGACGCAGCAGATCGGAGGCCAGGAGGTGCTGCTCGACCGCCCTGCGATCGTCTGCCCGGCGGGGACGGATTTCCTCGTGAACGATCGGGTGGTCGACGAGCAGGACGGGCGCGTCTTCCACGTGGTCAATTTGCAGGACGGGCTGACAGATGGCGCGTTTGCCCAGGCGCAGGTGACGCGGGCAAGATGAGCCCCACCCCGGCCCTCCTCGGGCGCATAAACACGCCACATAGGGAGGGGAAGACCCCACCCCGGCCCTCCCCAAGCATAGGGAGGGAGAAAGAAGGGACAGGATTATGAGCGATTTCGAGGTCAGGCTGGATACGAGCGGGATGGAGCGCATTCTGCGGGAAGCGCCGGGCAAGGTCGACGAGTTCCTGGCCTGGTTCGCCGAGTCAATGGTGACGGAGATCAAGGAGAGCTTCGGGACGTCGCCGCCCGGGCGAATCTACATCAAAGACGGCGGGCAGATTCACATCGCCAGCCGGCCGGGGTATCCGCCGAATATCGACTTTAGCACTCTGCTCAACTCGATCCACCAGGAGCCGACGGGCGAGATGGAACGGACGATCTACGCCGACGCGGAATATGCCCAGGAACTGGAAGACGGGACTTCGGAGATCGCGGCGCGCCCGTTTATGCGGCCGGTTTTCGACCAGGCGGGACAGCGGATCGAGGCGGAGGCGGCCGCGCGGCTGAACCTGGAATGACGGATGCTCCCCTGCAGGCGCTGTTCGAGGTGCTGGCCAGCAAGCTGGGATCGAGCGCCTATCCCAGCAGCGTCGATGCGGATGTGGCGCGCCCATATACCGTGTTTTCCTGGGCGGGGGGCGGGCGCGAGCGGATGCGGGTGAGGGCAAAGAACGCGCGCTATACGATCAGCGTGAAGCGCGTGGCTGATACGCTGGAAGAGGCGCTGGCGGGCAACGAGACGATCAGCGCGGCGCTGGACGACAGCGGGAGCCAGGACTATGACCCGCGGCTGCCGTCGCATCCGGACTGGGAGATCACGACGGTGACCGAAGATCGCGAGATTTTCCTGGAGGAGGCGTTCGAGGGGGCAGTCCACATTTATCATTCGGGGCATCAGTACGTATTCACGATGGAACGGAGGAACTGATGGCGGCTATCAACGGCAACAATGCCTACCTGAAATTCGGCAGCACCGTGTTCAACGCTTACTGGACGAAAGAGCTCACGTACAATCCGAGCGTCGATACGGAAGACGTGACAGCGGGGTCCGGGGCGACGCACATCGCCCGCGAGGCGAAGCTGAAAGATAACAAGATGGGATTCAAGCTGCTGTATGACGACACGGCCCATGCGGCCGAGATCGCCGACGTGGACATCGGCAGCAAGGAAACGCTGATCTATGGTCCGGAGAGCAACGTGGCGGGCAAGCCGTGCTTCAGCGGGCCCATGATTTTGACCGACGTCAAATTGTCGCAGAGCGTCGAGAAGATCTTCCTGGCCTACGAGCTGTCGTTCGTGCAGGCGGGCGCCCCGACGAAAACGCTGGAGGGCGGGGGGACGTTCTAACCCCACCCCAACCCCTCCCCATAGCATAGGGAGGGGCTTGAAAGGGCAAATCCCCACCCCAACCCCTCCCCATAGCATAGGGAGGGGCTTGAAAAACGAAAAGCGGAAAGGATCTGAAGCAAGATGGACGAGTCCAATGGGAGAGCGCCGGAGCCAATGCCGGAGTTCGATCTGGGGCACATCGGGCGCGGATGGCGGATGCAATGGATGGTCAATCAGACGCGCGTGACGAAGCTGCAACTGGCAATGTTCAATCTGGAACAACCGGCGCCGGACGACGCGGAGGCCGCACGCAGTTTCGGGCAGGAGTCGGTCCGGATGCTGGAGGAACTATACGGCCTGGCCGTGGAGCAGTCGGCGATGATCGCGCAGGTGCTGATCAGCGTGCCGCGGGAGTGGCTGACGAGCGACGCACCGGAAGGGCTGGACTGGTCGGAGCCGGCGAGCCTGGATTACGTGCTGGAGTTCCGCTTCGGCGAGCTGGTCGGGGCGCTGAACAGCGAGCGAGCGGCAAACTCAAAAAACTCGCCGGATTCTACGTCCTCGCCGCCTCCAGCCCGGAAGCGATCACCTGGGAAGGCGACGACGTAGAGCGGATCATGTTTGCGGAGCTGGTGCTGCTGGGGGTGCAGCCGAGCGAAATCGAGCGGATGACGGACGACGACAAGTGGGACGTGCTGAACATCGCGGGGGCCCAGGGCCAGATCCGCGAGGAGCAGGTCCGGCGGGCGCAGAACCGGTAGAACCGGTTACCGACAGACCGGGGCGACCCGGTTTTTGATTCCTGTGCGTACCCCGCGGACGGGCGGGATATGGTGAGGCAGAAGGTGGATTATCGGTATTGACCCCACCCCCGGCCCTCACCCCAGGCGCATAAATGCGCTACATAGGGAGGGGGGAGAAAGGGCAGAAGCGGGGCGGGAAAGCAAAGGGACGTGGATTGGCTGTTCAGGTTGCGTCGCTATTCGGTGTGCTGAGCCTGCGGGACCAGGGTTTCCGGCAGTCGATGCAGGAGAATCAGAATTCGTTGCAGCGATTCTCCGGCAATCTGCGCACGATGGGGAGCAACCTGACGAGCGCGGGGCGGCAGATGGCGGTGGTGTCGGTCCCGATCGCGCTGGGGCTGGGGGTGGCGATCAACGCCAGCAAGAACTTCAGCGACTCGATGGCGAACATCAACGCCGTGCTGGGCATCACCGGCGACGAGGCAGCCAATCTGCGCCAGCAACTCCTGGAATACGGGGGCAACGTGCGGGCCGGGCCGCAGGCGGTGGCGGAGGCGTATTACGACATCGTCTCCGGCGTGGCGGACGCCTCGACGCACATGGCGATTCTGGAGGCGGCGACGCGGACTTCGGAAGCGGGCCAGGCGGACCTGGCGGCGACGACCGCGGGATTGATCAGCATCATGAACGCCTACCAATTCAGCGCGGAGGATGCCAACTACGTCAGCGACGTCTTCACCCGGACAGTGGGGCTGGGCGTGCTGACGATGGACGAGCTGGCCGCCTCGCTGCCGCTGGTGACGGGCCTGTCGAGCAGCATGGGGCTGGAGCTGGGGGATGTCGCCGCGCAGATGGCCTTCCTGACGACCCAGGGGTTCGACGCCGGCAGAAGCGCCACCTTCCTGCGGTCGATGATGACGACGCTGCTCAACCCGACCGTGGATCTGTCCGGCGCGATCACCGGGCTGGGGTACAGCAGCGGCCAGTCGATGATCGACGCGCTGGGGCTGGTGGGGGCCTACGATGCGATAAAACAGTTCGGGGGCGGGGCGTTCGACGGGCTGATTACCAACCAGGAGGCCCTGCAGGGCGCGATCGCGCTGACGAAAGACGGGGCCGCCAGCTTCTTCGCGAGCTTCCAGACGGGCGTGGAGGGCGCGACCGAGAATGCGCGGGAGATCCAGAACCAGGCAGGATCGTGGGACCTGTTCAAGAGCAAACTCGATCAACTGGCAATCACTGTAGGTCAGGGGCTGGCGCCGGCGCTGATGGGGCTGATGGACAACACGCTCACCCCGTTGATCGACGAGGTGGTGCGATGGATCGGCGAGAATCCGACACTGTTTGGTCAATTGCTGTTGATCGGCGGCGCGATCGCCGTGCTGAGCCCAGTTCTGATCGTAGCCGGGCAGCTCACGACGGTGGTGAGCGGATTGATCGCGCTGCTGACGTCGGCCG
>Ga0209342_10003919_pt1 | contig 15567 bp, 20 predicted proteins | sample RifCSP16_2_FD_184023 | JGI IMG/M metagenome (GOLD analysis project Ga0209342, IMG submission 184023) | Soil microbial communities from Rifle, Colorado - Rifle CSP2_sed 16_2 (SPAdes) (version 2) | ecosystem: Environmental > Terrestrial > Deep subsurface > Rock core/Sediment | place: Rifle... | reverse complement strand
AAAGAAAACAGAAAAATTAAAAAGATTTGAAGCTATTATCCCTGATCCTGAAAGCATTCCCTTGCGCTTGAAGGTTGAGATAAAATTATTTGCCATTTTCAATGAAAGTCAGGAAGTTTTATTTTGGGTCGATAAACATTTTGATTGGAAAGGACTGAATTATCTCCAAGATGGGGAAGTGGCAGGGAAAATAAGAAGCATTAGGATATTGACTGGTCCAGTAAATATAGATGAACGGTTCAAGAGCACCTTCCCAAAGCTTAAAGAAGAAATGAGATCTAAAACGACAACAATAGATATCAGAGTGATAACAAGAGAACATGTGCTTGGAAAGATGCATGCTCGCTGGTTAATAACAGATCAGAATTCATATAAAGTTCCTCCAGTAGGTTCTATGAAGCAAAGGCAGGTAGACACGATTAATTTAGAAGAAGATAATAAAATTCCCCGTAACTACTTTAATGAGTGGTGGTCTGGAGGGGTGGATATTTTAACAGGAGACTGGAAGGAAATTCAGAATATAAGAGATAAAATTAAAATGGTGAAAAGAAATAGATGAAAAATTTTGCACCTTCTGTCAATAACATTCCAATTCGGCTGCCAGATTAAAGGTGAAATTACGATGATGGCATTTACTTTCTTTGCAAAAAGGAAGGCGTAATGTGCGGAATCTTTAGCGATAAAGTTGCATATTTCTTCAAGGTTAGAAACAGCCCGCGGCGACCATCTTATTTTGTAAGCCATCTGGACATCCGTTTTTTAACCTCTTCGTGTGGTATCCCTTTACCCTCATCCAGCTCTTTCAAGCCTGCATCAACCTGCAATTTAAAATACAATTCAGCCATAATATCATCAATAGTAGAATCCTCAGGAAGAGATTGAATCATATGAATAACTTGCTCCTTTACTCCGGCCATTTTACCACCTCCTCGACGTCCTTAATATACCATTTAGAAGTATCCCCTAAGTATGGGAACATAATAAGGGAATATTACTCAAAAGAGGCTGTTGTGTCAATTGAACTTATCTGATTTAAGTTATCTGATTTTTGACAGCAGGTCCCTCTGTAATCCGGGATACTCCCTCTGCCGGTCAAGCCTGTGATATAATCCCCGCATGGATACCCTTGAAAAGCTGAAGATCCTTTCAGCAGACTCGCAGCACGACCTTGCCTGCGCCTGCGGCACCGGCAGGGACGAGCACCGGAGGAGGGGGGTGGATGGGAAATGGCTCTATCCTGTCACGCTCCATGACGGCGGCTATACTGTTCTTCTGAAGACCCTCCTCTCCAATGCATGTTCCAGGGACTGCAGGTATTGCCCTCTAAGGGCGGAGAAGGATACCCGGCGATGTACCCTCAAACCTGAAGAGGCCGCCTCAGTATTTATGAATTATCTGAAAAAGAGAGAGGTCTCCGGATTATTCCTGAGTTCCGGTGTGATGGGCACCCCGGATTACACCATGGGGAAAATCAATGCCGTTGCCAGACTCCTCAGATACAAACATCATTTCAGAGGTTATATCCATCTGAAGATCATTCCCGGGGCCTCGGATGCCGCGATCGAGGATTCCCTCTCATTAGCCAGTGCCGTCTCTCTCAATATTGAAGCGCCCGGGGAGAAACGGTTTAATCTCCTTTCTGACAGAAAAGATTATATGAAGGATATCATCCATCCGATGAAGCTTCTCTCAAAGCTGACCTCTAAGGGTGCCCGGTTTTCCAGGGTCAAATGCACCACCCAGTTTATTGTCGGGGCCTCAGATGAGACCGATTCGGAGATCGTAGACTATATGTTCGGCCTGTATCACCGCCTGAATTTCAGGCGGGTCTATTTCTCGGCCTATCAGAAAGGGTCCGGAGACCCTGTCATCCCTGGGGAGACCCGTCCTGTGTCTAATCCCAACCAACCCTTTATCCGGGAGCACCGTTTATATCAGGTGGATTATCTGATCCGCAGATACGGCTTTACAGAAAAAGACATTTACTTTGACCACGGGGGTCAATTAATGCAGGACAGAGATCCGAAAGAGATCTGGGCAGAGAGACACCCTGAGTTTTTTCCCGTAAGGATTAACGCTTCGGACAGGGAGATCCTGCTGCGGGTTCCTGGAATTGGACCGGACACAACAGACAGGATATTGAAGATACGGCGGGATCGAAGGATTGCCAATCTCGAAGATCTGGGAATTAAGGGAAAGAGGCTTGAGAAGGTCAGGGGTTATGTGATCTTTGAGTAGGCAAAGGTAACGCTTTTATTGACTCGTCTATTGCCCATTTTCCCTATATTTGTTATAGTCCATTTGTGCAGAATAGGTCAAGGGCGAAATTCGGCGAATAGCAGAAAATTAATCTTTAGATTATTAATGACGTCGGGGGGTAAAGTGAACCTGAAAGAAAAAGCCGTCCATGCTTACAATGAAGACTTGAAAATGAGAAAAGAAGCATCTCTATTTAAAGGAAAAATGAAGGAGTGTTTAGATGTTAATGTTGAGGATGAATCTACGAGTATGATTTCAGAGAATTTAGAATTCAGACTATCCAAAAACATGGATCATTTATTGGTTCAAAAAGTATGTGACAAATGCAAAACGATTGATGCCGATTCACGTCCTGTCAACTCATTAACAGACTTAGGGAAGTTTGTCATGGAGGAAGGTGAGACATTTAAGCATGTTTGTACGCCCTTATCAGAAGATATCCCGTTAGAAAAACCTACCAAACAGGAGAAGGAGGAAGGTAAATGGAGTTGTCCAAATTGTAGCACATTATTAGGGCAGAAAGTCATGGTGTGTCCCTCTTGCGGGTATAGAAAATGAAATGTGACAGAGCGAAACTTATGAAGGGTGTACTTCAACTCAGGTGATGCCCGCCATCTACGACAAAATAGCTCCCCGTGATAAACCTTGAGAGGTCTGAGGCAAAAAATAACACAGCGTTTGCGATATCCTCAGGCGTAGCAAGGCGGCCCAGCGGCGTAGCCCTGGCGATCGCCTCCTGTACATGGACAGGGGCGTGCGGGGTATGCCCTGTAAGCACAAACCCCGGGGCTATCATGTTGACCCGTATTCCCTTTCCCCCAACCTCGACAGCAAGGTTTCTTGTAAAACCGGCAAGGGCCGAGGCGGCTGTGACATAGCTGCTGTAGCCACGGACCGGATGATCGATCTGGGATGTAAGGATGTTGATGATGGAGCCCCCGTCCTGTTTCCCCATGATCGCGACAGCCTCCCTGGAGCAGTAGAACGCCCCCTTGAGCATGACGTCAATCTGTGCCTGATGCTCTTCCCAGGTGACATCTGGGAAGTCGTTCCTGGTAATGGGGAGATGTGCGTTGTTGACGAGGATGTCCAGACGGGCAAACCTCTCCTTAATAAATCGAAAGAGGAGATCTACAGCGCCTTTGTCAGAGATATCCGCCCCGCTGGCGATTGCAGTGCTCCCCGCCTTATTGATCTCCCTGCAGGTCTTCTCAGCCCCACTCTTATTTTTATAGTAGTGCAGGATGACAGCGGCGCCTGCCTCTGCCAGGGTATGACAGATCGCCTTGCCCAGATCATTACTCCCGCCTGTGACAAGGGCCACCTTTCCCTCAATATTTGAGTGCATCAAAATCCTTTATCTCTGTTTGAAGAAATTTTCTGAGCCGTTTGATGATATTTTCTTCCAGTTGCCTCACCCGCTCCTTGGATATGCCGTAAGCCTCCCCCATCGCGTTCAGAGATTTGGGGGACTCGGAGAGTATCCTGTTCTGCAGGATGTCCAGATCTCTCTCATTCATGGTCTTTGAGAATTCTGCGATCTTCTCCCGAAGGAGGGTGGAGACCTCCTCATTAGCGAGTTTTTCATCAATAGGGGCCTCATTGGATGGGATGATGCTCAGGAGGGGGCTGTCCGAATCCTCTCTTAAGGGTTCATCTAAGGACAGCTCCCTGTTGCCAAGCCTGATATCCATCTCAACGACCTCTTTTTCTTTGACCCCAAGTCCATGGGCTATCAGTTTTGGACCGACCTCATACCCTAAGGATTCAAGTCTTGCCTTTTCCTTCATGAGGTTAAAGAACAGCTTTCTCTGTGCCTGAGTCGTTCCTATCTTGACCAGCCGCCAGTTGTTCATGATATACCTCAGGATATAGGCCCTGATCCACCAGGTGGCATAAGTGACAAGCCGGATATCGCGGTAAGGGTCAAACTTTTTTACGGCCTGCATCAGTCCAAGGTTTCCTTCCTGGATGAGATCCATGAGATTCATTCCGAGGTTTTTATATTCCATCGAAATGACCACCACGATCTTGAGATTGGCCATGACCAATTTTGAGACGGCATCGAGGTCCCCCCCTTCCCTGTATTTTACCGCGAGTTTAAACTCCTCTTCCTTCGTCAGAAAACGGTACTTCCTGATCTCGGCCAGATAGTGCTGAAGGGGGCTATAGCGGACTACAGAGGTTTCAGAACCAGAGTCTTCGATCTCCTGCGGGACTTCGATATCAATATCGGCGGGTTCCATAGGGAGATCGTCGCTCTCTTCAACGACCTCATCCTCTGTCTCATCCCTCTCTAAATCTTTTTCATTACTCATTATTTTTGAACCATCTCCAGAATGGTCTTTACCAGTTTTTCTATCCCTTCAGCGGCCTCTTTAATCGAGCCTGCCAGCATATAGGCCGGGGTCGAGACCACCTTGTGATTGCTGTCTATGACGATATGGGTCACCGGACAGTTTATATGCCTCCCCCCCATTGTATTGATGGCATTCGCCGTCTCTTTATCTGTACCGATGGTGAGCTCTAAGGGGATAGCCTCACCAAATATCCTGGCCATCATGGCAGGGGCAATGCACATGGCCCCTATGGGTTTGCCAAGGCTGTAAACCTCTTTAGCGAGTCTTACCACATCCTCGTTGACCTTGCAAAGGACCCCGTCAAAAGCGAAAGAGCTTAGATTCTTTGCAGCGCCATAGCCCCCGGGAAAGATGAGGGCATGGATATCGGATGCCCGGACGCTCTTAATGTCCTTGATTTTCCCGCGCGCAATCCTGGCTGCCTCAACAAGCACATTCCGTCTTTCTCCCTCAGAGACCTCTCCGGTCAGATGGTTGACCACATGGGCCTGATCTACATTCGGCGCCATCATGACGGTTGTAGCTCCGAATTTATCGAGAAAATAGAGGGTCAGGACACTCTCATGGATCTCTGACCCGTCATAGACCCCGGAACCTGATAGTACAACGCCTATCTTTGCCATGGTTTTCCCTCCTTACAAATCCCCCTTTGGTAAAAGGGGATTTAGGCATTATAAAAGGCTTCTTGTAATGGCTACTGAATTATATTATAATTTAAAACCTTTGTTAAGGGCAAAAGGATCAGTATTTATAGAGAAGGAGTGGTGATGGATATAGACGGCCTCAGGGGAATGGCAAAGACCATACGCAGGGATATCATACGGATGATAGCTGAGGCTTCATCGGGGCACCCCGGTGGTTCTCTCTCTGCAACGGATATCATTACAGCCCTCTATTTCAAGGTCATGCGGCATGATCCCAAAAGGCCAGGCTGGCCTGAAAGAGACAGGTTTGTGTTGAGTAAAGGGCATGCTGTGCCGGCGCTTTACAGCGCCCTTGCTCGCTCTGGTTATTTCGCGGTCGACCTGCTCTGGACCCTGAGAAAGTTCGGCAGTCCGCTCCAGGGGCATCCTGAGATGGGGCGACTGGCCGGGATAGAGGCCTCCACAGGGTCACTTGGCCAGGGGCTTTCCATCGGGGCGGGTATGGCGCTGGCTGGGAAATTGGACAAAAAAGAGTATCAGGTCTATGTCATGATCGGTGATGGGGAGTCGGAAGAGGGGCAGATATGGGAGGCGGCCATGGCGGCTGCATACTACAGGCTGAATAATCTTACAGCCATCATTGATTATAATAGCCAGCAGCTTGATGGGTGGGTAAGGGATATCATAGAGCTTGAGCCTATTGTGGACAAGTGGAAGGCATTTGGCTGGCATGTGATTGAGATAGATGGGCACGATCTTCATCAGATACTGAAGGCCCTGGATGAGGCAAAGGCCACAAAGCAGATGCCGACTGTGATCATAGCCCGGACGGTCAAAGGTAAGGGTGTTTCCTTCATGGAGAACAACGTGGAGTTTCATGGAATGGCCCCAACAGCAGAGCAGAAGGAATTGGCGTTGAGGGAGCTGAGTTAACTTTAGAGGTAAGCATATATGTCTTGTAAACGGGTCTATGGAATGGCTACCAGGGATGCCTATGGGAAGACCCTTGTAGAGCTTGGTAAGGAGAACCCCAACATCGTCGTCCTTGATGCGGATCTCTCGAAATCAACGAAGAGTGCCTTGTTTGCTAAGGAGTTTAAAGATAGATTCTTTAATATGGGGATTGCAGAGGCCAATATGGTCTCCACTGCCGCCGGGCTTGCCACATGCGGCAAGATCCCCTTTGCTTCAAGTTTTGCCTCCTTCCTCATGTGTAAGACCTTTGATCAGCTCCGTATGAGTGTGGCCAATCCGCATCTTAATGTGAAGCTCGTTGGCTCTCATGGGGGCATCAGCATCGGCGAAGACGGGGCATCTCAGATGGGTGTGGAGGATATTGCCTTAGCCTGCGCCCTTCCCGGGTTTGTGGTCATGGTCCCTGCGGATGAGATTGCCACAAGGGCGCTTGTCCGGTTAGCTGCCGAATATGCAGGGCCTGTGTATATACGGACAGGGAGGCCCAAGGCCCCGTTCGTCTATCAGCCGGGGGTGCGGTTTGAGATTGGGAAGGCAAATGTTCTTCGGGAGGGGAGAGATATTACGGTGATCGCCAATGGGCTCCTGGTGCAGGAGGCTATGGAGGCGGCCTGTCAGTGCAGCGAGAAAGGTATTGATGTCAGGGTCGTAGATATGCATACAGTGAAGCCTGTTGATGTGGATGCAATTATACAATCCGCCCGGACTACGGGCGCTATTGTCGTGGCAGAGGAGCACCTCCTATCCGGGGGGCTTGGCGCCGCAGTGGCGCAGGTGGCAGCGGAGAACTCCCCTGTCCCCATGGGTTTTATTGGACTTCGGGATACCTATGCCGAGTCCGGCCTTCCAGAAGAGCTTTTTAAGAAATATGGATTAACGTCTTTGCATATTGTGGCGGAGATAGAAAAGACAATCAAGAGGAAATAGATTAGAAGTAAGAAGTCAGAAGTAAGAAAAGGTGGGACAGGAAATTTAACCACTCACTTCCATGATGAGCCGGAAAAAACAAAGGGGACAGAATCAAATTCTGTCCCCTTTGTTTTTTCCCTGCACTTTCTGATTTAAAACGCTGTAAAGAGCATTAACGTGGTGAGTTGGTCCCCGTCTGCCGGGGTTGTATCATATTTGCTGCCGCCGTAGCTGGAGTGGTTAAGCTGAAGCTGGACATTTTGTGCAAACTGATAGGTGGCCCCGAGGACGAAGGCATTATCTTTGTTGTCTGATGCCGCCCCTGTATCGGCTGTCCTATAGCCGAGGGCCACGGTTGCCTTGTTCGGGATAACCCCCAGCTCTGCACTGATTGATAGGGCTGTCTTGTCATCTGCATTGGAGTTAAAGAAGTTTTTTGTTTCTCCAGCCTTGGACTTTTCTGCATTTCCATAGCTGATATAAACCCCCAGGGGCTTAGACATCACAGCCCCTTGTGCCTGTGCATCTATCGCCAATGCATGGGTCTTGTAATCATTATCGGGATGGTCTTCATCATAACAACCCGGCGGGTCTACTACACATGTTCCTATCGAAGTTGTTCCACCCCACCACTGGACACCCCCGCCAAGGTCCCACCCGCTCACTGTTGGAGTCGCGGCAATGCGGAGATAGTGAGATGAGGGTCCTATATCCGTGGCTGTATGGGAAGGGACCCAAAGGCTGTAGTTGATAAAGCCCATGTTATTGGCGGCCACAAAGGCGATCCCTTCTGCGGCCCCATCAGTCCCAATGTATTGCTGGGCAGAGATATCATTCCGGTGTTCTATCGTCCGGACATTCCGCACGGCTCCCGTGTTCAGGAGCTCAAAACCAAAAGCGGCCCCGAGGCCATCCGTATTAAAGGGGATCAAACTCACCTTTGCCCCCATAACGTCATAAACAAAGGGCATCTTAAAGGAGGTGAAGTTGTCGAAACCCTCGCCGTTGAGCCCCATCTCATAGGCAAATCCCATATGTTCACCGATACGACCACCGAGAAAGAGGGCGGCCTCATCAGGGAATTGCAACTCTCCTTTATTGGTCCCAGTCTTACCTGTATCAACAGTCGATGTCGTAGGGTCTATTGATCCATCGTCGGGGTCTAACGCATAGGTTGTTGTTGTTTTTATTTCGCCATCTCCGTTGGTTTTTTGATACCGTACCTTCAATACTATAGAAGCATTAAGGGTGCTTGGCAGAGAGAGCATATCCCCCTCTATCATGCTCTGCCCTCCCACCATGGTATAGCCCCCTGCCTTGAAGTAGCGGCCAAACGCGTTCAATGCAGGAAAGTGCTGGAAGTGGCAGGTCGAGCAGGCCATGCCTGTCTGCCGTGCAAATGCCGGGATTGCCTTGGTCTCTTTGGGTAAGGCTAATGAGGTAACCAGGGTGAAGAAGAACAAAATTGCCAGAATGTAACTTTGCTTTTTCATGGACCCTCCCTTATTAAGGTTTTACTTCTATCTTTGGGTGAGATGACTTGATGTTGTGACTTTTGGCTGTGTGTTTTATCGGTGATTTCTAAGTGGAAATATAACAGGTTTTGTCAGCGGTGTAAAATCTTCTATTTCCAGCCCAACTGTTTTCTGGCCCAGTCGCTCATCCTCTCCGGGGTCCATGCCGGTTCCCACACCAGATCAACCTTGACACTCTCTACCCCGGGGAGCTGTCTTACGGCCTCTTCAGCCCCTTTGGATATGCTCTCGTGCAGGGGGCAGCCTGGGGTGGTCATAGTCATCTGAATATAAACGTCGCCGTTCTCCACCTTGACCTCATAGACCAGGCCGAGGTCTACTATATTCACTCCGATCTCAGGGTCTAAGACGTGCTTTAATGCGGTTAGTATGAGTTTTTCTGATACCATGTTATCCCGGCCTTTTTGTGAAGATTGTAAACATATTATATCCGAATAAGAGTGAAGAGATGAATGTGATCGTTAACCCGATGGCTACGATCATCTGATTTTCTATGAAAAGGCCTGCCATCACACCCGGTACCCCGATATTACTCAGCCAGAACTGTACATTACCAATCCTCTCGGAAAACATGTCTTTTAGCAAGGGGACCTTCTCCTTTCCTATCTGGTCACTGTATTTATGGAACCAGACGAGGAAGGGGACGATCTTATACATCATCCCGATGACCAGGAAGGTAATGCAGCCAAATATCACGGCAAAACCAAATATCAATACCACACGCTGCCGGATAACAGGTATCCCATGACTGAGTGCAATATAGAGCCCGAGGAGCGCCGTAATGGGTATGTAACCATAGGCAAGCATGGTGTGACGCAGACCGAGATCTAACGTTTTTCTCATCCTTGCTGCCATGATGAGCCATACCTGATAGGAAAACATGAAGAGACCTGCCGCGATCAGGACAGCGCTATAGAAGGGGTTTCCCAGAATAAATTCGATGACAATTCCCAGGATGCCGACATTGACAAGCCCAAATGCCGTCCATCCAGGCCATGTGCGGTACGTGTAAGAGAGGGAGAACATCGGGAGGAGTTTATAGGAGACCCCCATAATAACCATAGAGAACCAGCCTCCAAAACCAATGGCAGCGTGCAGTGCGAGATAGTCCAGGTGATTTCCTCTAAGGAAGGGAAAAGTGAGATTCAGTCCAAGGAGGAGGCCTAATGTAGCCACGCTGGCCAGATAGAGGATCGCAGCAATAATATGGACCACCGTGATGTTTATAGCCTTGACCTTACGCAAGGTAAGCCCGATATTGGCCGCAAAGAGGATAATGGCCAGAAAGGCGATAATGGCCACTGAGGCCATGCCTCCAGCTCCCCCGGCCAGCAGCCAGAAATGAGCCGTAATCCCGGCGACGCCTGCCAGATATAACCACAACCCCCACTGTGATAGCCTGACACTGCAGAGGGAGGTCTCCAGGATAACGGGCACAAGCTGGGTCATGGCTCCCATGATGATCAGGGTGGCCCAGCCAAGGACCCCTATATGGACAAAAGCTAAGAGCCGGGGCTGGAAATGATAACCCTGAATATATTGGTAGCTAAAGAGCATCAGGCCGTTTAAGAGGATGAAGACGATTGTAGCGACGATGAAATATTGTCGTACCACCTTAAACGGGGGCGTATAAGGGGTTGTTAGATTTCCCGATAATGGGGTGCTCATTTATGTGTTGAACCTTTAACCCTTCCTGGTAATCCTCACCTTATAGTATCCTTCAGATACCTTTTCTGCAGCGGCCTCATAGCCAAGGTGTTCGAGCTTATCATAAAGCATCACGGGTTCACGGTGGTGATGTACAAGGAGCACGCTGCCTTGCCCCACCTGAGGAAGGGTCTCGATGATTCTGACCATCGGTTCAGGCGGTTCAAGTCCACGGACGTCAATCTCGATGGTCCGGGGCCCTGCGCTCCCGGATGGGTCTGCCTGCGGAGCCGGAGCTCCCGTTTCTTTAAAGAAGTAGATGTGCCATACCCCGTCTGTGCACTCTGTCGAATGGTCAAACCCCTTCATTTTCATAACGGTGTACAGCGGTATCGGTTCAAATATATTAATCAGATGTAATCCCTCGCCTTCTTTGAGATTGCTGATTGCTGTCATGATGGACTTGAATGGGTCACTGCCTGACTCGACCTCTTGCCTCACATCCAGATCCACCATCTTTCCCTTTAAGAAATCCTTCTGGGTTGCAGTCATTATTTTCTCCTCTCCTTCTATAGTCTTGCGATCTCTACTTTCCAAACCTCCGGACCTTCTTCGAGATATTTCCAGCCGTACTTGCCAGGCCTCTCAAATTCAAACTGATATTTGAGTGGTCTCGGGTCATGATCATTGATAATCAGCAGGATCTCCCCTGGATTCAGTGAATCAAAGGTCTGGAATATCCTGGGGTGTTTATCCCTTGGGGGGATGATTCTTACATCGAGCTCTACAACCTTGTTTCCTGCCGGCATTTTAGTCTCCTCTCTCGGTTTATAAATATTATCTGCTGACGGCACTATTGAGCTTTGACAGCAGGTCTTCTAACGCGGCCTTATCCTCTTTTGAGGCCTGTTCAAGGCTCCTGTTTCCTCCACAGCAGGAATCTATGTTAAATTGATTTAATATCCCTATGGTGGCAGGGTATAATTTTAACACCTGGTTTACGGTCATCTCCTTCGTGATTTTTGCTGGTAGTGACATTATGCGTACCCTCCTGAGGATAGAGGATAATAGATGGACTACCTGGGGGCAATGATATAAATCATACTCCTGGTCTGTTTCTCCGGTCTATAGGATTACTCGTGCTCTCCCCCCTTCTCCCGGAGGAGGTCTGGCCGCAGTATCGTGATCCCCTCCTTGGTGCCTTCGATAATGCCTTCCTTCTGAAGCCTGCTCATGATCCGGATGGTGGTCTCTATGGTCGTGCCGACCATGTTTGCGATGTCTTTCCTTGTAAGGTGCAGATTGATGTTTGTGCCCCCTTTAGAGTCACTTGCACCGGCCAGCTTCAGGAGCATATGCGCAATCCTTTTCTCTACTCGGGTTGTCATGGCCGTTTCGAGGCGATCTACAAATCCCCTCTGCTTTTCTCCCATACTCTGTATAAGCCTCGTCCTGACCTCCGGCGCATCCTCACAGATATCCCGGCAGTGGGTATAGTGAAGCTTGAGTATCTTCGTGTGCCCCATAGATTGAGCAGATGCAGGGTAGGGACGCCTGTCAAGGATGGCCAATTCCCCAAAGATGTCACCTGGCATAAACACATGCAGGATGATCTCTTTGCCATCTTCAAGATATTTGACTGCCTTGACATTCCCCTCCTTAACGATGCACAGCCAGTCAGGGGAGTCTCCTTCATAGAATATATACTCACCGTTTTTATAGGTGAATTCTTCCGCTCTGTCAGTCAACTTATCCAGGATAGAGTCCGGGAGTGAGGAAAAGATCGGCAGACTTTTCAGGAAATCTCTCTTCACGACCATGAGGTAAATCCTTCACAGGAAGGTTTTTAAAATATTCGGGAGAATTATACGCTGTTTTTCTTACAAAAGAAAGGTTCTTTTATGAAAGGAGAGGGGGATTATCTTCGTTAGTCTCCTCAGAAGAATGACCAAAGTCAGCGAGGAGTTTTTGGACGAGGGCAGTTTTTTCTTCTTGCGAAAGGGCCTTGAAGAAAGGGCTCAGGTTAAGTGTCTCTTCTATTTTGTCCATCTTTATAACTCCTTGCAGGAGAAAGCAATCTCCTTATGCGTTTCCTGTAAACGGCTGAATATAAAAAGGCAATCCCCTGTAAGTGCCTACTATTTTGTGTATAAGGGCCATCGTGTCTTGTGGGGGCAACCGCATCTCAAGGCTCAAAATATAAGTCCGTACAATTTCGTTCATTTCTGATCCCTCCATAACGGTCTCTGATTATAATGGATTTGCATTAAATATGCCACAAGCCCGCGGGGAAGGGTATGACGCCGGACATATTATCTAACCTACTGATCTTATTTAATAATTTTAAGATTATGTGTCATGTTGGTCCTATGCAGTAAGAAGCTCTTGGTTTGTGTAAAGAAGACACACTGCGTAAATTCTGTTACAACTGTTACCCTCTCTGGATGAATTGTTGTTGTGCTGGTAATAGTGTGAAAATATTTATGGTGTCTGAATTACGCAGGTTTGGAGGGCGGCCCCCCTGTAGACCTTCTGAACTATACCTGCTTAGCCTTTAATTTTACATGGGCCAGCGAGCCCCCTGCCCTGACTACCTCTATATCCCTGGGCGAAAGAGGTGTCGTGACAGAGACCTCTTTCCCTTTGGTTTTATTCCTGAGCACGAGGGTCTTGCCGTCCAGTCCCTTAACATTTAGCTCGATTTCATCCCCTTGTTCAAAGAGCTCATAATCAGCTTCATTGACAAATGTCAGGGGGAGGATTCCGAAGTTTACAAGATTGGCAAGATGTATTCTTGCAAAGTTCTTTGTGATCACGGCCGTTACCCCAAGGTACATCGGGGCCAGTGCGGCATGTTCCCTGCTGGAGCCCTGTCCATAGTTTGTACCGCCAATAATTACCCCTCCTCCCCACTCCTTTGCCCTTTTTGGGAAGGTGTTGTCGACCCGCTCAAAGACATACTCAGAGATGGCGGGTACGTTTGACCGGAGAGGAAGGACCTTTGCGCCTGCCGGCATAATGTGGTCTGTGGTGATATTGTCGCCGACCTTGATAAGCACCTTGCCTGTCAGCACATCCGGCATGGCGGCCTTTGTAGGGAGGGGTTTTATATTCGGCCCCCGTAATATCTCCACTTTTTCCGGTTCCCTGGAAGGGGCTATGATCATAGAGTCGTCAATGAGGAATTTCTCCGGCATGGCGATGTTGATTGGCTTCATGCCGAGGTCCCTGGGATCTGTAATTTTACCGGTGATGGCACAGGCCGCCGCGACCTCCGGGCTGGCGAGGTATACCTTGGCGTCCTTTGTCCCGCTCCGGCCTTCAAAGTTTCTGTTGAAGGTGCGGATCGTGACTGCGTCTGTCGGCGGTGCAAAGCCCATCCCGATGCAGGGACCGCATGCGCTCTCGAGAAGCCTTGCGCCTGACGCGATCAGGTCTGTCAGGGCGCCTGCCTGGGAGATCATGTTAAGCACTTGCCTTGAACCTGGAGAGAATCCGAGGCTTACACTGGGATGCACGCTCTTTCCTTTCAGCATGGCAGCCACGGTCATGATGTCTTTATAAGACGAGTTGGTGCATGAACCGATAGCCACCTGCTGGACAGGGGTTCCGGCAACATCCTTTACCTTAACCACCTGATCCGGCATGTGCGGTTTTGCAATGAGGGGTTCAAGTTCATTGAGATTGATCTCGATCACCTCATCATAAGAGGCATCAGCGTCAGGCCCCAGCGCCTTCCACACATTCTCTCTTCCCTGGGCCTTGAGGTAGGCCTTAGTGACTTCGTCACTCGGAAATACGGACGTTGTAGCCCCAAGTTCTGCACCCATATTGGTGATTGTGGCGCGCTCCGGCACCGAGAGGGCCTTTATCCCGTCGCCTGTATACTCAAAAATCTTACCCACACCCCCCTTAACTGTGAGTCTCCTCAACAGTTCAAGGATGATGTCTTTTGCAGAGACAAAGGGCTGCAGCCTGCCGTTTAATTTAACATTGACGACCTTTGGCATACTGAGGTTAAAGGCTTCGCCTCCCATAGCAAGGGCGACATCCAGACCGCCAGCGCCTATTGCGATCATGCCGATCCCTCCAGAGGTAGGGGTGTGGCTGTCTGATCCCAGGAGGGTCTTCCCGGGGACCCCGAACCTCTCCAGGTGCACCTGATGGCATATCCCATTGCCCGGCCGTGAGAAATAGATGCCAAACTTGGAGGCTAAGGTCTGAAGGAATTGATGGTCGTCTGCATTCATGAAGTCTGTCTGGAGCATGTTGTGGTCCACGTAGCTTACCGACAGATCTGTCTTTACCTTTGGGATCCCAAGCGCCTCAAATTGAAGATAGGCCATAGTCCCTGTGGCATCCTGGGTCAGTGTCTGGGCTATACGGATGGAGATAGGTTTGCCCGCCTCCATACTCCCGGAGACCATATGCTCCTTTATAATTTTTTGAGTAAGATTTGCTCCCATGTTGTTGTTCTCCTTTCTGTTCTCTTAATGAAGATAGATATAGATTACGGGTTTTTAAAAGGATGAGGAATTATAAAAAGAACATCACTTACTTCTGTTCACTGCTTATTAATTTAATATCTAACAGAAAATTAGATTTTAGTGAATTTTGCGGGGCATGTCAACAGAAATTTATGATAAAACAGATAAAAGAGGTTGACAGGGAAGGTTGTGAGATGATAATAATATATTTCTTTAGTTAAAATTACGGGCCGCTAGCTCAGTTGGTAGAGCACCGCCCTTTTAAGGCGGGTGTCGATGGTTCGAATCCATCGCGGCTCATCATATCATGTCCCCATCGTCTAGCTCGGCCCAGGACGTCGCCCTTTCACGGCGCAAACGGGGGTTCAAATCCCCCTGGGGACACCAATAGAATCAAACAAGAAAATCCCCCTTGAGGCATTTAACATGCTGAAACATATTGTGATGTTCAGGCTCAGGGAGTCTGCAGAAGGCCGCAGTAAAGAAGAGAATGCGGCGAGGCTTAAGGTCCTCCTCGAATCCCTGAAAGGGAAGATTCCCGAGGTCGGGTCTTTAGAAGTGGGGATGAACCAGGGGAGGTCTGAGAGCGCTTCTGATGTCGTGCTCTATTCAGAGTTTGAGGATATGCCGGCCCTTGAGGTCTACAGAAAACACCCGGAGCATGCGAAGGTTGTGGACTTTATAGAAAAGGTGTGTTCAGAACGCCGGGTTGTGGATTACGAGACCGGCGGGTCTTGATATTACAGGGCCT
>Ga0209342_10003917_pt1 | contig 15571 bp, 14 predicted proteins | sample RifCSP16_2_FD_184023 | JGI IMG/M metagenome (GOLD analysis project Ga0209342, IMG submission 184023) | Soil microbial communities from Rifle, Colorado - Rifle CSP2_sed 16_2 (SPAdes) (version 2) | ecosystem: Environmental > Terrestrial > Deep subsurface > Rock core/Sediment | place: Rifle... | reverse complement strand
AAGTCCCTAAGTAATAAAATAAAAAAACTTTGTGTCTTGGTGTTTTAGTGGCATTCATTTATATAAGTAAGCTTTAGGAAGTTTATTTTAAGACTAGAATACTAGATATGTCAACACTCTTTATTAGCTATTCCTTTTTTAGCTTCACTGAGCATAGTGAAAGTACTGAGAGAATTAGATAAGAAACCGAGAGGTAAAGAGGAGTTTTATCCGTCACACTCCAAGGAAGAAAAAGTTCACCATTAGAGTATGGAGAGTGCATAAGGCCAAAAAGAGAAAATATAGCTCCAAGAAAGAGATAAAGCGATGCGCGTTTCAGATTTTCGTCTATTAGGCTTACCATTGTAGCACCCCATATAAGCGCAGTTACAATAAAACCATTTGAAATCATTTTTAGTATAGTGAATGTTAAAAGGGGTTCCCCAGTAAGATGACCATCATTAATGCCAAGTTGTGCTACTTCAATAACTACTAAATTTGCAATTGATGGAATAAAACACATCGCTACCGCTGGAGCGTGAGCCTCTGGAACACGACGAAATGCTTGTGATGTAATTTCAAGACCGATAAAAATCAATATTGGTACGATTACCTCCTGTGGTAGGTAGTTGGCAATGAAAGAAATATAACCAAGGATTCCTCCAAGACCGATAAATATGCCAGTAGCTAATGTGTAGCCTGCCCTACCCCCCATTTTCTTATAGGCAGGATGACCGATATAAGGAGTTGTTTGAAGCACCCCTCCAAAAAGCCCACCAATAAGAGTAGTAATTCCTTCAGTAAAAATAATAAGCCTTACATCATAAGGATCACCTGCAACCTCAGCGCTCTCTGTAACATCAACTCCACCAATAACGTTTGCTATACTGAGAGGAAGGATAATAGAGATATGATCAAATGCTACGCGGAAGGATTCAAATGAGCCGAGAGCTGGTAGCGGAAGATGAATGCCAAATGACATGTCTTCTTTAATAAAATCAATCCCGTTAGAGACACCAAAAACTTTTAACCCATAATAAATAGCAGTCCCGATTATGACGGCCCAGAGAGCGCCTGGGAGACCCAAGACAAGCTTTCTTTTCGAATAAAAGCTGAGAAATATTATTCCTAGAGAGATAAATCCGACTAACGGTGATTTAAATAATGTTACAGCCGGAAGAAAGGCTATAAGAAGTAGCGCAACTCCAGCTATAGACCCTAAGAGAGCCGCTTGTGGAAATAGACGCTTTATCCATACGCTTGAGATGGAAAGCAGAACCTTAATTAACCCCGTTAGAATAATCGTCGCCGTACCTACACGCCAGGCAAAGTCTGCATCCTTTGTAGCTACATAAACCGGTGCTATTATGCCAAGCGTGTATCCAAAAAGAGATACGGTATCAACTCCAAGTGGCATAGCCGTAATATCATTTCTCCCAGTTTTCTTCATGAGCCTATAGGCGATGTATGTATACATTATATTTCCACATAGAATCCCAATAGCTGTTCCAGGAATCATTTTGAAAAAAACTATGTCTGTCGGAAAATTAAAAACACCGATAAGAAGACCTGAAAGAATCACTAGATTAGTAAGATTATCGAGCATAAGCCCGAAAAAGGCATTTACATCACCCTTTGCTACCCAAGAATAAGGTTTCATTGGGGTAATAGATATAGCTTTATGAAAGCTTAAAATCAAGTGTACATGCTAAGTTAAAAATGAGTAGATATACTCTCTCAATAAAATTCAGCTTTTTGAATTGTTAAATGAACCAAAAACACTATTCCTCCATAATGTGATAAAGGATTAATTGTTGTTGATAAAAAAAATTTTTACAGTAAATAACCCCGTGGCTCTGTCACGGGGTTATTTACTTGAACTTATTTCTTAAATCATTATTATCTCTCTATAAATCGTGCACTCACACTAAGGAAGTAAATTGGAACAAAAAAAATTTGAAGAACTTGCAGATAAAGCCTATCAAAAAATTCCAGAAAAATTTAAGCAGAAGATGGAAAATATAGTAATCACTGTTGAAGATTATCCAACCCAAGAGGATTTAGGGCATCTTAAAAGTAGGGGTAAGAATATACTTCTTGGACTCTATAGAGGAACACCCCTACCCCAAAGAAGCATATGGCAGGTCGCACGAATGCCTGATAAAATCGTTCTATTTCAGAAAAACATTGAAAAAATTTGTAGTAGTGAAAAAGAAGTAGAAGAGAAGGTTTACGAAGTTCTTCAGCATGAGATTGCTCACTACTTTGGACTCTCAGACAGAGAGATTTATGAACTTATGGGTCCGAGTTAAAACTACAAAAGGATATAATTGTAGGGCTCGTTCCCCGAGCGAGCTTAGTTATGGCTGATGAGGGCATCAGCCCCTACTTTCTTCTTCGTTGTAACTCAGAAAACATAGGGAAAGACATTATTTATTCTTTCACCCCCAAATAAAAATTTTCTTAGCAGACACGTCAAAGCGAACCTTATGACCAACACATTGAGGGTACAATTTATATATTTTATCAGTCATCTCTTTTCCTAACTCAGTTATTTTAGCAGTGTCACTTGCCAAATGGGCGATTTGTATTGATTTTTGTAAACGCCATAACTCTTCATAATCTCCATTTTTAATAGGTATTGGATCCATAAATAACCTCCTTCATCATATATATACGTATAAGTAGAATATATGAAAGTCAACGTTTACAAAGTAAGAATGCGATCGATTTTAATTTACGATAAGCATGAATTACTATTATAGAAATGTTGTCACTATTAGTTTACAATAAAAAACTGTGATGAAACGTATACCTATAATAGTTTTAATACTTATAACCCTATTCCCAGTAAATGGAAAAACACAAGAACTACGAATACAGGATCCAATGATTCTGCACCCAGAATGGTACATTAAAGTTTTGGATTGGTCTCTTTATTCAGTCTGGAGCGGTGTGGCTATTATTCATCATGTAACCATTGAGAACACAAGCGACATAGCATATAAGGACATCAAGGTAAGAGTGCTTTATTATTCGAATTCGATCACCAATAATGGAAAACAAATAAGTCAGGAAACGGGGATTCTACCTGTGGTCGTACCACCTCACAGCAAAAATACGTATCTCAAAGGTGGATCTACCCTAGGAGCAAGCTCGATGGGTATGTATGCTGGTTACCTAGAGGTCTTAGGAGCAGTTCCACTTGTAGAGCAAGAAAAATCAAAATAACATAGCCCTATATTTTTCCAGGTCATTAGTTATGACTACTGTGCGTATGCGCATATGGCTGTAGCCTTTAGTGTTATTTGAGATATATACTTATTTTTCATATTCCTAAAAACTACTATATAACGATCATGGTTACCCATCGACATCACTCTTGTAGCACGCACACCAACATCACGTAGATGGTTACTATCAAAAACACCGCCTAGCAATCTTTTACCTTTAGGACAATCTACTGAAACAGATTTAAATTCAAGCGGTCCAATTGCTGGAACGGTAACTTCGGCAGTAACATGCTCATAACCTGAAATGCCGGGATTACCTTGTCCATAGGCTATTCCATCTTCAATATTCCATATGTTACTTGATAGAAAGTAAATAGCCCCTGCTCCTACCAAAGTTAGGATAAATGATCTCAACATTGTAAATACCCTCCTATTTTAGGTTGTATAAAACAAAAACTTGTACGCTCATTATAACTGATCTAGATTATCAATTTAAATTTACGTTTTTTCTATAAATATAGATTCCCTTTATCGAGTTAGAGTGTTTTTTTTATTAAGATAATCATTCAACTTAATCTATTATAACGAGCGGTTTATGAAAATGAGGAAATAAGTAATGTAAACCAAGGTTGTAATCTCGGTGGCTAGAGTGGCACAGGAACAGGTACGATAATAACAGAAGGGCAATAAATGGCTAACGAAACAATGGATGTTACAGTACTAAAACCAGGTGTATTTGCATGGTACAAAGATATAAATCGAAAACAATGGCTCGCTCTTGCTGCGGCGTTTCTAGGCTGGACGTTGGATGCAATGGATCTACTTTTTTATGTCTATGCCCTTCCCAAGATACGTGACACTTGGGCATTAACTGATCAGCACGCTGCTTTGCTTTTCGGTGTTACACTTGGCTCTTCTGCCTTAGGCGGAGTGCTTTTTGGAATCATTACGGATTATATAGGTAGAATAAGAGCGCTTACATATTCGATTCTTATGTATTCTGTATTTACAGGGCTAAGTGCACTCGCTCCAAATGTAGAAACCTTTGTAGTATGCCGATTCTTTCTCGGTCTTGGTATGGGAGGTGAGTGGGCATCCGGAGAGATTCTCGTAGCTGAAAGCTGGCCAAGACAGCACAGAGGCAAGGTCATCGGGTTAGTGCAAAGCGGTTGGGGTTTCGGTTATATTCTGGCGGCAACTCTTTCTATTGTAATCCTCCCACATGCCGATTTAGAGATTAAACTCCCATTTCTTGGCGATATCTTTTTCCATAGTTGGAGGGTTCTTTTCCTTGTCGGAATCCTTCCCGCCTTTCTTGTGTTTTTTGTTAGAAGGCATTGCGAAGAGCCTGAAATTTGGAGAACCACGGCTGAAATGAGAAACCAAAAAAAGTTAAGTGAAAAGGGCCAGTCATTTACATTTAATCAGCTATGGAGAGGAGACCTTATAACCTACACGATTAGGGCAGCACTGCTCACGAGTTTCTGTATGATAGCTTACTGGGGCTTATACACTTGGGTGCCTACATACCTCGCAAGCCCGGTTGAAAAAGGTGGCGCAGGCCTTGGATTAGTAAAGGGCTATTCCTGGACAATCGCAATAAACATAGGGGCGATTATCGGGACTATTACATTTGGTAATATTAGCGATAGAATTGGAAGAAGACCTACATTTGTCGGTTACCTTGTTATAATGGCAATCTTGGTTCCAATCTTTGGTTCTATTACAGAGATACATGAGAAAATGGGATTCATGGGGATTAATACACTTCTACTAATCACGGGGCCTCTTCTCGGCTTCTTTGGTACTGGCTTCTATGCTGGTTTTGGAGCTATAATGGCAGAGGTTTTCCCCACTAGGACACGTGGCACAGCGCAGGGATTCTGCTATAACTTTGGAAGAGGAGCGTCCGCTTTGGCACCTTACATATTTGCGCTTGTTGCTGGAATGACAATGCTAGGACACGAATTAGGTTATGGCTTTTCCCTTGGAACGGCTTCCATTTTTGCAATTCTAGCGGCTATAACTGTTCTTACCTTCCCAGAAACTAGGGCTAAACAATTAGAAATCGAATAGAAAGATTAGAGGGTCACCTATAGAGGTGACTCCTCTATTACAAGAATTTGCGAACTTTTCTATCTACCGCAAATAATATATATTCAATGCATAAATTTTCATAAAATCATTATTTATATATATAAATTTCTATTAAAATAATTAAAACGGTAAGGAGGGTGTATGAGAAAAAAAATCGTATTGCTTGGCTGTTTAGTATTGGTTAATGTACTTTTTTTATCGGCTGCACAGGGCCAAGATAACGGAAACGGCGATTTTCCAACCTTCATCCCAAACAACATGATGACAACTCCGTACGGACCCGCGTTTGCGGACATCGTCCTGGTGCCATCGAATTTCCTGCCATGTAAAGGCGGGCCATTTGCGCTATGTTATTATTCTGGTCCAGAACCCGAGACCTGCGTTATCACGGAAGACGGGAAATTCGCCCGTTGCAAATGTTTCGAGTTTGCCTACGGGAAGTACTTTGTAGATATAAACGCTATTTTGGACACTGAAATCTATCTAGAAACCATAGCCGAATGTGGCTTAGAGGGAAGTATGTGTCAAGAGACCAACCAGGCACCCGTGTGTGAATCCATAAATAGTGGAGAGTTTATTCCCGGCGCTGACAGCGTTTCGACATTCAGCTTTGAATGTATACCTGAAGAGGGTATCGGTCTGACTAATTGTCCGCAAGATCTTTATGCAGGCTGTATGACGGCGCCTTGTATTAAAACTGATGAAGAGGGAATCGTCGATTGCCTTTGCCCGACGTTCGCCGGCCCATATCAGATAGGGCTAAACAATCAAACCTGCGATATAGGACCTGAATTGGTCTGGTCTGCCGCCTTTAATCCAAATGCAGGAGGAAAGACATTCCCCACGCCTCCCGGCTGCATTCCCGATGCTCCTGTAGATGCCGGAGGCTGTCCTCTTTTGCCGGAAGACATCCCATTGCCGCCAAACAATATTGACTGCGAGGAGGTATGTCAAGAGTACGAAAGTTGTCAGAACAGCAAAGGTGTGGAACTCGGATTTACATGCGATGCGACCCTCTGCACTTCCACATGTAATGATAGGGGGTTAGTGGGTGAGGCATGCTCTGGGCTTGAGAGCTGTGATGTTTCTGAAATCATCAAGTTGGAGGAGGAGGTAGGATGCAGTTGCTGTGCGAGCCAGATCTGCGGCTGCGAGCCAAATGGTAAGACCGAAGAAGCAGTCTTCGAATTAAATGAAAAACAGCGGGAGAGAGGAATTACGCCCCAATGCGACATAAATGGCACGCTTTGCGGCAAGAAATCTCCTAGCGGCGGGAGTTGTTCTCTGGCGCCTGTTGGCGCTCCAACATCAGTTCCACTATACTTCCTTATACCCTTATTCATTTCTATAAAAAGGATCTGGAGAATTAAAAAGAGCTAAGGGACAAAAAAATAATTTTTATCAAGTATCGGAGAACTTTAGTCTACCAATGTAGATTTATTTTATATGGCGACCTGAAGGTCGCTGCTACATTCGTATATTCAATACTAAAAGGAAAAAGAAACTTAAAAGCGATTATTCACTGATGTTAATCAAGATATCCTTAATTTCTGTAAAGGTGTTTAGGGCCTCCATTCCCCTGAGGGTTCCTCCTATTCCGCTTTGCTTGTATGTACCAGTCTCAGCCTCTGGGAACATCCTGCCGTACATATTTATCCAGACTACCCCTGCCTTGATCCTTCTGGCGAGCTTAAAGGCATTATTGATGTTATTAGTCCAAATAGCTGCTGATAAGCCATATTTTGTGCTGTTAGCTATCGCTGCTACCTCATCCAGGTTTTTGAACCTAATCATCGAGAGTACGGGACCGAAGATCTCTTCCTGGGCTATCTTAGAATCTGGTGGCACATCATCGAAGATTGTAGGCTCAACGAAGTGACCCTTTGACCATTCCCCATCAGATAACTGGTTGCCGCCTACCAGCAACGAGGCAACCTTCTTACCTACTTCAATGTAGTCCATTACGCGTTTTAACTGCCCATCAGAAACCACTGGACCAACATCCACATCCTCGCTAAGTCCATTGCCTATCTTAAGATTAGGGATGAGTTTAATTATGTTATCTCTGAATTTTTGGTATATCTTGTCATGAACCATCACGCGAGTCCCTGCAAAACATATCTGACCGGCGCTCCCAAGCATTGAGCCCCTTATAGCTCCTTGGATGGCGGACTCAAAGTTGGCGTCTTCAAGGATAATATTTGGAGTCTTTCCACCGAGCTCTAAGGATAACCGCTTTATATTAATACTTGCTTCACGCATGACTAGGGCTCCAGCTTCTGTGCTTCCTGTAAAGCTGATGAAATCTACATCCTCGTGCTTGACGAGTTCATAACCAACCGTCTCACCACCGCCTAACACCAGATTTATAACGCCCTTTGGTATGTCCTTTACCCTTTCTAAAACTTTATCAAGTAATGCATAGATCGTTAATGGGGTATAACTCGCAGGCTTAATCACAACGGTATTGCCTGCAGCTAGAGCAGGTGCAAGTGATCTTGCAAGGAGGACTATGGGAGCGTTCCATGGAGCTATAATTCCCACTACACCCATTGGCTCCCTAAGGACAAAGCTCATTGTGTTTTGGTCTAGAAGATTTGTTCTACCATAAAGGTCACGCGCTAATCCTGAGTAATAGTCGAAAAAATCAGCCGCCGAATTAAGCTCCGTTCTCGAGTCTCGTATTATCTTACCATTCTCCGAGGTCTGTACCTTAGCTAGGTACTCAAAGTCATCAATAATGGCATCGTGTATCTCTCTTAATACTCGGACTCGGAGCTTCGGGTCCCTGGGCCAGTGTGAGTCCTCAAATGCCCTTCTAGCTGACCGGATTGCATCGTCAACGTCTTCGCTTGTTGACTCTGTAAACCTGCCTACCAACTCACCGGTTCCCGGATTGTACCTCTCCTTTACTTTACCTGTACCGCCTACTTTATATTCTCCACCAATAATATTCTTTGCCTCAGTTAACATCTAATGATCTCCCTAAAGCAAATTCAATTTAAATGGCTATTTGAAATAAAATACTATACTAATTTAAACAAAGTCAAGAAAGAACAGCCTTCTTACTATATGCCAATTCTGTTTTCCAACTGACCTTATATTATATAACTAAGTTTATACCTTTATCCCCTGTACTCAACCCTTCTTGGGTCTATATATGTGGGTGCTTTGACCAAAAAAGGCTTCTGCTGATTCCATAATTGTTTCAGATAGCGTAGGATGTGGATGAATACAAAGCTTTAAGTCTGAAGCAAAAGCTCCCATTTCAATAGCAAGCACGCCTTCCGATATTAGTTCGCCAGCACCAGTACCAACAATCCCTACACCCAATATTCTTTCAGTATCAGGGTCTATGATAAGCTTTGTCACCCCATCAGTTCTATCAAGTGTCGTTGCCCTTCCAGAAGCCCCCCACGGGAAGCGTGCGATCTTAACCGGGCGCTTCTCCTGACTTGCCTGTGTCTCAGTGAGGCCACACCATGCAATTTCCGGATCTGTGAAAACTACCGCAGGTATTGCTCGAGGCTCAAATGTAACGTTATGTCCTGCAACGACCTCTGCTGCAACTCGACCTTCATGCGTAGCCTTATGAGCAAGCATTGGTTCACCTGCGACGTCTCCAATTGCAAAAATCATTTGCTCTGCCGTTCTACGTTGCGCATCCACCTTGATAAAACCATGTGAGTCAATCTCTACTTTTGTATTTTCTAATCCAATATTATTCGAATTCGGCTTCCGGCCTACAGAAACTAGAACCTTCTCAAATACCTGTTCCTTGATACTTCCTCCCTCAAACGTAACACGGATCCCTTTTTTCTCTTCTTTCATACCTACAACCTTGGTATTAAGCATAACAGAATCAAAAACCTTTTCTAAACGCTTAGATAGAATGGACACAAGATCACTATCTACTCCCAGCATTAAACTTGAAGTCATTTCAACCGTAGTGAGTTTAGTTCCCAAAGCCGCATACACGGTACCAAGCTCAAGGCCGATATAGCCTCCACCAATCACAAGCATGGTTTTAGGAATGTCAGGCAGATCAAGCGCGCTTGTAGAGTCTAGTATATGAGGACTTTCAAAAGAGAGATTTGGAATTGTAGCCGGTCGGGAACCGGTAGCAAGTATCGCATGGTCAAATCTAAGAAACTCTTCTGCTTTTTGATTTTGAATTTTAAGAGTTTGATGATTGATTAAACTTGCTCGGCCCTGCACGTAGCTGACTTTGCGTTGTTTAGAGAGTTGTCCCAACCCACCGGTCAATTTTTTAACCACGGTATCCTTCCATTCCCTAAGCCTATCAAGATCAATCGTAGGGTCTGGAAATTCAATTCCCCAATTAGCTGCGTGATGCGCTTCTGCAATAACCTTGGCAACATGGAGTAATGCCTTTGATGGAATGCAACCTCTATAGAGACAGACACCTCCTGGGTTAGGCTCAGGATCAATTAGAGTAACCTGCAGTCCCAAATCTGCTGCTAAAAAGGCCGCGGGATATCCACCAGGGCCGCCTCCAATAACCGCCAACTGTGTAGATTTCATTTTTTCATACATAGCTCAACTCCACAATCTGCACTTTATTACCCCTCTAGTAAGAGTTTGAAGGGTTGTTCGAGTGCTTCGACTATCCAGCGTAGAAAACGAATGGCATCTGCACCATCAATCACACGATGATCGTAAGACAAAGAAAGCGGCATCATTAGACGTGGCTGAAATTGTCCGTTGGTGAAAATAGGTTCGATGCTCGCCCGAGAAATGCCCAGAATGGCAACCTCCGGAGAATTCAATATAGGTGTAAAGTAGGTACCGCCAATACCCCCCAGATTAGTTATGGTGAACGTGCCACCTTGCATCTCTTCGAGGGTGAGCTTCTTGTTCCTTGCTTTTTCCGACATCTGGGTGAGTTCGACAGACAGCTCGAAAATATTTTTCTTATTCACATCCCTAATCACTGGAACCAACAGCCCCCGATCCGTATCCACAGCCACTCCGATGTGGCAATACTTCTTGTAAATAATATCGTTCTTGGCCATGTCAACGCTGGCATTAAACTGGGGGAAGAGTTTCAGAGAAGAAGCAACCACTTTGAGAATGATGGCCGTTACGGTTAGTTTACCCCCGGAGGCTTCCGCTTTCTTTCCAACTTGCTTTCGCAATTTTTCTAAATCTGTAATATCAGCCTTATCGTGCTGGGTCACATGAGGAGCTGTCCAAGCGGAGCTTAAGTGTTCTGCCGTTTTGCGTCGTACGTTGGTCATTGGACTCCGATCTACTTCTCCCCATCGCGTAAAATCAGGTAGCGGAGAGATCTCGAGTTGGCCAGTAGATCTTATGCTACTAGTCTCAGTGAGAAGTCGGCGGGCATAGTTTTTTACATCCTCTTCAGAAATTCGTCCTCCAGGACCGGAACCAGGTACCTCACTAATATCAATCCCAATTTCACGTGCTAACCTACGAACTGAAGGGGCAGCAGGAGCAAACCCGCGAGAAGGCTTAGATTCAGTAGTAGTCTTAGCTGAGCGACTAAACTCGACGATTTCGCCCTGTTGTTCCTTTGGAGCAGCCTTGTCTATAAGCTTTTCCTTTTCTTCCTTCGCTTTGACTTTAACCTTTTCTTCTTCCTTTTCCTTTTTTACTTCCTCTTCCTCTTTTATCTCAGCTTTAGTTTCTTTTTTCTCCTCTTTCTTCTTTTTCTTTTCCTCTTTTTCTATGGCCTCAACCTCTTCTACTTCCTTCTCTTTAGTGCCTTCATCAATAGTCAGGAGCAGTTGTCCTATATTGACCTTTTCACCCTCCTTCACGAGGATTTCCTTAATAGTCCCACTTACAGGAGAAGGTACTTCAATATTCGCCTTCTCTGTTTCAATTTCCATCACTGGTTGGTCTTTGGTAACGGTGTCGCCCACTGACACCAAGATTTTTACCACATCGCCTGATTCAATATTTTCACCAAGCTCTGGAAGTCTGAATTCCATTGCCATAATCTCCTCTCACTATAAATACTTAGCCACAAAAACATTAAGACACGAAGTAGAGACGCAAAATTTTGCGTCTCTACTAATTATTTTCTCTTTTGACTCCTGAGTTACTTTAAAATCCATATACCTCCTTTGTGACTTGATGCCTTAGTGTCTGAATAGTAACACCCTTTTTATGAAATCATGGGATTAGCCTTCCCTGGATTAATCTCTAGGTCTTTTATTGCATGTTGCACAACATCGGTTTTGATTTCCTTCTCCCGTGCTAGGGCGGCCAATGCAGCCAGAGTGATAAATCTTGCATCAACTTCAAAGAAGTCACGCAACGCGCGCCGGCTGTCACTCCTGCCAAAGCCATCGGTCCCCAGCGATACAAGTGGCTTAGGAAACCACCGATAGATAGAGTCAGGAAGCGCCTTGCTAAAGTCAGAAGCAGCAATAAATACGCCAGGTGCATCCTGAAGACATTGAGTTATATAAGGCACCCTCGGTATCTCCGAAGGGTGAAGCATGTTCCATCGCTCTGCCTCGTGGCCATCGCGATAAAGCTCCTTATAGCTTGTTACGCTCCATACATCCGCAGCGACGTCGTATTTCTCACCTAACAGCTTCTGAGCTTTCAACGTTTCATTCAAGATAGCACCACTGCCGAAAAGGTGTGCGTGAAGTTTCGTATTCTTATTCTCTGAAGCCTTGAACTTATACATGCCTTTTAGAATTCCCTCTTTTACACCATCAGGCATGGGCGGCTGTACATAAGGTTCATTCATAACGGTCAGATAGTAGAAGATATCCTGCTGTTCTTCGTACATGCGGCGAATACCATCCTGAATAATAACGGCTACTTCGTAAGCGAAGGCTGGATCGTATGCCTTGAGATTGGGAACTGGATAAGCTAAAAGATGACTATGTCCGTCCTGATGCTGGAGTCCTTCGCCGGCTAGTGTAGTGCGTCCAGAAGTCGCACCAACCAAGAATCCACGGCAGCGCATATCACCAGCAGCCCAAACAAGATCGCCTATTCTTTGGAGTCCAAACATGGAATAAAAGGTAAAGAATGGAATGGTATTTATCCCATGAGTTGCATAAGCTGTTCCGGCTGCGATAAAAGAGGACATCGAACCTGCTTCGGTAATCCCCTCCTCTAAGATTTGACCGTCTTTGGCTTCCTTGTAATAGAGTAGCGTGTCTATATCAACCGGCTCATAGAGCTGGCCAACGTGAGAATAAATACCAAAGCGCCGGAACAACACCTCCATCCCAAACGTTCGCGCTTCATCCGGGATAATAGGAACAATCAGTTTTCCGATTTCCTTCTCTCGAAGTAACTTGGCTAACACCCGCGCATAGACCATCGTGGTAGACACCTCTCGACCGTCGGAACCCTTGTAGAACTCCTCAAACAGTTCATCTAACGGTGTCTTGATAGGTTCGCATTTGACCATGCGGTTGGGAATATAGCCACCAAGCTCTCGTCGGCGTGCGTGAAGATATTTCATCTCTGGACTGTCATCGGGAGGCTTGTAAAAAGGGGCTTTGGAGACATCTTCATCGGAAATGGGAATACCAAATCGACTGCGAAATTCACGCAGCTCTTCTTCATTCAGCTTTTTCTGCTGATGGGTAATATTTTTGCCTTCGCCACTTTCACCTAGCCCATATCCTTTTATAGTTTTGGCGAGTATGACTGTAGGCGATCCTTTATGTTCCACCGCTGCCTTATAGGCAGCATATACCTTTTCTGGATCGTGTCCGCCACGATTTAGTTTTTGGAGTTGCTCGTCGGACAAGTGTTTCACCATCTCTAATAGACGTGGATCAGCACCAAAGAAGCGCTCACGTATATACTTACCAGTTTCGACGATGTACTTCTGGTACTGCCCATCAACGTTTTCTTCCATCACTTTAACCAGAATGCCATCGTGGTCCTTGGCAAGCAGTGGGTCCCAATCGTCCCCCCATATAACCTTAATGACATTCCATCCAGCGCCACGAAAAATGGCTTCGAGTTCCTGGATAATTTTGCCATTCCCACGTACTGGCCCGTCAAGTCTTTGCAGATTGCAATTGATGACGAAAATCAAATTATCCAGCTTCTCTCTTGATCCTAGGGTGATAGCTCCGAGTGTTTCGGGCTCATCCACTTCTCCATCTCCCACAAACGCCCACACTTTTGCGTCGGAAGGTTTTTTTAGTTCTCGATCCTCGAGATACCGATTGAAGCGCGCCTGATAAATTGCCATAATAGGGCTTAGTCCCATGGACACAGTAGGAAATTCCCAGAAGTTAGGCATAAGCCAAGGATGTGGGTAAGATGAGAGCCCTCCTCCAGGATGCAGCTCATTTCGGAAGTTTTGCAACTGTTCTACGGAAAGACGGCCTTCCAAAAACGCCCTTGCATAAATCCCAGGAGAGGCGTGACCCTGAAAATAAATAATATCGCCTTCTTGATCTTCAGTCCTTGCCCGAAAAAAGTAATTGAAGCCAATCTCATACAATGTCGCCGCCGAGGCATAGGTCGAAATATGCCCCCCAATGCCTTCCTCCAAACGGTTGGCTCGTACGACCATAGCCATAGCATTCCAACGAATAATACTCTTGATGCGACGTTCGATCTCCCGGCTTCCGGGAAAGGGAGGTTGTTCTTCAGCCGGAATGGTATTGATGTAAGGTGTATTGGCCGTGAACGGTAATTTCACTCCGGTTTCTTGTGCGTGGATTTGGAGTTGCCTGAGAAGGCGTCTGACTCGCCCAGGTCCTCCCTGCTGCAGTATATGGTCTAAGGAATCGAGCCATTCCTGGGTTTCAATGGCTTCGAGTTTTGAAAGCTCTTTGTTTTTAATCTCATCATCTACCACGCTGCTCATTCTTCCCCTCCCAAAAGGCATTTGAAAAACTTGTAGATTGAGTTAAACAATTACGGCAAGCATTCTTTATCAATAGGCTCCAATTGGAAAAAGTTAAGATTAGGATATAAGTAATGTTTAAGGTCAACCGCTTTGATTAACTCTCAAAAATAATAATTATGATCTCAAATTAAGTCAAGATTTTAGTTCCCCTTTTGTAGTTGCAAAGTGATAATGTCACCCCCCAGAACTTACCAAACTATTTCACCCAATCTTCCATTAACTTCTTTATCTGTGTCTGATAATTAATTCCATGGATTTTAGCTTTGGCTTTGAAGGTGTTTAGCAGATTCTCTGGGATCTTGATACTTATAAGACGACTTTTCCGAGGTTTTGCATTATAATGGAGAGCTCTAAAATCTTCTAGAAATTGAATGATTTGTTCTGATGTCATTGATGCACATCGTTCCAGATATTCTTTAGATAAATACTGAACTGTCTTCATTTCTTTAACCTCCTTAGTGCTTTTATATCTTCTAAATCTTGTGGTCTGCTACTCTTTTTTTTCATCTTAATTAGATCTTCTATAGAAACTACTCTAAGTATTTGATCACCAACAAGAATTCTTTTTACTTTCATTTTTCTTAAATCTTCAGTAATTATGATATTAACTGATTCCGCGGGATTATTGAGATTAATAAAATTCCATGCAATTAGATTTTTATTCCTTATGTATTCCTCGCGAAAATCAAAAACCTCCGCTGCTCGTAATGGTAATTTTGATTGCAAATCTATGTCTTTCAATGCATCCTCAGCCGTCAAAAGATTCTTTTTCGATAATCGCAGAACAAGATCAATATCAGCTATAGCGTAATCCACATTTCTCTTGTCAAGTGCCTGAATTAAGCGATATATGAACACTGTATATACTAATATATACCATAAATTTAATAATCATAAATACAATCCGATGAACATGGGAATTAAGCGAGTGTTGTTAAAGGAGATAGGTGGAGGTCTAAAGAGCCTCGCTACGTTTTTGTAATGAGTTATTTAACTATGGTTATAATTTTACTGGATGTTTTCAAACTTTCCATCAGGGAAGTGGCAACTCCATTGGAATGTCAAATGTTGCGACCCCGATTTCTCTCAGAGTTTGGCAGGATATAGGTTTGGATAGCAAATGCCCCTGAAATTGCAGTAAGCGCAAATCCTTTGGTCATCTACCATTGGGAACTCCGCCTTATCCAACGGTATGTTCTGTTCGATATCCCTGCAGTATTCATACATCTCTTCAGTTTCAGCCCGAACCTGAATAGCAAAGTTTTCCAGGTCGAAGACATTGAATGTTTCCTGGACTTCTTGGTATTCGGGATGCAGGTACACAATTTTGGGTTTGACCTTTGTCGGGTCAGTCTCGAAATGATATGATGCC
>Ga0209342_10003916_pt1 | contig 15575 bp, 18 predicted proteins | sample RifCSP16_2_FD_184023 | JGI IMG/M metagenome (GOLD analysis project Ga0209342, IMG submission 184023) | Soil microbial communities from Rifle, Colorado - Rifle CSP2_sed 16_2 (SPAdes) (version 2) | ecosystem: Environmental > Terrestrial > Deep subsurface > Rock core/Sediment | place: Rifle... | reverse complement strand
CGGGCTCGAGGCACCAGGTTGAAATTATCAAGCGCTTCCCGGGATGCCACCAATATGGCTGCCGAGCCATCACTTACCTGGCTGGAATTTCCGGCAGTAATGACACCATTTTCTTTGAATACCGGCTTGAGAGCATTCATTTTTTCTTTATCAGGCGGCTGTCGGACTCCCTGGTCGTCGGTGAAGATCCTTCCATCCGGGAGCGTGATCGGGATGATCTGTGAAGAAAAATAGCCTGCTTTAATGGCTGCGCCGGCTTTGATGTGAGAATTGAACGCATATTCATCCAGGGATTGGCGATCGATCTTCCATTTCTCAGCCATCAACTCAGCGCTGATTCCCTGGTGGATCAACTGGACCTCCATTTCCGGCCATGTTTGCGGGTAATCCTTACCCAGGGGTTGGTGCGACATCATTTCTGTACCACCGGCGATCACCAGGTCCATGTCGCCGGAAAGAACTGCCTGGGCAGCAAAATGAAGCGCCTGTTGACTTGAACCGCACATACGATTTAAGCTGACTGCGGGAACTTCATAGGGAAAACCAGCTTTTAGAACCCCCAACCTGGCCAGATTTCCCCCCTGATCATCGACAGGGGTGACAACACCCCAGATGGCATCATCCAGGCCATGGGGGTCGAGACCTACCCGGGATATGACCTCCTTCATGACCATGGCAGTCAATTCCACAGGCAGGAAGGGATGCAGGGCACCACTTTCCTTGCCTGATCCTATGGGTGTGCGAACTGCATTGATAATATAGACTTCCCTATCAGTATTCATTTTAATTCTCCAGGAACTTTTTTAAACCAAGGCTCAAAGGTGTCTGTCGTTCTTGAAATCAAGAAAAACCCCACATTATTCTGGAATTTTGTGTTCCTGGTAGTGTTCCAGGAGACAGGCATCCAACCAACCATTAATACGGGGGTTTTCCAATCCTTTATCTGGGAGTTCCACCAACATGGTTACAAGTGCATTACAAATATTATCAAAATGGATCAGAAGATCATTTTCTGACCAGATCTTGAAATGTTCAATGGCGGCAGCATTGAAAACATCCAGATCATATTCCCGGCGAGGCAGCTCTTCGAGATCGAGAATTGAATTAATGATCTTGATGGCTTCCTCCCACCATGCAAGAATATGAGCCAACAGGTCGTGGAAGGAACCAAAGCCTTGCTGTTGAAGGTATTCGGATCTCTGTGATGGAGTTAATTCATGGAACCTGTCAGGAAAGGGTTTCCATTCTGTTCTCAAGTTGTCAAGAAGCTGCTGGGTTTCCAGTTGTTTCCCGGCTGACATGATTCCTCCTCTCGATTATCGAACAATATTGATGAAATCAGCCAGGAGACCATAGGCAGTTGTCTCGGGTCCTGGATCTGTTTCACGAATTGTCAGCTTACCAAGAACATCGGTTTCGAATTCAACAATGGATGTTGTTCCTTCCGTATTGTACAACGGCGAGGTCGGAGATACAATCGCGGGTTCAACTTTTGCTATGGCTTTTTCACCTTCCCGAACTGCACTGCAAACAAGTTTCCAGCGATTGCCTTCCTTCTTGGCAGCCAGCACCTTTGGCAGATCAAGCATGCCGATCCCCTGACGATCAACCTGCTGGGGGGTCAAGGGTATTCCCATAAGGACTGTTACCAGAGCTGCCACTTTTACGGCGGAATCCCAGCCATCCACATCTCCGGAGGGGTCAGTTTCAGCAATGCCGATCGATTGGGCATACTGCACTGCATCTTCGAAAGACTGGCCAGTTTCCATGCGGGTGAGGATCAAATTCGTGGTTGAATTGAGTATCCCGCGGAAGGATATAAGGTTGGCTGCCGGCAGGGTTTCCCGAAAAAGAGAAAATATCGGGGCACCATCCATGACCGTTGACTCGAAAAGAAATTTTCTGTCATTTGATAAGGCAAGATCCGACAATGACTTGTAACCATGAACGATCGGTCCCTTGTTGGCTGTAACGACATGCATACCAGATTCGAGGGCAAAGCGGATATGACCCAAGGCGGGTTGACCGGTCTTGTAATCAACCGGGCTGTTTTCAAATAGAACATCCCCCCCACTTATTTTGATGAGATCAAAATTATTCTTTGGTAATGGAGCAATTGATAATGACGATATGGAATCCCCCGCTTCAAGTAATTCCAATGCAGATCCAGGATCCAACCCTTGCGGATTGCAAGCCAATCCATGATGACCAGTTGATATACCAGTAATCGAATAGGAGATCCCGTACCTGGATTTAAGTTCCTTTTCTTTTTGCATAAGCAGCCTGGCAAAAGCCCGACCGACATTACCGAAGCCAAGTAATACCAACTTAAAATGCATAGTGTTCTCCAATTTTTATGTACGTATCAAAGCCATGGATTAAATCTACATTTTCACACTGGTGGATATGGGAAATAGCGCCGATCAGAAGGCGGGTGAGGATAAAACGGAGATTGGATAAGCTGCTGACAGCGTGAGCGAAGTGCGATCAATTCCTCTTTATTTATCAACACGGAGAGAGATTCCAGAAAAGGACCCGGGGTCACCAACGTTTGCTGGAAACGGGCGAGCTGTTCCGCCAGATCGCTGGAGATAGGTTCCCCGGCAAAATCCCAAACAACTGTACGGATCTTGTCTTCCTCGTGAAAACATAAACCATGGTCGATCAACCAGATCTTGTCAGCAGAATCCAACAAGATATGTCCGCCTTTCCGATCCGCGTTATTGACCAGGAGGTCAAATAAAGCCGTGGTGTGCAGGTTCGACCTGGTAATTTCATCAAACGTGAAATAATGCTGGTTTGGATCGTGGTCAACATATAACTGGATCGAACCTGGTCCAAGAGGACCGTTATTTCTTAATACCGTTGCAGGAACCAGGTCCCACCCCAAGGAATCTGAAACCAGATAGGCAGCCACTTCCCTGCGTGAGAGGTGATAATCTGGAAAATCCCAAATTGGCTGCTGCCCTTTATCGGGTTTGTAGACTGCTTTGAGTGGATCTTTTTCCCCCATGACCTCAATCAGAAAAGTGTAATTGTAGCCTAGAACAAACTGCCCCTGGAGTGTGATCTCTCCCTCTTGCAGAGTATTAAGAATTCCTTCTTTGTTCATTTGAGTGGATGGATCCATCAGGCTTACTATTAATGCTTATGACCATTCTTTTTGGGGCAGAAATGACCTTCCGGCTCCATTGGTTCTCCACATTGCGGACAGATCGGTCGACCGCGGCTGATCACCTCCTGGCTCCAATGTACCATACTGCGAGCCAGAGCTCGCGAGCACCATAATCGAAGGACAGAAGCATCTTCGAGGGGAACTCCTTCCGCCTGGATCTCATAAAACGCAAAAACCAGGAGATCTGTTTGTTCATCGTACCCCAGTTTAAATTCACCGATACGGAAAAGAGGATCAACAGGAGGTGTAATCTGCATTTTATCCCGGTCGTATGCTGCCGCGGCAGGGACAAGGTTTGGATTTTTTTGTTCAAGATTAATAATGAAGTTTTCGACATTGATGGTGATGGCTTGCAGCTGGATCTTTTCCAGGATCACTGTGAATGGCTGCGGCTGGTCCTTATTCCAGGCCTGGATATAGAAAACCCGATTTCCAGGTGCACCAATAGCATCTGCAGTGATATGGCTGACAGGGTTAACATCGATATCGATACGAGGCATAAGACTCCTGTTTTTTGTCGAATGAGTTGGTTAAGTCTAGTATACCAGAGCGCCTTTAAGAATTGCTTGTTTTGAGAAATGATATTGTTCCTGACGAATTAATATATCTTATTTAACACCCGCTGAAGAATTTCATCAGCGGGTGTAAATTGGGATCAATTTAGGAAATCAGGTTTGCAATCTTTATTTATCAGAGGCAATTTCCTTAACCGTTTCAGGTTCAGGCTCAGGTTGGGAACCTACTTGGGGGTAAGGCTGCATCCCAAAGCGGGAAAGAAATACCGCACCAAGTCCCAACATGGATACGAGAAATGGCGCAAGCCATCCGACGCAGGGGATGAACCCAATGCTGTTGGCAACGAAGTTGAGGACAAATGTTCCCAACGCGGCTGCCAGAGGCATTGACCAATCCTGGTGAAAGGCTGATGCCAATCGATTGCCAACTTCCAGACCAACAGCAATCCACCCGAATGCAATGGCGAATGCCAGAAGGAGGACACCGATCAGGGCAACGGGTATGAGGATGATGGTGATGACAAGGATAACGGTGAGTACCATCCCCACCAGGATTGTCAGAAATCCCAGGGAACCTCCGATCAAGGGTTGATGGATAACTGCCCGACTGACACGCAGCGTGTATTTTTCAAAGAACAATAGAACCAGCGCTGCAAGAGCAGCCCAACCCAACGATTTCATGAACAACCAGGCAAATTCTGTGAATGGATTGAAGGTGATCGAATTTATGAGATGATCAAGATTTCCCGGGAGGTTTGAAATCTCGGGTGGTGTGATCTGTGTTGGAAGTTGATAATTAAGGTTGGGCGGAGAATCGAAGCTATTGATAGCTCCATTTACTACTGCCCCGCTTTCCTGGAGAAAACTACCTCCAACGGTGTTGAGATCACCGTCGATGGTTGCGGTAGATCTCAGGATCCCAGAACCTCCGACAAGGACAAGATCTCCGTTCACTTCTCCTGCTACCGTCAGATTACCGCCAAACAGAACTATGTTTCCCGAAACTGTTGCACCCTGCTCAACCGTGACGATCCCGCCAAAAACAAGCAGGTCGCCTGTCAATGATTCACCGCTCTTTAATGTATAGTTGTTTCCAAATATGACCTGTCCGTCACTTAGCCCTGCAGCATTTGCACTTTGCCCGGGCAGAAATAGGGAAAAAGCTAAACCAAGAACCAGAAGAATTTTCAGGGTTGTTTTCATGTCAACCTCCTTGCTATTACTGAATACGATAGTTTCCTTAAAGTTGCGACCCAAGCCAAAACCAACAGAAAACCACCAATGAAAAAACCCAACCAGATGGGTAATGGAATTATGCCCAAGGCAATATTGATCAGTACCAACCCAACGCTTCCATACGTTTTAAGTGTGACTGAAATACCTGTCAGCCAGGTGATCAGATTTACAAAAACATCCACTGGAGATACCAACCAGTTCGTGAGGAATTGGTAAGCAAAGTACCCCACCAGGATGAGAGCCACCAACCCAAAGGATCCAAGACCCCACAAGAGCTGTTCCCTTTGAAGATTCTTTTCCTTTGCCAACTTGATCCTGAATCGATCAGTGAAACCCTGTAACGGTGATGCCATGCTGGCATTTTTCAGCACCTGATCCACACTAACAAGTGCGGAACAATATGGGCAATCTTTAAGATGTTCCTTAAGATCCCTTGATTGTCGAGGTGTCAGCTTTTGATCCTCGATCAGCCAATCTTCAAAAGGCTGGTGATTCATAAGGACTCCTTTCCAAATTTTCATGAGCATTTTCCTTCTCCCATAAACTGGCCAGTGATCTACGAGCCCGGTGCAAACGACTTTTGACAGCTGGTACTGTCAGGGATAACGCCTGGGCGATCTCCACTTCCGAACAATCATGCCAATATCGCATGATCACTGCAGCCCGGTCGGTGGAATCCAACTGCTCCAGAAGATCGTGAATCTGATCCTGCCCCTGGCGTCGAACGGCTTCCTTCTCAGGATCTACAGCGGAGAAATCGGGGAGTTCGGCATGTTCCTCATCATCCATGGAAAAAGAAGTGTATTTATTTCGCCGCAATTGATCGATACAGTGATGGGCAGCGATCGAAAGCAGCCAGGTGGGGAAAGATCGTTTCATATCGTACCTGTGCAGGTTCCTATATGCCTTGAAAAAAGTCTCCTGTGAAGCATCTTCTGCCGCGTCGGGGTTAGCCAGCATCCTATAACAAAGGTTGTAAACAGGTTTCTGGTAGTTTTCGACCAACAGCGTAAATGCTTCATCACTTCCATCGAGGGCTTGCCTGATGCAAGCCAGTTCGTTGTCCACTGGTTCTCCTGGTTGGGTCGTCTATATCATATACGCTAATCAGTTATTTCGGTTGCAACCGAATTTGACCATTTTGCGGTATTTTAATTTTGATAAGCAGGAAAATACTTGCGAGGGTACAAAGTCCGCCAAAAATGAACATGGATTTGTATCCCCACCAAGCACCAGTCCAGGCATGGTTCAACCAATCCAGGATCGGTCCCCATAAACGACCCACAGCGCCTGCTCCGGCTGTGGCAATATTGGTCAAACCGATATATTTTCCGGCTTCTTTCCCGGGAGCGAGCTGGGTTGCGATTGTCCAATTTGATGTAAGAAACAAACCCATTCCGACACCAATAACGCTCCCCATGACCACCAGGCTGGACTGGTCGGTTACCAGCAGAAGTAAGAAGCAACCCAACCCGGTTATGATGCTGGCAGCGATGAGGATCAACCTGGGTCCGAGCCGGTCAGACAACCAGCCGCCAACCAAAGCAGTAATGACCAGCCCAACAGCGAGAGCTGCCATCATATCCCCGGTTGCCTTGAGGGGATTTTCCACCTGGAGGACATCCTTGATGAAATATTGGGCAAACTGTTGTATCCCCATGACACCCAACAGGAAAATGAATCTCTCGGCGATCAACATCCAATAATGGATGTTTTTCTTAAAATCAATTTTAAAGATCAGCTTGAATTCGGCAAAGACGCTTGTGAGGGTTACTGGTTTGTCTGTTGTTGAAATGATGGAATCCTCTGGCGTGCCAAAGATCGTTATGGCTGAACTGATAAGCATCAATCCCATTACTACGGAAATGATGAGCGTGGGATCCCTTGTTACAGGATCGATCAGATTTCCTGCAACCAGTGATGCAAGGATGAGGGAGAGAATATCAATGAAGGTCTTGATACCGCTGGCCATTCCCAATTGACTGGATGGCACCTTATCCGGAAGCAAGCCCTGGCTGGCACCCTGCCCGATGTTGGAGCTGAATTGAAGCAGGATGTATCCCAGCATCAACCAAACGACACCTCCCGCCCAGCCAAGCATGGCAAGAAAAACAAGGTCGAGCAAAGTACTTACCAGGATGAACGGTCTGCGGCGCCCAAAACGTGAAGCCCAATGGTCACTGACCGCACCCGCCACCGGTTGAACGATTGTGGCAATGATCAAGCCGATGGCAGTGAGGATCCCAAGATAGGAATTCTTTTGAGTATCAGGAACATAATTGAGAAGCACAGCCGGCAGGATCAGGGGATGGATGGCATTCCATTTGAATGACAATCCAAGCCAGTACATATTCAGAACGATCATTTGCAGGATGGAAATTTTTTTCATTGCCTGACTCCAAATTTATTAATGAAATCGTTTATCAAGCGAAATTCCCACGGAGTTGAACGGGCAAAAGATCTGCGATGTGCTGCAATATGATGGCAGCTCCCAACCATTTATCAAATAGATTTAATTGCCAGGTGACTATCCAATGGATCTCAGGCGGAATGGTGGCAGCTTCTGCCAGGGTCAACCAACAGGCACCAAATTTTGGATGATAGAAATGGTTGAATGTGACAACGCGTGAATCCTCTCCAGGAATGAATTCCTTTCCGTGGACCTTTAACAGATCCGGCTGATAGGAAAAGATACGGCGGGCATCTTCGCTAAAGGAGCGTGACACGCCAACCAGGAGGCTTCCAGCGACCTGGAGCAGCAGCGGAAGAGGATGGCGATAGTTTGGGTTCATAAAAAAGTGGATGGGAAAATTCCCATCCGTATCATCTCATGTAATCGAAAACAATTCAGATAAAGTGAAAGTGAATTACCAGGCATAGGCTTCCGGGGCTTCCCCACCGGGACCCGGCCAGATCTCATCCAGTTTTTTCAGGTTGTCCCTGGTTATTTTTATTTCAAGGGAATGCATGCTACCGGTCAATTGATCCATGGTTCTCGGACCGATGATCGGTGCGGTTACATCCTTGTTATGTAAAAGCCAGGCAAGGGCTACATCAGCCGGTTTTTCGCCCAAATCCCGGCAGAATGCTTCATACGCTTCCAATTGTGGTCGATGTTTTTCGATGTTCTTCCTGGCATTTTCAGATGTGCGTCTACCCTTGCTGACCTTATCGAGAATGCCACCCAGGATGCCACCAGCCAAAGGACTCCAGGGAATCATAGCTAAACCATATTCCCGGCAGGCGGGGATGACTTCCAGCTCGATCATTCGATCTGCCAGGTTATACAGACTCTGTTCGCTAACCAGACCGAGGAAGCTGCGTCGATTGGCGGCTTCATTGGCTTTGGCGATCTGCCAGCCAGCGAAGTTGCTCGAACCAACATAGATCACTTTGCCCTGCTGAACAAGGGTTTCCATCGCCTGCCAGACCTCCTCCCAGGGGCTGTTGCGGTCGATATGGTGCATCTGGTAGAGGTCGATATGATCGGTTTGCAATCGTTTAAGAGAATCTTCGCAAGCCTGGCGGATATGCAGCGCTGACAAACGGGAATGGTTCGGCCAATCCCCCATCCTTCCGTAGACCTTGGTGGCAAGGACGACCTTTTCGCGTCGTCCACCACCCTGGGCGATCCAGCGGCCTACGATCTTCTCGGTCACACCTTCGCCGATCTTCCAACCATAGACATTGGCAGTATCGAAAAAATTGATCTCAAGCTCGAGGGCTTTGTCCATAATGGCATATGATTCCGCTTCCGTTGTCTGAGGACCGAAATTCATGGTTCCAAGACAGATCTTCGAAACACTTAATCCTGTACGCCCCAATTGTGAAAACTTCATGTTGAATCCTTCCTCTCTCTTAATTTAGTGACCGCAGCCGGCGCAATTCCCTCCTGCACAAGAGTTACATGTTGAAGATGAACTGCCAGCGATTGCTTTCCCTCCGCTTTCGCAATAACAAAGCGATGGTGTACGGTGCGTGTGCTCTCCGCCGCATGCAACACAGGTGATGGCATCATCGGCCTGACTCATGGATCGCAAGGTTTCAAATTCGTGGCGGCAATCTTCGCATACGTACTCATAAATCGGCATGGAAAGAATCCTCCAATATCCTTTAATTTACCCCGGAATTGCGCGACGGGCAAGCTGATCTGCACGCTGGTTCTCACGATGACCGGCATGACCGCGAACCCACTTCCAACTGACCTTGTGGTGCGACATGACCTGATCCAATGCCTGCCAGAGATCGATGTTCGCAAGGGTACCGCCTTTGCGCTTCCAATTGCGTGTCTTCCAGTTTGGAAGCCATTCAGTGATGCCGCGGCGAAGATATTCAGAATCTGTAAAGAGTTCTATGCTGGATGAATTTTTTATGGATCGCAGGGCTTGGAGAGCAGCTGTCAATTCCATGCGGTTGTTGGTAGTCTTTCCATCACCACCGGTCAGGATGTGTTCCTTTCCGTCAGCACGAATTATCGCAGCCCAGCCACCTGGTCCGGGATTTGGATTACAGGAGCCATCGGTATAGATCTTGATCTCAGGCTGATGGGGTTTTAACAGTGACATGATCTACGGTGAATTCAGATCCTGGATGGTGGCATCCATTTGATCGAGGATGGACTTGATCTGCGCTGTTTCCTGGTTGGTACGGAATAGGAAGGTGACAGCATCACCAAGAACCAACCTGCCCTGGCGCCAGTTCGACAACAATGGCTGCGTGGAGAGATCATCCATAAATCTGACAGCCTGGCTCCAACGGGGATGTGCATTGCGATACCCTTCAAGGGAATCAAGGACGGAAGCCTGCATGGGGAAAAGACCGGCAGTGCCTACCCATGTTTGTTGATTTTCTGATGAAAGAGCCCACTTGATGAACAACCAGGCGGCTAACTGCTGTTCCGGTGTGGTTGATAGAATGGAATACGAGGGACCTTCTGCAACAAGGCCGGGTTGGTCCCCGGGAAAGGGAATAACAGTCCAATCATCACTGTTTCCAACCACCGCCATTATTGTTTCCTGGTTGTTCAATTCAGCCAGGTCGGCGGTGATAAAAAGCGCTGAGCGGTCAGCAAAGGTGCTGTATTGATTGCGTTCGGTCGAAATCCAGGCGCAATGGTCATCGTACAGGGTCTTGATGGACCGGAGTGCAGTTTCGTTGGGTTCCGAAGAAAAAAGAAGACTGCCGGAATCGACAACAATGCCTCCGAAGGCATGCATCCAGGCAAGGATGGACGCTGGTGTCGTGTTGACAACCCAACCACCATAACCATCAGTGAGGGGATCGTTGTCCGCGAGGTAGGAATCAGCTGCAGCGCAAGCCTGCTGGCGAAATTGTGAAAATGAAGAAGGCGCCTCACTGAAACCAAGTTCCTGTGCCCAGGTTTGGTTGTAGTAGAGAAAAGGGGAAGAAATTCCAGCAGGGAGAGTGAGGACCTGGTTTTCCTGCCCACCTGCCATCTGCCAAAAAATGGGCAGGAAATCATCGATCTCAGCCTGGGAGAATCCATAGTTTGGGTCGTTTAAATAGGGACCTAATTCAACAATGACGGAAGATGGCTTCCAGGAAAGGATCTGTTCCGGGAGGGTGACGACTAGGGCGGGCAATTCGGCAGAATCTAAAGCAGCAGAGACCTCGGTGAAGAGCGTGTTATATGAGTCGTATTCATCAAGGTAGACGGTTATCCCCCATTCATTGCCCGTGTTGAATTTAGCCAGCAGGTTGTTAAATGCTGTTGCGGATGAACCTACAAAAGCGGAAGCTGCCCTGAAGGTTATGCCCTGAATTTCATCAAGCGATACACCGATCAGGTCTGGCAGGGGGGTCTGCGTGGCAGTTGGAAGCGGCTGGGTGGGACTGGGGGTGCTGGTTAAAGTGATAGTGCCAGTCGCTGTCCCCGACCCGCAGGCGGACAGGATGAAGCTGGAAATGATGAGGATGACCTGCATCCGGAAGAGATTTTTAATGGGCATGGTTTAGAAAATGACAAACGGTACCGGTGTGAAGACGAGCACGAATATGATCAGCATGAGAACAGCAAGTTTTTTGCGACCGGGATCGAGCGTGGTTATCTGGTCGAGCGGTTCAGCCTGGGCGCGTCCAAGGAAGAAGATAAGGGCTGCCCAGAGCCACCAGCCATTCCAGATGGCACCCAGCAGGATCATTGGCAAGAGGATGAACCAAAGATATTTGCGGGCATGGCGTCCAAAGATTGCGTAGAGGACATGCCCGCCATCCAGCTGTCCAGCAGGGATAAGATTCAGGAAGGTGACCAGTATGCCAGCCCAACCAGCCATGGCGACCGGATGGAGCATGAGATCGTTTCCTCCCAATGGGAGAGGACTGCCGGTGAAGAAGAATCGAATCCAATACAACAAGGGAGAACCATTCGCGCTGGGAGGAGAAGGCAGGATTTGCCCTTTGACGAGGTATTTGAGTCCAAGGTAAAGGATGGAGTTTCCCTCAAGGAGATTGTCATCCGGGCAGGTGTACATGTCAGCGACGAGGGTAGGTGATTGACAGATGAAAGCCTGACCTTCTGCATGCTGGTGACGGGTATTGGTGAGGGTATCAGCCCTGGAAAGACTGATGCCAAGGATGAGGACAGGGATGGCGACGATCAACCCTGCCAGGGGTCCGGCAATCCCGATATCCATCAGAATCCTTTTATTGCGGGGTCGTTCCTTCATATTAATGAATGCACCCATCGTACCGAGGAAGGTGCCAGGGAAGGGGATGAAATATGGAAGTGAGACGTTCGTATTGTGGTGCCGGCCCATGAAATAATGTCCAAACTCATGCGCAAGAAGGATACCCAGAAGACTGACTGCAAATGGCCATCCCTGCCAAAGGTTGAGAATGAGGGTCTTGACCTGCTCAAGGGGATCTTCAGGGAGGGGACCCTGGTAGGAATAGAGAACCCCGGCAAAAAGGACGCTCAAAAGGGTGAGAATGAAAAGGACGATATTGATCGAAACCCTGGCAGGTTTTGGTTCAGCCGGAGCAGGGACAAGGATGATGACCTGCTGATCATTCTCCTCACGGAAGAGGGGAATGATGCTGTAGTGAGAGAGAGATTTTGAAAGCGTATCGTAAGAAGCGGCGGAATCCTCTGAAAGGAGCCGGCCGCGGTAACGAGCCAGGAAGCCTTGCTGGGGATCCCCGAGGGTGAAATCGTCGACCCGGAAAACCCGGGCTACCATGGCGTTAAGGAGGTTGGTTTCAGGAAAAGCCATAAAAAGGACCTCAAGTGAAGAGGGGATGGTTAAAATAACAAAGGCGGGAGTGGATGGGGGTCGAACCCACCGCGGCCCGCAAAGCGACCCGCCGCCGGTGTTGAAGACCGGGAAGCCCACCGGGACCTAACCACTCCCAGCGACAAGGATAACCTATGGTGGGAGGTTTGGCAAGATATGAAACGGAAGATGGGGGTGCCAGACATGATTCGCAGGTCTTTGAATATTGCATTCGTTCCGCGGAACGAATCGAAACGAATACAGACCGGGGTGATATGAAGTTTAAGCTTTGGATGGTAAAAAGGTTAGCACGACTTCCATTCATGGCATGGTGAATAAGATAAATATTCCAGATAAACACAATTATAGAACAAATGGTCTATAAATTCAAGCCCGGACATATCGGAAACTCAAACTGGATCCGAATCGGGTTGTTCTTTTTGTGCAAACAGCTTCGCATGTATTTTCAATAGAAAAACAAGGATCCCCAATCGGGAAAGAATTGCCAACAACCTCCCGAACCAAGCCTGGCTGGTAATTTCAAATCCCTTGTTAAATCCTTCCCGGACGGCATACCCTATTATTGCTGTTTGGGGAACCCAGCCATCAGCTATCCTGTTTCTGTCTCCCCGTACCAGAAAATTCATTTTCTTACGAGCTATCACCCGGTGTACGAGCAATCTACCGCTATCGGGCTGAATGAAAGCAACCACTTGTCCGATTGGCGGGGGCTGATCTTTCACAGGAGTGATCACAAGCCTTTCTCCCGGTCGGATGAAGGGGATCATACTTGACCCAAGCGCTTGAAAATGGAAAGGCGTCCCTTTATCGAGAGAAGCCTGCATCAAATCACGGACAGCATCGTTTGGCAGAGTCAGGGTACGCAGCGGTGTAAGGCGGTTGCTTTCCTTGTGATCGATTCGTCTTTTATCTCGCAAAAATGACGATAGGACTTCACGTGATGCATCCACCCAACGGTGTAAGTACCAGGGCAGGAGGGGTTTCCCGGGTTGGAGATCATAGCGTTGACGCATATAGGCTTTGGGTGGAAAGGCAAGGTGAAAGAAGGCAGATAGTTTCTCCTTGAGGGTTAAGCTGGAAAATTGAATCAGGGTGCCTTCCCAGCGATGCCCGGGACCTTCCAGTTTCCTTGTGCGTGCGTAGACTGAATCCAATGGGTATAGATTCTCAAGTTTGGATAAGACATCGTCCGGGATCGGGCTGATAAAATAATCCCTGGTCAATTGCAATGCACGCCAAACCGGATATGCCCACCCAAATTGATCTGCCTTGGCAACGACCTGATTCCAATCCAGCTTTGGTAAACTGGCAAGCAAGTGCAAGTCATAATAGCGCTGCAGGCGGAATTCCGCTTCCCCGTGCTGGAGAATGGCATGGGCACATAAATAAAGCAGATGGGCTTCATTGGTGGGGACATGAAAGGATTGACTTCCCAGATTGACCCATTCCCTTTCCTGCAGGAACCAATCCAACATTGGAGGAGTTTTATCATCATCCTGATTTTGAATTCGATAATGGATCTCTAAAACCACATGTCCGCCGGGTCCACCGCGCAGGTGATAGTGATGCCTGGGTGTGTCATCAATATTAATGTGTTTTTCAAGTGAATTCTTTGGCGGTGGATGGTATCCGAGTGACCGGGCAATTTCCAGGGCTGCTTGCTTCTGAGCTGGTGGAACAAACAAGTCAAGGTCGTCCATCGGACGCAAAGATGGATATGGATATACAGTCTGTGCCAGGGCAATTCCCTTGATCCATAATGGGTCAATGCCAACCTGGGTAAATGCAGATTGCACTTCCAACTGGCATTCTTTAAGTAATTGAAAGTTAAAATCTGCGATCCTGGCAGAATTATCAAGGTCATCCAGAGCAGCGGGAGGGACCCCAACAAATCCTGACTGATCCAACCTCCACTTTAGTAAAGGTCCGAGACCATGCCGGATGGCTAGGCGGTTTACTTCCGGCCACTTACTCAATGGCAGGTCGGCTGGATCCATCCGCCCAGAAACCAGGCTGGAAAGGGTAGGGATCAGGTCAGTCATTTCCACCTGTCAGATCCGATTCAAGGATCTGCCAAACGGCCGGTAGTTCTGTCAATTGACGTGGATACATGAGCCTGCTCACAGGTACGGCTGAGGCTGCCTGGCTGCAGAAATCCAGGTGATTGCTCAGCAGAATTGGCTCAAATAAGCGGGAAGCGGCGGTGTTTCCTGCAATGGTGAGGGCAGCATTTACCGATGAGGTTCTCTGAATTAGGAACCTGGTATCCTCTTCCAACAGGTAAAGTTTACCAAGAGGAAGATTTTCAGGTAAGCCAGACGCATACTGCTTCCCGCCGGGTAGTTTTAACTGCGGAAAGTGAGGACTTGCGAACATCAAACCAGCATGCATGGTGACCGGCAGAATATCATCCGCCACCAGGCGTATTGCGGGTTGTTGAGCCAACCAGGCTGACAGGGTGGATTTACCCGTGCCAGATTCGCCCAGAAAAGCAAGAACCCTGCCATTAATCTCGATGGCACTGGCATGCAGGCACCATATTCCCTGCAAGGCAAGCGCCAGGATCAACGGAGGACCGACCAATGCCTGGATCAAAAGATTTGGAGATAATTTGTTTTGGAGGGATACTTGATATATTTTACTCCCATCCTGTTTTGTCCAGAAAAATCCAACTGAAGCGATACCGAGCAAGAAACCATGCTCATCCTTCCACACCTGGACGTTGGTATTGCGCCCATATAACAAACCCTGCCCCCGCAGAAGTGGAGGCTGCATCGTGATCGCTGCCAGGTCGCTGAAGGTCAGAGGGAGAGATATTTCATGTTCACCCACGCAGAATGACTGCAATCCAGGGAGGGCAGGGGTAACTTGAATATTTCTACCAGCGATGCGGTATAGAGCTGATGGTATCTTGTTATTTTGCATTTAGCTGATTTCGATAAGTCCGCGTGCAAGTAATTTGTTGATCAATTCCTGCAGGTCGCTTTGCAAGGTGACAGGATCAATATCGTATTCTTCGGATAGTAGAGCGGATGCCTGTTCAAATGAGCTGCTTGAAGTGAGCACCTCCACCATACGAGTGCCGACGGGATCGAGCGAATAATAGCGGGTGTTCTTGAGGTTTAACAATACCGCTTCTTCTTCCACCTTGCGCAGGATGACATCGGGAGGGAGGGATGCATAATGACTTGATTTTTCCATTTTGGACCTCGTCGATGAATTTCGGAAACAATCCTTACACTTGAATGTTAATCGATAATTATTAAATAATATAGCAAGCTTGGACTTTACACAAATGTCATCCTCTGAATAATCACATTGTAAGCTGAATCCCGATCAGCAGCGCCATGATAAATCGAAGGAAGGAGGCTTGGTTAGAGAAGGGAGATTGACCAA
>Ga0209342_10003915_pt1 | contig 15576 bp, 13 predicted proteins | sample RifCSP16_2_FD_184023 | JGI IMG/M metagenome (GOLD analysis project Ga0209342, IMG submission 184023) | Soil microbial communities from Rifle, Colorado - Rifle CSP2_sed 16_2 (SPAdes) (version 2) | ecosystem: Environmental > Terrestrial > Deep subsurface > Rock core/Sediment | place: Rifle... | reverse complement strand
TCCGCCAGCTTCTGCTCGAGGCCCGCTTTGGCCTGCAGGGCGAGGCGCATGGAGTCGCTGTAGCGCTTCCGGTTGAACTGGAACATCGCGCGGGTCATCGCGACACTGGTCTCCGTCGTGGAGACCTTCATCTTCTCGGCCTGCTCCATCTGGGCGAGGACCTGGTCGATGATGGCGAGGATCTCGTCGATGATCCGGCCTTCCAGGTAGTCCCGGTTGACCCCGATCTGCATCGGGCCGCGGAGCCGGAGCTCCGCATCCGGGGACACGACGATGCCGCCGGTCCCGATGGTCATCGGGCGGATCTGCTCGTCGAAGGGCGCTCCCCGGTAGCGCTCGATGCCGAGCCCCCGCCGGACCGCGTTCGACTCGATCCACTTGTAGAGCTTGATCTCCCCGCGCGCCATGAGGAACTCCGTGTCGATGGCGTCCGGCGACGTCGGGGTCGAGATGAGGAGCGTCGTGACCTCGAGTTCCGCGAGGAAGCGCAGGAAGGATTCCACGAGGATGGGGGAGTCCTCGCCTCCCATCGTGAACATCCGCAGGGAGGTCATCGAGTCGACGACGACGCGGGAGTATCGCTTGCCCTTGTTGAAGAGCTCGCGGTACTCCTGCTTCAGCATCTTCTGGACGGAGTGGATCGAGACCTCGAGGGAGCGCACCTGGTGGCTCTTCCGGATGCCGTCGACATCCCCCATCGCCCGGACGTCGAGGCTCGTCCCCACGTCGATGACGTTCTTCTTCTTGTGCGTCTTGATGTCCGGCGTCGCGTCGAGGATCCGCAGCGAACCGATCGGCCAGCCAAACTGGGCCATGTTCTCCTTGATCTCGTTCGGCGGCTCATCCAGGGTGATGTAGAAGACGGACTCCCCGTTCCGGATCCCGTCCATGAGGAACTGGACGCCGAGGATCGTCTTCCCGGAGCCCGGCGGCCCGGTCACCACGTAGGGCCGGCCTGCCCGGAGCCCCCCGCCGAGCATGGCATCGAGCCCGGGGATGCCGGTGGGAACCAACTTCACGGGAGCGCCCCCCATAGTCGCTGGGCTAGGGAGGCTCTCCTCTTCAAGCATGTGGGGCAGGCTTCGATTCCGGGCGCGGGTCTTAAAGGTAGCCGCCTGAGAATCCTTCAGGGGAGTAGCGGGGGGTGGAGTTCCCGGCGGGGAGGGCCACTCCCCACCTTTTGAACCACCGATCTCCGGGTTTCGCACCACGGACCTGGGGCCCGGGGGTATGAGCCCGACGGGATCTCCTAGCTACCCCACCCCGCTACGGCCGTGCGAATCGGGGGGCGCTATAAGAACTATCCGACGCGGCGTTGGCGGCGCGCGCGCAGGAGGGAGTCCAGGGAGACACCGCCGAGCAGGAGAAGCGCGATCAGCGCCACCGCCTGCTGCCAGGACCACGAAGGTGCGGTCGGTCCACCCCCGATGAGTCCTGCGATGGCGATGTACAGCACGGCGGCGAGACCGATCATGATCCAGACGGCAATCACGGAGAGTGTCGTGCTTGGTCCCATACGGTCGAAGAACGGTCCGCTGGGAACATCAAAGTTCCGCTAGAAGAACTTCCGGATGCGGAGAAGGTCGTCCAGGCTCCCCTTCACCTTGAGCTTGTTCGTCGCGAGGGCCTTCATGGGGCCGATCTCCCCGCGCAGGAGTCCCGTGAGGGTCGTCTGGTCCGCGATGACCGTGATGTCCGGCGCCTCGACACCGCCATCCCGGACCCCGTCCACGCGGTGGTCTTTCAGGATGAAGTGGTATTTGGGGCCCTCCTTTACCTCGACGAGGACCTTCTTTTCCATCCCCTCGAGCTCGCGCCGCAGCCCCTCGTCCTTCTCCACCTTCGCGTTGAACTTGGCCACCGCGGCCTCGAGCAGCTCCTTCACCGCGGGTTGCCCCCGAACTCGTCGAGCTTCCGCGTCTGGCTCACGGAAAGGAGCCTCTTGGCGGTGTCCCACGAGGTCCTGGTGTGCGGAGGGAGAACGCCTCTCGCGTTCACGTAGGATTGCATGAAGGCCATCGTGATGGGGTCCGCGGGATAACCCGAGCCGATGTCGGTGCCGAACTCCTTCTGCAGCCGGGTCATCTCCGCGTCGCGACGGACCTTCGCGACGATCGATGCCGCGGAGACCACGGGGAAGAGGTCGTCGGCGCCATGCTTCGAGATGATCTCCACGTCGAAGTCCAGCTCCCGCCGGATCGCCTTCTTGAACTCCGCCTCGTCCGCGTCCGCGCTGTCCACATAGACGACGTCGGCGGGCATCAGCTTGCGGACCAGGGTCGCGAAGACCCTCGCTTCGAGGACGTTCATCGTCATCTGGGTGCGCAGGGCGTCGATGTCCTCAGCGGGGACGACGACCACCTCGGACCGGCAGAGCTTCAGGATCTCGGGTTGCAGTTGACCCCGCCGTTCCGCGGTGAGCTTCTTGGAATCGCGGACGTTCAGCTTGCGGAGCGGGGCGTCCGATTCGATGCACACGCCGGCGACGACCAGGGGGCCGAGGACCGGGCCGCGCCCGGCCTCGTCGATGCCGCAGATCAGCGGACCACCCCGCCTCGGCGCCACGGGGCGCCCCCAGATCGCTCGTTCCCCCGGGTCATCGCGTCCCTTGCGCTTCCGCTGCGGGATTCGACCCCCGAGTTAAAAAGGTGCGCACCGTCACAGCTCGAGGATCTCGCGCCCCGCCTCCGCGGCCCGCGCGATGACCTGCGCTTCGTCCACCGCCGAGAACCGCCGGTCCCGGAGGACCGCTTGTCCGGCCACGAGGACGTCCCGGATGTCCCCGCCGCGCGCCGCGTACACGAGGTTCGAGACGAGGTTCTCCGCGGTCGTCCCCGCCAGATGCGGCTTCGCCAGGTCCAAGACCGCCAGGTCGGCGAGTTTTCCGGGCTCGACGGAGCCCAGGGAGTCTTCCATCCGGAGGGCGCGCGCCCCGTCCCTCGTGACGAGGTCGAGCGCCTGTTGCGCCGGAAGGACGCGGGCGTCCCAGCGCGTTGCCTTCTGGAGGAGCGAGGCCACCTTGAGATCCGCGAGGAGGTCCATGCCGTTGTTGCTGAGGGGGCTGTCGGTCCCGAGGGCCACCGTCACCCCGGCCTCCCACATCTCGGGCAGCGGGGCGACGCCCCCGGAGGCCAGCTTCATGTTGCTGACGGGGCAGTGCGCCACGGAGACCCCGCGGCGCGCGAGCGTTCGCACCTCTCCCAGGGTGAGCCAGACCCCGTGGGCCGCCAGGAGCCGGTCGCTCAGGAACCCGATCTTCTCGAGCCAGTCCGCCGGCCGGAGGCCCGTCCTCGCCTGGTGGTTGTACACCTCCGGACGCGTCTCGGAGAGATGGCCGTGCAGGAGCACGCCCTCCCGGTCCGCGACCTCCTTCGCCGCCAAGAGCGTCTCCTCGCCGCAGACGTACACGCCCTGGAACCCTACGAGCGGCGTGACCCGGTCCAGGCCCTTGTGCTTCCGGACGAAGGCCTCCGCGTTCTTCACGGGGTTCCCCTTCTGGGTGGTGAACTGCTCGTCCAGCGTGGTCCACGCGAGAAACCCCCTCATCCCGGCCTCCCGCACGGCGCGGGCGACCTCGTCCTCCCAGTAGAACAGGTCGACGAAGCTCGTCGTGCCGCCTCGGAGCATCTCGAGACACCCGAGCAGCGCGCCCACCTGCACGTCCCGCCGCGTGAACTTCGCGTCGGCGGCGAACGCCTTCTCCAGCATGGCCTCCAATGGCACGTCGTCCGCGAGCCCGCGGAGGAGCGTGTTCGCCACGTGCGTGTGCGTGTTGATCAGACCGGGGAGGACGGCGCAGCCGGAGCAGTCGATCTCCTCGTCCGCCCGGGGGACCTCCCCGACGGCGGCGATGCGTCCGCCCTCGACGAGGATGTCTGCCCGCACCACGCGACGGTGCGCGTCTTGCGTCGCGACGAGACCGCCGCGGAGGGCCAGGGACACGCGCGCGCAACGGCGGCAGGGACTTTAACGTTTCAGCGGTTCACGGGTCGTGGACTTCGATGCGGCGCTGGCGGCAATCCTGGGGCAGATTCCCCGGGGGCGCCACGCGACCTGCGGTGCCGTCGCCCGCGCGCTGGGGGACGTCGCCGCCGCGCCGGCGGTGGCGGAGCGCGTCCGCGAGAATCCCCGCCTCCCCCGCCGGGACGCCATCGCTACCGCCGAAGGCATCCCGCTGACCGGCGGGAGGATCCACGGTGAACCCTTCACCCGATTCCGGGGTGGCGCCCTCCTGACGCAGCTCCGCCGGCGCCAGCTCCGGGAACGGGAGCGTCTGTCCCTTCGAGGGCCGACCCGTTTCCGGACCGTCTGCGGAATCGACGTCGCCTACCGGGGCGATCGAGCGTTTGCGGCGGCGGTTGTGACGGACGCAAGCGGTGCCGACGTGCTCGCGACGGCGTCGGCGGTGGTGAACGTGACGTTCCCCTACATCCCCGGCTATCTGGCGTTCCGAGAGCTTCCCGCGATCCAGGCGGCTTGGCGAGAACTTCCGACGCGGCCGGAACTGCTTCTGGTCGACGCCCACGGGATCGCGCACCCCGCGGGCTTCGGTGCCGCCTGTGCGGCCGGGCTCGCGCTCGACGCGCCGACGATCGGCGTCGCGAAATCACGCCTCACGGGCTCGATGGAGTCCGCACCGGCGCCCGGAACGCTCGTCCGCCTCGTCATCGACGGGGCTCAGCGCGGTTGGGTGCTCCGACCCACGGCGTCCCGTTCGCTGGTCTACGTCTCCCCCGGCCATCGCATCGGCCTTCCAACCTGCGGACGAATCATACCGCCACTTTGTCGAAGCGGAATCCCGGAGCCCATCCGGATGGCCGACAGGGATTGCAAGGAGATGAAAAGGAAGGAAATAAAAAGCTAGAAGAAACTGTCGGACCCCGCACCGCGGGGCGCCCCGCCAGGAAAGAAGAGGCCTAGCGCTTCTTCTTTTTCTTCGCTGCCTTCTTCGCCAACGTATCCTCCTAGTACCACGGTATGTGCGGGCACGTCTTAAATGTATTCCCTCACTTATTATTCTTGCACAACGATAGATGTCGAGCCTTGTCATCGCGACCGGAGCCAAAGATTCATGCGTCGCGCGGAGAGTTCGTGGGCGTGCGAGTGCTCGTCGTCGGCGCGGGCGCGCTCGGGAGCCTTGTCGCAGCGCTTCTTTCCGAGCACAATGAGGTCATCGCGGTCGCAAGGGGCGTGCACCAGGAGGAAATCGCGCGCCACGGCCTCCGAATCACGGGACTCACGGAGCGGACATTCCGGATCACCGCGGTTCGCCGGACCGGGGACGTCCCATCGGAGTTCCATCCGGAGATCGTCTTCGTCACCGTGAAGTCGTTCGACACGGCCGCCGCGTGCGCAGAGCTCCGCGAGCTGCGTCCGGCTGTCGCGGTGACGATGCAGAACGGGTTGGACAATGCACGACACCTGGAATCCGTGGCCGCGGAGGTGATCGTTGCCCTCACGAGCCTCGGGGCGACGCTTCTCCAGCCCGGCACCGTCCGCCACGCCGGCCGGGGCCGGACGATCGTGGGCGCCTCGCGGGGACGACGCGAGAGCGCGAGTCTCGTCGCCCAGCTCCTCTCGAAATCCGGCATGCCCGCGGAGGTCACCGACGACCTGGCCCGCGAACTGTGGCTGAAAGCCGCCGTGAACGGCGGGATCAATCCCCTCACCGCCATCCACCGCGTGGCCAACGGAGCCCTGCTCGAGCGCGAAGAGTGGACCCGCGAGATGGTCGAGGCGGCGCGCGAGGTCGCCCGGGTCGCCCGGGCGGCGGGGATCCTCGTGTCCGAGGCGGAGGCCGAGGACCGCGTCCGGGAGGTCGCCCGCGACACCGCCGCCAACCGTTCCAGCATGCTCCAGGACATCGAGCGCGGAGGGAGAACGGAGATTGAGGAGATCAGCGGGGCTGTGCTGTCGGAGGCGAAGGCCCGGGGCGTCCCGGTGCCGGTGACTGAGAGGCTCTACGCGGCGGTCTTCCAAGCGTGCTCGACTCGTGCTTCCTCGCGAGGTCCTGGCCGCACGTGAGCCTCGGGGCCGTCGAGGACCGGAAGGTCCCCGGCCAGGTTGCTTTTGGCAGCCGCCTGGGCACTTTCTTTATAAGGACTCTTATATACCCTTAAATACCCCTTCAAAGCCTTAGCCGCGGGCCCAACGGGAGGAGTTTCCATCGTAAAGAAGAGTGAAAGCGCCCTCGACTCGACCGACTCGGCCGCTCCCACGGCCCCGATGCCGTACAAGGCGAAGATCAAGATCGAGAACGTCGTCGCGTCCACTTCGCTCGGACACGAACTGGACTTGCAGGCTATCGCGCTCGCCCTCGGCGGCGCGGAGTACGAGCCGGAGCAGTTCCCCGGCCTCATCTACCGCCTCAAGGAGCCGAAGACCGCCACCCTGCTGTTCCGCAGCGGGAAGGTGGTCTGCACCGGGGCGAAGAGCCTGGAGCACGTGCGCATCGCCATCGACACGGTCGCGAAGCAGATCGAGTCGGCGGGGATCCAGATCAAGAAGAACCCGGTCATCGACGTGCAGAACATCGTCGCCTCCAGCGACCTCGGGACGGAGATCAACCTGAACGCCATCGCGCTCTCCCTCGGCCTGGAGAAGGTGGAGTACGAGCCGGAGCAGTTCCCCGGCCTGGTGTACCGCATCGACGAGCCCAAGGTGGTCGTCCTGCTGTTCGGGAGCGGGAAGCTCGTATGCACGGGGGCGCGCAAGCCCAAGGACGTCGAGGACGCGGTGGAGCGCATCACGCGCGAGCTGAAGGCGGCGGGACTCCTGCGGTGAGACCGCCGTGGCGGTTTTCGACAACCATTTCCACCTGCGGTCGGACGGCCGAGGCGTCGCCGCCGTGAAGGAGTTCCTCAAGGCGGGCGGGACGCACCTTCTCCTCACGCACGCTCCCCACTCGGACATCCCCGTCCGCGATGGCGGGGACTACGTCCTGGCCTTCGACCGGACGCTCACCCTCGCGGAGCGGGCGCGTCGGGACACGACGGCGGGCGTCTTCGTGGCCCTCGGCCCTTATCCGGTCGAGATCATCTCCCTCGCCGAGCGCCTCGGGATCGCTGCGGCGAAGGAGGCTCTGCTCTCGGGGCTCGAGGTGGCGGCGGAGCACGTTCGCGAGGGACGCGCGATCGCCCTCGGGGAGATCGGCCGGCCCCACTTCCCCGTCCCGCCGGAGATTCTGGCGGCTTCGAACGAGGTGCTCGAGCACGGGATGCGACTGGCCAAGGAGGTTGAGTGCGCAGTCATCCTGCACGCCGAAGATCCGACCGAGTCCACGTTCGCGGAGTGGTCGACGACGGCCCGGCGGGTGGGGCTCCCGCCGGAGCGCGTCGTGAAGCACCACAGCACGCCTCTCATCACCGCCGGGGAGCGAACGGGGGTATGGCCTTCGCTGCTCGCGAAGGAGGACACGGTGGCGCCCGCGCTCGCCGAAGGGACGCGTTTCCTTCTGGAGACCGACTACATGGACGATCCCCGCCGCCCTGGGGCGGTCCTCGGACCCGCCACCGTCCCCCGGAAGACGCGGTTGTGGCGGGAGAAGGGGCTCCTGACCGAAGGGGCGGCCCACGCCATCCATGAGGAGAACCCGCGACGGGTCTATGGAATCGACCTCGCCTAGCGCCGGATCTCGAAGCGCGTGAACTCTCCGGAGGCGGCGGTCCAGCGGACCTCGGCGTCGGCGACGCGGGCATGCGGCTGCTGCGCGCGGTTCCACTCGATGCACGCCTCGACGAGGTCGCGGGGACCCTCGAAGACCGCCTCCACCGTCCCGTCCCCCAGGTTGCGCACCCACCCGCGGAGGCCGAGCTGCTCCGCCCGCTCCCGGCAGTTCGCTCGGAAGTTCACCCCCTGGACGCGCCCTCGAAAGACGACACGGGCCCGGGATTCCAAGAGGAGCCGACCTCCCGATGGGCAAGCAGCCAAAGGATTAAAAGTGAACCTGCGCTAGCCTGAAGGCAACCCAGCGCAAGGAGTGTGTTTTCGTGGCCAAGCTCCGCTCCCGGGTCCTTTCCGTCCGAGATTTCATGACGACCCAGCTCGTCACCGCCGGTCCGGAGACCCCGGTGTCCGAGATCCTGGGCCTCATGCGGTCCCACGACATCCACGAGGTGCCCATCGTCGACCGCGGGGCCCTGACCGGCGTGGTCACGCTGCGCTCTGTCATGCGCCGCGGAAACCTGTCGCCGGCGATGAAGGCGGCCACGCTCGCCACCTCTCTCCCGAAGCTCGCGCCGGAGGACGACGTGCGCGCCGCTGCCGGCCTGGTCGTCTCGACCGGGGTCCGGGGGGCGCCCGTGGTGGAGAAGAAGAAGCTCGTCGGGATCCTCACCCGGACGGACCTGCTCCGCGCATTCCTCCAGGACGGGACGCTCACGACGCAGGAGGTCCGGGCGGTGATGACGCCGAACCCTCAGACCGTGCGCGAGGACGAGACGATCACCGAGGCGCGCAAGGCCATGGCCTCCCTCGAAGAGCGGTCCCTCCCCGTCGTGGACGCTCGCGGGCGCGTTTCCGGGGTGATCGGGCTCAAGGACCTTCGCGAGCTTTTCGCGCGCAACACGGAGCGCGGGGCGCCAGGGAACCCCAGAGGGGAACGGGAGGACATCCGCGTCGAGGTGAAGGGGATCATGCGCTACCCGCCCGTCACGGCGCCCCCGGAGACCACCCTGAAGGAGGCCGCGGACCTCATGCTCGAGCACGGGATTTCCTCGGTCATCGTCACGGAGGAGGGCAGGCCGGTCGGAATCGTGACGAAGGGGGACCTCGTGGGGCTCCTCGCGAGCACGCGGGAGGAGGACCACATCCTCGTGCAGATCACGGGCCTCGACGAGCAGGCGGACGTGTATGACGCGATCTACGACGCGGTGCAGAAGTCGATGAAGCGTCTGGCGGGGATCGTCGCCCCCCGGCACCTGAACCTCCACGTCGTCCAGCACCAGGCCGGGGGCGACAACGCGAAGTACTCCCTCCGCGCCCGTCTGCAGACCGACCGAGGCCTCTACTACCAGAACCACCACGACTGGGACCTGCACGCCGCCCTCGCGGGCACCCTCCAGGGGCTCGAAGACCGCATCAAGGAAGAGAAGGACCGCCGGGTCTCCGGGCGGCGCCGCCAGGCTCCCGCCTCGAAGCGATAGGGTCAGAGTCTCCAGAACGGTTTGTGGAGACTCCGGACCTTCTCCACGGCGTCCCGGCCGCGTTCCGTCGAGTCGAAGACCTCCGTGTACTGCAGGTGGATGCTGTTCCCGGCCAGCCGCGCCACCGCCGCGGCGACGACCTCGGAGAGTGCGGTCGGGTGATAGCCCCCCTCGAGGACGAGGGCGATGCGCCCGCCGCAGATCTCCTTCGCGAGGTCGAGCGTGGAGGAGACGAGCCGCACGTAGCCGGTCGAGGAGAGGCTGAGACCGGTGATCGGGTCCTTGTAGTGCGCGTCGATGCCGAACGAGATGAGGATCGCTGCCGGCTTGAACTCCCGGACCATCGGCTCGATGAGCATCCGGTAGGCGAGATCGTACGAGGAGTCCCCGGCCTTCGCGGGGAACGGGATGTTCACCATGTGGCCCCGGGCCGGACCCTCGCCGAGGACCTCTGCGGCCCCGGTCCCCGGGAAGATTCCGTATTGGTGCGTGCTGATGTAGAGGACGCGCGGGTCGCCGAGGAAGAGTTCCTCGGTGCCGTTCCCGTGGTGGGCGTCGTAATCGAGGATGGCGACGCGAGGGACCCGCAGGAGCAGGTCGTGCGCGGCGATGGCGATGTTGTTCAGGTAGCAGAAGCCGCCGCCGTGGTCCTTCCCCGCATGATGGCCTGGCGGGCGGACCAGGGCGATGGCCGGGGTCCCAGTGACCTCGGCATGGCGGGCGGCCGTGACGGCGCCGCCGGCAGCGAGCAGGGCCAGCGGGTAGGTCTCCGCGTGGACATACGTGTCCATGTCCAGCCGTCCGTCGCTCATCGTGCGGAGGGTGTCGAGGTAGCGCGACGCGTGGACCGCTGCCGCCATCTCCTCGGGGAGCGGCAGGGGCACGAGGTAGTCGGACATGAGACCCTCCGTCTCGAGCTTCTGCACAATCGCCTCGAGCCGCTTCGGCGACTCCGCGTGCATCGCGTCCTGGGTGTGGCGGTGATAGTCCGGGTGGTAGACGAGCGTGGCGTCTGGATGGAGGGCCGGGACTTGAACGCATCGGACTCAGGATTGAGAACGTACGTGTCCCTGGAGGAACGTTTAAGCCGAGCTCGGGGTATGCGCACCTGTTCAGGGGGTTCCTCGTTTGAGGAGGGTGATAGCGGCAGTCCTGACCATGGCAATGCTGGCGACCGCGGTAACGGGCCTTTGGGGCAGCTCCCTACCTGGACCTCAGCCTTCCGATCACGCCGAGCCGGGCTCCGGCGTCCGGATCTGGGAGGCCCACGCAAAGGGCTTTGTGACGATCACGCAGGTCGAGGCGGGGGGCTTCGGGGCGATCGGGTACCGCGTCGCGAACTCCGGAAACCGGACGGTGGTTCACGACGAGTATGTCTACCTGATGAGTCCCCACCCGGTCCTCGGGCCCTTCGGCACCCCACCACCGGAAACCACCCAGGACGGCGTCCTGGAAAACGGGACCGTTCCCGCGTTCGGCTCACGGACCTACATCTACGGGGACCTCGTGGTGAGCGGGACGATGCCGGGGGAGCCAATGTGGTTCTGCACGGAGGCTAACGAAGTCGTGCAGCCGAATGTTGAGGTCCTCCTGGGCGGGGAGATCCTGCCATTCGCGCTCACCGGATACGTGGAGAATGCCACGGACACGTCACAGGCCTCAATCTGGTCGCATATCGAGAGGAACCCGACCGTGGTCGTGGGGAAGACGCCGCTCGTCAAGGCGCTGACCGGGTTGGCGAACGAGACGTTTGAGGTCAGGGTCTCCGCGACGAACGTCTCGCCGTTTAGACCCACCGACGGCATCACCCCCGAGCCCCATGCCCCAGACGCGACCGTTCGCGACACGGTCCCGGCTGGATGGGGCTGGAAAAGCCCCTCGAAGTCCCCCTCCTCCGTACAGAACAACGGCGACGGGAGCGTGACGCTCTCCTGGGTCGTGAACCTCCCCGCAGTCGACGTGACGGGCCACGACAACAACGACCCACCGGCTTACTCCAACGAACAGATTACCTACGTCCTCGTGACCCCCGAGGGACTGACGGGCGGCCGAATGTACCTCCCCCGGGCCGAGGTCGACACGGACGCGGACGGGGACATCGACGCGCACTCCGCCGAGCCGCTCCTCGAGATCGCCCAGGCGAACCGGCGCCCGAGCGTCAGCCTCGGGGGCCTCACCGGGGTCGAGGGGTCGCCGGTGAGCATCGCCGCGCTCGCGAGCGACCCGGACGGGGACGCGCTCACCTACTCCTTCGACTTCCAGGACGACGGCGTGTTCGACGTGGTCCAGCCGGGCTCCACGACGGCCTTCACCTGGTTCGACGATCACGTCGGGACCGTCCGCGTGCGCGTCAGCGACGGGCAGCTGCAGGCTGAGGCCGTGGCGGCGGTGACGATCGCCAACGCGAACCCGGCGCTCACGCACATCGCGGCCCCCGCCGAGGAAGGCTCCGCACTGACGCTCCACTTCCACCTCACGGACCCGGGCAGCGACGATCTCCGTCTCGAGATCACCTGGGGGGACGGGGCGTCGGAGGCCCTGGACTATCTGCTGGGCGCGACCCCCGATCCACCCGAGAGCCACGAGGACGACATCCACCCGGACATCATCGACCAGGCCTCCCATGTCTTCGGGGACGACGCGGTCGTGGCCGCCTCGCTGCGTCTCCTGGACGATGATGGCGGCCAGATCACTGCCGGAGCGTCCCTCGTCATCTTCAACGGGGAGCCCGTGGCCACCCTCGCGTATGTCGACGGGGGGGAGGGTGAGGCCTTGCCGTTCACCGCCACCGCCACGGACCCGGGGAGCGACGACATCGAGTTCTTCTGGGACTGGGAGGACGGTTCGAGCGAGTCGCGCACGGTCTTCAATGACGGCCTCGGGCCGGACCCGGATCCTTCGTTCGACGGGGTCTTCCCGTTCACCGCGGTAGACGCGACGACCCATGCGTGGGGCGACAACGGCGTGTTCGTCGTCACACTGACCGTCACGGACGACGACGGCGGGGTGGCCGTGATCGAGCAGCCGGTCACGGTCCTCAACCGGGATCCCGCGCTCTCCGCCATCGCCGGGAGCGTCCCCACCGAGGGCGACTCCGTCGAGGTCACGGCCGACGCCGAGGACCCGGGGTCGGACGACCTGACGCTCTCCTGGGCATGGGCCTTCGGCCCCTCGCAGACCGTGACGTTCTTCAATGATGGGGTCGGCCCCGACCCGCCCCGATCCCCCTGGGGGACGTGGCCGTTCGCGGTCAGCGACGCGATGACCCGCACCTACGGGGACGATGGCGTGTTCTCCGTGTCGATCGAGGCCTGCGACGATGACGGCGGGTGCACCGCCATCTCGGTGGACGTGACGGTCCTCAACGCCGCGCCCACCGTGTCGCTCCTCTCGATCCCCACGGGACCGGAGGGTGTGAACGTGCTGCGCTTCGAGGCCACCGCCACGGACCCGGGGAGCGACGACGTCACCTTCGGCTGGTGGGGACACTGCCAAGGATGGTCGCCACCCACCGTGTACCTCAACGAACCGGCGGTCGGGACGGATCCTGACCCCTCCCCGGACATCCATCCACGGGTCGTCACGGACTCTCAGTCCATCGTGTGCGGGGACAACGGGGTCCTGACTTGGAACCTCCGGGTGGAGGACGACGACGGCGGTTTGACGGAGGTCGCGAGCACCTTCACCGTGGACAACGTGCCGCCCTCCCTCACCGTGGCGCCGCCGGTCCTTGTCGGGGTCGATGAGGGCACGGCGGTGACCCTGGACGCCACCGCCTCGGACCCAGGCTCCGACGACCTCACCTTCACGTGGCAGTGGGACTACGGGCCCACGGAGACACGGACCGTCTTCAACGACGGGCTCGGACCGGACCCGTTCCCGTCGCCGGAGGGGACCTTCCCCTTCACCGCGTCGGACTCCTCGACCCTCACCTACGGGGACGACTGCTCGTGCGTCGTGACGCTCTCGGTCGCTGACGACGATGGAGGAAGCCTCACCTACCGGACGACGGTGGAGGTCGCGAACGTCGCCCCGGTGCTGGCCTTGGACGTCTACGCCGTGGCCGACATCACCCTTCGGGTAGCGGGGGAGAAGTGGCATGACATCCGCATGGACCTTCTCGCCTTCGGCGCGGTGACCGCCTCGGCCCACGTCGTGCGCTACCCGGGCTCCCCGGACCGCCAGATCGGGACGATCGACGACGGACGAATCAGCCTCCTCGGCGACGCCCGCCTCGTCCTCTACTACACCCCCGACGACGACCCGGTGAACGGGCAGCGGAACGGGGACAACCCGGTCTGGGTGATCCTCGACTTCCCCAATGGCAAGCAGGAGCGGCTGTTCCACAACTTCAACGTCCAGCACCCCGACACGTGGGTCTGGACGCTCGACGACTTCTGGCCGCTCCTGGTCGGCGTCGACCTCACCTTCGAGATGACGGGCTCGGACGTCGGGAGCGACGATGAGATCTTCGCGATCGACTTCGCCGACGGCGCGACGTTCTCTCACACCGTCTTCAATGACGGCCTCGGCCCCGATCCCTTCCCTAGCCCCGATGTGAACCCGATCACCGCCACGGTCGCCGCAACGCACGCGTACGCCGCCGCCGGCGCTTACACGGTCACCGTGACCCTCGCCGACGACGACGGCGGGAGCGTGACCCAGGTCGTCACGATGACCCCGGGCTGAGGCCGTTCGCGTTGGTGATACTGATTCTCGCCGCGCAGACCCTCGACGATAGGATTTAGCGGGAGCGGGCCAAGCTGAGGGGAGTGCTCCAGCTCCGCCGCCCGCTCACGGTGAACGAGCGAATCCTGCTGCAGTTGAGCGAGAGCGGCTACCAGGGCGGCTCCGAGGCCCCGGTGGACGCCTCCCAGCAAGGCCTCGCGAACACCCTCCGACTCCGCCTCTCCCACACGTCCCGGGCGCTCAAGGCGCTCATCGTGGACGGGCTCGTCTCCGAGCTCACGGGGCGCGTGTCCGGCGAGGTCCGCCGGCGGAAGGTCTACGCGCTCACGCCGAGCGGCTCTGCCCTGGCGCACAGCCTCTCCCGGCAGGTCGGCGACCAAGTGGTCGTGGTGGTCAGCGAGCACGGATCCACGGAGATGACCTTCATCGAAGCCATGCGAGTCTCCGGCGGACCCCACTCCCTGTCGAAGCTGCTCGCGACGGTGCGCAGCGACGGCAGCCTGCACCTCGAGGATCTTTCAGGGGGCGAGGCCCGGACCGGCCCGGTGAGCTTCGCGCGCGGACGGCCCTCCCTGGCTCTCTTCTTCGGACGCTCCTCGGAGGAGCACCTCGCCTCGCAGTGGATCACCTCGGGACGCCCCGTCTTGGCCGTCACGGGTCCGGCGGGCGTCGGGAAGACGGCTTTCGCCTCCGCGGTGTTCGAGTCCTTCCCCCACCCGCCGCACTCCTTCTGGTACTCCTTCCGGGCCCACGACACCCGCGTCGATCTCCTGGCCGCCCTCGGAGGCCTGCTCGGGGCGCTCGGGAAGGGAGAGCTCTCGGCGCGACCGGAGATCACGGATCGGGTCCTGGAAGGGGTCCTCGCTCGGGACCTCCGCGACGAGAACGTCCTCCTCGTCCTCGACGACCTGGATCGAGGCCCCGCCCTGGCCGGCACCGTGCTGGCGGTGGTGCAGGGGGCGACGATGGCGCACCTTCGCGTCCTCGCGACCTCCCGCACCGTCCCGCCGTGGTTCTCCCAGTACCTGCCGGACGAGGGGCTGGAGATCCGACTCCGGGGTCTGGCGGTGGAGGACGCCGTCCGCCTCCTCCCCCCCGGCCTCCCGGAGGACGAGGCCCGCGCCCTGGCCGAACTGGCGGCGGGGAACCCCCGTCTCCTGCGGTTCGCCGGCTCCTTCCCGCTCGAAGGCCTCGGGGACGAGAACCCGCGCGCCCGCGCGCTCGCCCGCCTGCTCCGGGCCCGCGACCAAGTGGAAGCCTGGTAACTCGGCGGGAAGCTTCCAGACACCCTTCAAGTAGTCCCGCGCCCACTACTCTTCAGAAAGGAACCTGGGGGGCGCGCTCCTGGGTTTGGGGATGGGGTTGGAGGGTCACACGGGCCGGGGGATGGGGGGAGACGCTCCCGGCCCGTTCTTTCGTTTCTTGAAGGTCCAGGGGGCACGGAACCTCCCGCCACCGCGGATCACGCGCAGGCTGAATCGGCTTTGGTCTGTGGACGGTTTGTTCAATTGAACAAACCGCGGCGGGCCGTTTCAGAGCGGTGGAGTGTCTTCATTCAATTGGTCGAAAAGACCGAGGGGATCAGACCTCGAGGAGCTCGCGCGTGGCGGTGGTCAGGAAGCGCGGGCGACCCTCCGTGATGAGGATGTCGTCCTCGATGCGCACGCCGCCGTAGCCGCTCACGTAGATCCCCGGCTCGTTCGTGAACACCATGTCCTTCGAGAGGGTCACGGTGCTCACCTGG
>Ga0209342_10003913_pt1 | contig 15578 bp, 19 predicted proteins | sample RifCSP16_2_FD_184023 | JGI IMG/M metagenome (GOLD analysis project Ga0209342, IMG submission 184023) | Soil microbial communities from Rifle, Colorado - Rifle CSP2_sed 16_2 (SPAdes) (version 2) | ecosystem: Environmental > Terrestrial > Deep subsurface > Rock core/Sediment | place: Rifle... | reverse complement strand
GAAGACGAAGACGGGCCGCGAGCTCCTGAAAAAGGACAAGAAGCACCCCGGGTCGCTCGGCATCGCGGTGAGCGAGGGGCTGGAGGACGCGCGCGGGGACGAGAAGGCGGTGTACTGCCTCGGGTCCGTGCTGAACCACGTGCTGCTCCACCAGACCGTGATCGGGCTCGAGACGAAGGCGCAGTTCGAGCAGATCGGGGAGTACCCGGACGTCGTGATCTCGTGCCTCGGCGGCGGCTCGAACTTCGGTGGCTTCGCCCTCCCGTTCCTGCCGGACGCGTTCCACGGGAAGCCGATCCGGTTCGTCGCCGCCCAGAGCGCCGCCGCCCCGAACCTGCAGGGGAAGTACGCGTACGACTACGCGGACCACGCGGAGCTCACGCCGCAGCTCAAGATGTACACCCTGGGACACCGTGCGAAGATGCGGCCGATCCGCGGCGACGGACTGCGGTACCACGCGGCGGCGCCGATCCTCTCCCTGGTCCGACACCTCGGATACCTCGACACGGTCGCGTACCCCGCGGACGAGAAGCTCGTCTTCGAGCGCGCGCGCACGTTCGTGCGGGCGGAGGGGTTCCTGCCCGCGCCGGAGAGCGCGTACAGCGTCGCGTGCGCGATCGACGGAGGCGATCCGGTGCAAAGAGACCCGCGAGCGAAAGGTGATCGCGTTCAACGTGAGCGGCCACGGGTTCATGGACATGGAGGCGTACCGAAGCGTTCTGGGCGCGTAGCGCGAAGCTCAAGTACGCGCGGGCCTTCGACGGACCTCCCATGCGGGCGGAACACGGGAGCAAGGTGAAGGTCGTGTACCACGGGACGCTCCCCGACGGAGAGGTGTTCGACTCGAATCAGGACGGGGAGCCGCTCGAGCTCCGCATCGGCGAGGGCGAGGTCCTCGACGGCCTGGAGAAGGCGATCCACGGGATGGCGGCGGGGGAGGAGAAGACGGTAACGCTCCCGCCGGACCAAGCGTACGGGGCCCACGACGGCGGCCTCCTCATGACCGCGCCAAGGTCGTCCCTTCCCGCGGACGGCCTGTTCGAGGGGATCGGCGTGCGGATCCGTCTGAAGGACGGGAGGATCGCGGACGGATTCGTGACGAGGATCGAGGGGGAGACGGTCACGCTCGACTTCAATCACCCGTTGGCGGGGAAGACGCTGACGTTCGCGCTGAGGGTCGTGGACGTCCGCTGAGGGATCCACGCTCCGCTCGTCGCTGAGAAGGAAATGTTGGCGGCGGTCGCCCGCCGCCCCGCGCTCGAGGCGCTAAGTGGGTTCGTTCGGTCTCAGAAGCGCCGCCGGCCGCGGTCCCTTCGGTCCCCGCCGCGGTCGTCGTCCCGCCGGCCCCTGCCGGCGCCGCCACCGCCGCCGCCGCCACCGCCACCGCCGCCGCGACCGCCAAAGTCGCTGCCGCCGTAGCCGAAGCCGCGCCGCTCGTAGCGCTGGGGGCGCTCAAACTCTTGGGCGCTCACATCCACGGAGGAGTTGACCTCCGGGATGTCCTGCTCGCTCTTCTGGAAGGACCCGTACTTCCCCACGTTGAGGCGCATGTGGCCCCGCACGAGGGAGACGTACCCGTTGTCCACGAGGATGACCTCGTTGGGCTGGACCTGGTCGATCTGGCTCTCCCACAGGGAAAGCAGGATCGTCCCGGTCTCGTCACCCACGGTGGCCTCCGCCAACTGGCGGGAGCCGCCGAACTTGCTGTCAATGGTCCTTCGCTCACCGATGCTGACGACCTTCACGAGCACATTCGTCTGCTTCGCTTCCGGTGTCAGATCCTTGACTTTCGTCAAGGGCTTTTCGTCTGCCATGTTCATTCCGTTCCTGGTCCACCTTGTCTCGGGCTAAAAGACGCGTCTTTGGGGGCACCGCCCCCATGGCTCGTCAGAAGCCTTCGTCCGGTGTCTGGCGGTACTTACAAGAGGGGTAGTATATGAAGGTATGGGCCTGACAGCTACGCGCCAAGAGCATACCTCTCGGGGACACCTAAGTATCCCGCGGCGATGTCTATAGCGGTGTGAGCCCTATCGTCCCAGTATCGCGAGGCGCGAAACTCGCGCTGGTCCTCGCGGCCTCCGGCAGCCTCCTGGCCGTCCCGACGTTCGCATATTTCGCCTCCGCGGCTCCCCTTGTCACCATTGAACGGCATGCGGAAATGGCCGCCTCCCCCGTTCCTGTAATCGTGACCGTTGCCTTTCCGCTCGCTGCCGTAGGCCTCATGCAGTCCTTTGGATACGCCGCCCTTTTGCGGCGTCATCGTTTCGCAGTTCCGACGGTTGCTGCCTCCCTGGCACTGCTTACCGTTGCCTCCCTACTCGATGACCTGCATCGACGGATCACGGCCGCCGGCTGCGCCCCGTACGAGCCTTGTCCGGTAGAGGGGGTCTTCGGGGTCAACACCAGGACAGTTGTCCTCCTAATCGGCCTAGTCCACGGTCTGGGATCGGCGATGATACTAGTCGCCAGGCCACGTCCCCGCCTGAACGAACCGAGGGCGACCGCCGGAATCCTCCTGGCACTCGTCGCCCTTTCCTCTCCCCTGGCCCACACTTGGGTCGCGTTCTTCCTCTTCATCGGTCTCGGAATCGCCGCCAACCTCGTCGTGGCCTACGTCTTCCTCGGTCATGGACTCGGACGGCCGCCCGCCCCTGGGCATGAATATGTGAACATTCGCTCGTCGACAACGGGCCATTGGCGCGTCCACCGCGGCCTGCCCTAGGCGTTCTCCAGCCGCCCGTCCAAGAAGTCCGCGTACCCCTGCAGGTCGAGGAGCCCGTGACCGCTGAAGTTGAACGCGATCACCGTCTCCTCATTCGCACGCTTCGCCTGGAGCGCGAGCTCGATCGCCCCCTTGATCGCGTGGCACGTCTCCGGCGCCGCGATCAGCCCCTCCGTCTCCGCGAACATCTTGCCCGCCTCGAACGTGCTCAGCTGGTCGAACGAACGCGCCTCCACGATCCCCTCGCTCAGGAGGAGGGAAAGGGTCGGGGCGGCCCCGTGGTACCGGAGGCCGCCCGCGTGGATCCGGGGAGGGACGAACGTGTGCCCGAGCGTGTACATCTTCAGGAGCGGCGTCATCTCTCCGGTATCGCCAAAGTCGTACTCGTACGTCCCTTTCGTGAGGGAGGGCACGGACTCCGGCTCCACCGCCACGAACCGCGTGTCGCGCTTCCCATGAAGCCGCTCCCCGATCGCCGGGTACGTGAAGCCCGCGAAGTTCGAACCGCCGCCGACGGAGCCGACCATCACGTTCGGCGTCTCGTCGATCATCGCGAACTGCTTGAGCGTCTCCTGCCCGATGACTGTCTGGTGCATCAGCACATGGTTCAGGACGCTCCCGAGGGAGTACTTCGCGTGGTTGCCCGTGACCGCCGCCTCGAGCGCCTCGCTGATCGCGATGCCCAGGGACCCAGAGGTGTGGCCGTCGTTGTCGAGGAACTTCCGCCCGACGTTCGTCCGGTCGCTCGGGGAGGGGAACACCTCCGCGCCGAACATCCGCATCATGTGCTTCCGGTACGGCTTCTGGTCGTACGAGACGCGGACCATGAACACGGTGCACTTCAGCCCGAAGTAGTTCGTCGCGTGCGCGAGCGCGCTCCCCCATTGCCCCGCGCCGGTCTCCGTCGTGAGCCGCTCGACGCCTTCCTTCATCGCGAAGAAGGCCTGCGCGATTGCCGTGTTCGGCTTGTGGCTCCCCACGGGGCTGAGGTCCTCTCTCTTGTAATAGATCCGCGCGGGGGTGCGGAGGGCCTTCTCCAGCCGGGTCGCTCGGTACAGGGGCGTCGGGCGGCCGAGCCGCAGGTACGCCTCGCGGACCTCCTCCGGGATCGGCTCGAACCGGTTCGTGGAGACCTCCTGCCGGATGATCTCCATCGGGAAGATCGGCGCGAGCGCCTCGGGGCCGATCGGCTCCTTCGTCCCCGGATGGATCGGCGGCGGGAGGGGGATCGGAAGATCCGGGAGGATGTTGTAGTAGGTCGTCGGCAGGTCGTCCGCGCCCAGGAGCACCTTCACCGTCCGCCCGCTCTCCTTCACGATCGGCACCGTCACCATCGACATCACCCCGATGGCGGATTGATAGATTGGGGCACTATATAGCATTTCTGTTCGTTGATGTATAGAATAGTACATCTACTCGGCGACGCGCCGATGTCCCCTGAATCGCCCTGTCCCGGTCGTCCCTACGCCCGCTTCCCCTCGACCCGCGCCAGCCGGTCCTCGACGGACCGGAGCCGCTCCATCACGTCGTCCACCTTCCGCCGGAGCTCCTCGAGTTCGTCCCACAAGGAGGCGGCGGGCGGCGGCGTCGCCCGGATCGGCACGGGCCGCTCGGGAATCTCGGGGAGATCCACGGGTCCCGGCGGCGCAGGGATCAGTGCCTGACTCATGCGTTCCTCCACCCCGACAACGGCGGCGCGCCAGATAAACGCGACGCAAATGGTTTTGGCGGCGTCCACGGATGCCGCGGGGATGACTCGGCCGCGATCCGCCGCGGACGTCGTGGTCGTCGGCGGCGGCTGCATGGGCGCGAGCATCGCGTGGCACCTCGCGAAAGCGGGGGCGGTCGTCATCCTCCTGGAACGCGACCACGTCGGCGCGGGCGCGACCGGCCACTCGGGGGCTCTCGTCCGCCGCCACTACGAGCACCCCGTCGGTATCCGCCTCGCGAACGAGAGCTGGCAGTTCTTCACGTCGTTCGCCCGCCACACGGGGCGGCGCGCGGGACTCGTCCGCGTCGGGTTCACGACGGGCGCGCGGGAACGGGACGTCCCGGCCCTGAAACGCCTCCTCGCCGTCCAGCGCGCCCACGGGGTCGCCGCCAAGATCCTGACGGTCGACGAGCTCCAATCGCTCGAACCCGGCATCGACGCCACCGACCTGGCGGTGGGCGTGTACGACGAGCACGCGGGGTACGCCGACCCGGTCGCGACGTCGCTCGGGTTCGCCCGCGCCGCGGAGGATCAGGGTGCGGAGGTCCGCGAAGGGGCGGAGGTCCTCGAGATCCTCACCGCCAAACGGCGCGCGGTCGGGGTGCGCACGGACTCGGCGACGATCCTCGCGGACCGCGTCGTCGTGGCGGCGGGGAACTGGTCGCCGCGCCTCCTCGCGACCGCGGGCGTGCGCGTCCCCGTGCGGTTCGTCCGCGGAGACATCACGTTCCTTCGGAGGCCGCCCGGCGTGCGGGCGCCGCGGCTCCACTTCGATTACTACCATGACACGTACTCCCGCCCGGATGGGGCGCGGGACACCCTCGTCGGGTACATGGCGACGACGGACGATCGGGGGGCCCGACGCGAGCCCGAGCCGTTCGACGCGACGCTGCCCGCGTCCACCGCCAACGACCTGCGGGATCACCTTGCGGCGCGCTTCCCGCTGTTCCGCCGGTCGCACGTCCGCGGCGGCTACGGCGGCCTCTACGACGTCACCCCGGATCGCTACCCGATCCTCGGACCGCTCGGGCCCGAGGGCCTGTTCGTCGCGGTCGGGTTCAGCGGCCACGGGTTCAAGCTCTCCCCGGCGGTCGGGCGCCTGACGGCCCTGGCGGTGCTCGGCGGCGGGCGCGACCCCGACCTTGCGGCGCTCGCCCCGACGCGCTTCGCGAGGGGACGGCCGTTGCGGCCGGCCGCCCCGTTCCCCGGGCGCGGGCCCCGGCTCCCGTAGGCGCTGGCTTCATGGCGGCGGGAGGCATGGGGCGCCCGTGGCGGACGAGGTCCGCGTGCGCAGGGAGGTGCACATCACCTCGCAGGACCTCACGGGGTTCATCGTCTCCCTCGGCGGCGTGAAGTTCTGGGCCGTCGCGATCTTCCCGATGTACGTGGGCTGGGTCCTCGCGCAGCCGGAGACCGCGAGGCGCCTGTTCGTCGACGACCTCGGCATCGTCCTGGGGCTCGTCGTGATCGGTCCGCTCCTCGGGACGTTCACGCTCCTCCTGAACACGTACTACGACATGTCCACGACGGACCTCGTGAACCCGCGGAAGCAGTACGCCCGCGTGATCGAGGACCTGATCGACCGGGAGACCGTGTGGTACACGGCGTGGGGCTTCGCCGCGATCGGCCTCCTCCTGGCGGCGTTCGTCTCCGCGAACCTCGTCCCGTACCGAGGGGGGCTCGCCCCGTTCGCGTTCTTCGTCCTCATCGCCCTCACGGTCGTCCTCTCCGTCGCCTACTCGCATCCGACGACGCGGCTGAAGGGCGTGGCGGGGATGGACGTGCTCGTGAACGTCCTCGGGTTCGGCGTGATCTGCCCGCTCGCGGGATGGTCCCTGCTCCGTCCCGTGGACGCCTTCCCGCTGTGGTGGCTCCTGTCCTCCGCGCTGTTCGTCGGGGCCTCGTACGCGCCCACGACCGCGTCCGACCACGAGAGCGACCGCGCGTACGGGATCCGGACGCTCGCCGTCGCCCTCGGGATCCCGGGGTCCATGCGCGTGGGGTTCGCCCTCCTGGTGGCGGCGGTCGCGGTCCTCTTCGTCGGCGGGGGCGCGCACATCTTCCCGTTCAATGGGAACGCCGCCGACGCGATCGCGCTCCTGTGGCCGTTCCTCCTCGGCCAGGTCGCGCTGTTCGCGATCTTCCTCCGGAAGCCGACGCAGCCGAAGATCTGGGCGCTGATCCTCCTCCTGACCGTGCTCCAGGGGCTCTCCACGATTCTCTTCCTGTACCTGTTCACCGGCGGACAGGCATATCCGCCGTGACCCGCGCGCGTGCATAGCGACATTGTAGCCATGTCACAGACGGACACCGAAGGGTTTTTCTGCGCCCACCGCTTCCTATCGTCCGATGGGCCTCTTCGACAGCTTCCGCTTCGAGCCGTTACCGCCGAAGTGGAGGTCCGAGGCGCTCGACTGGCAGGAGCGGAGTCGATCATGGCGAAGCCGGAGTCGTTCACGCCGTACGCTTCGAAGGTCGTGGCGGCCGAGCCGAGGACGTCGGACCTGTCGTGGCGCGTGTGGAAGGCGTCCGACCTGCACGACGACGAGTTCATGACCGCGCTGAAGATCATCCGCGCGCAGGCGTCGACGGAGCTCGGGTCCATCCAGCAGCACCGGATGGTGTACGAGAAGCTCGACCGGTCGAACCTCACGGGGCTCGACAAGGAGATCACGGAGGGGATCCACAAGACCGGCGGCGACGGGAAGGACCTCGAGGCGATCTCGTTCTCGAAAAAACGCGTGTGCGTCGAGGAGCTGCGACATCACTACCAGATGAGCGCGGTGATCACCCTCGACCCGACGTGGGACGACCGGCGCTGGGGCCGCAAGTGGGCGACGGAGACGATGGAGGAGCTGTTCGCCATGAAGCCGGGCGAGCACGTGCTCGACGCGTTCAACATCGAGTTTCAGTCCCTGCTGGACAGCGCGACGTTCCTCGCCCTGATCGACCGCGTCGGGAAGTACCAGCTCGAGATGCAGCACCACTTCTACTACGGGCCGATGGCGCTTTCGATGCCGTACATGCGGTGGCTCGAGGAGTCGTACCACTTGGCGGCGGGGGAGACGCTCCTCCGGGCGATCGGGGCTGCGGCGGTGCTCGACGGCGGGAACTTCGGCGTCGAGGACATGCAGAAGCGGATCAACATGTGGCACCCCCGCGGGCTGGAGATGTTCGGCAGCGAGCTCGGCGGCATGCAGGTCAAGGGGAAGTTCAAGACCCTCACGAACGACGAGGCGCAACGGCTGTACATCCAGGAGGTCGCGGGCAAGGTCAGGGACATCAACCTCGCGATCGTCGCCGCCAAGGTCGGGGTCACGCGCGACGCGGCCGAGCCGTACCTCGAGAGGATCCAGGCGGGGGAGACGGTCCACGGGCTGTCGGCGGACGACCTCGTGAAGCAGCCGCATAGGCGGTTCTTCCGAATCCGCGGGCTCGCGGAGTACGGGGACTTCCAGCTCCCCGGGCGGCTCGGGCAGGGCGTCGGGTACGTGTACCTCCCGTTCGACGTGGCGGGGAATCTCCTCACGCAGGACGGGACGGCGCGCGGGAGGCCGATCGAGCGAGAGGCGTACGAGGAGTACCTGAGGGAGGTCCTCCCGCCGGAGTACATGCGGAGCCGGCACTGGGAGTTCGTGAAGCGGGAGTTCCTGTACAACGAGACGTGGGGCGAGCCCGCGCGGGTGGCGGGGGCCTGGTGAGCGAACGCCCGCGGCATGGAGCGGAACCGTTTTAGCTCCGAAGACGCCCTCCGGTTGCGGTGAGATCGTGAGCGCGTCCGTACCGCCGTGCCCGACGTGCGGCAAGCCGTTGTCGTGGATCCAGCAGTACAACCAGTGGTACTGCTACGCAGAGCAGAAGTATCACGCGCCCGCGGCCTCCCCCGCGGCCCAGGCGCAGCCCGGCGGGGGCCTCTGGTTCCAGAACTTCTACCGGATCCGGAAGAAGGTGATCGCCCTCGCGCAGCAGTACTACATCGAGGACCATGCGGGCCGGCAGCTCGGATACAGCCGCCAGAAGATGTTCCAACTCAAGGAGGACATCCGTGTGTTCGCGGACGACACGATGTCGCGGGAGCTGTTCCGGATCCAGCAGCTCAACTGGACGGACGTTTGGGGCGAGTTCGCGGTCGTCGACTCCGCCGCGAACGTGAAGGTCGGGTCGATCCGGCGCAAGGCGCTCAAGTCGATCCTCAAGGGGGAGTGGGACCTGTTCGACCCGTACGGGCGGCTCTTCGGGCAGATCAAGCAGGAGACGGGGCGCGCGGTCATGCGGCGGTTCATGCCGATGGGCGGTCTCGTGCCCGACAAGCTCACGGTCGAGCTCAACGGGCAGACGGTCGCGGTGATCGACCAGCAGTTCAAGGTCATCGGGGATGCGTGGGAGATCAACGCACAGTGGACCCCGGCCGCTTTGGACCGGCGCGTTCTCCTCGCGGCCGCGATCCTGATGGGCATGATCGAGCGGCGACAGGGAGGATAGCGAGAAGGGGGAGTGCTCCCGGCGGGGATGGGACCCCAGGTTCAATTCACATCGCCCCCAGTCCCCGTTCGCGCGCGCGACGAAGGAGCCCCCGAAACAGCCGGAACGACTCCGGGAACGGAATCGGCGGCGGCCTCTTCGGGGACAACACGGACATCGCGGTCGGGTCGGACAACGTGGTCCACGCGGTTCTGGAGGGACTCGGACGACAGGCAGGACGTCGTGGGTTGGTACGGCTACGAGTTCGTCCCGACGACGATTAGCCAGGAAGACATCGTCATCGGAACGGGCAGCTTCCAGGACGGATCGGACGACGAACGCGGGCGGTCTGACGTCCCCCGCCCCTTTCCGCTCTTGACCTGCAGACCTTTCGGCTCTGCCTCGGGAAGCGTGGGGGTCATGGAACCCTGCTCGCTCACCCGTTGCAGACACCGCCGACGCACCGGAACGCTGAAACGGGGGGAGGGCCATCTGCGCCACAAGGCGGACTGTTGGGGGTATTTGGGAGACGGCGCGTCTGAAGAAACATCCGTCGTTGGTGGTCGCCGCCCTGCTCGTCGCCGCTGCTGCGTACATCCTCGTCCCCACGGGACTCGTGGGCGGGACCACGCTCTACGTCGGCGGCGGCGGCCCGGGCAACTACACGACAATTCAGGCCGCGGTCAACGCCGCGATTTCCGGAGACACAGTGTTCGTCTTCGCGGGCGTGTACGCGGAGAACGTGATGGTCGCGAAGACGTTGTCCCTCGTCGGAGAGGGCCGCGACACGACGATCATCGACGGGCGGGCGTTGGACACGACTCTCCTCGTCCGGGCAGACTGGGTCAACGTCACGGGCTTCACGCTCCGGAACAGCGCGGCGGGGGCGGTCAAGGCGGGGATCCTGCTTTCGGGCGCCCAACACGCACGCGTCGTCGGGAATAACGTCTCCGAGAACCTCGGGCAAGGAGTCTTCCTCCAGTACGGCGTGGACAGGTCCGGGAACAGCACGATTGCGGACAATGACGTGTTCCGCAACGAGTGGGACGGGATCAAGGTCTGGACGCGCGACAACGTCATCGCGAACAACACGGCTGTCGCGAACCGATACATGGGGATCAACATCGGCGCCCCAGGTTACAACCGCGTCCTTAACAACACGGTGGACTCGAACCGACTCCAGAACCTGTATGTGACCTCACGCCAGAACATCATCTCCGGGAACCAGGTCATGCGAAGCGCGAACCTCGGGATCTATGTGGACACGGGGACGGACAACGTGGTCGTCCGTAACACCGCCGTGGCAAACATCGTCGGGATCCTCTTGAGGGCTGCGCACGGGAACCTAGTCGCCCGGAACAATGCGTCCGCGAACACAGATTCCGGAATCCGCCTCGTACTCGGCAGCACGGGGAACTTCCTCGTAGAGAACACGGCGCTGGGAAACACCGGCGTCGGCATCCGCCTGAGCGAATCGAGCGGCAACGTCCTCGCGCGGAACAACGCCTCCAACTCGCAGGCGGGAATCGGCCTCGAGTCGTCGAGCAACGACAACGTCCTCGAAGCAAACGAAGTAACCGCGAATCAGGGGGGAAACGGCCTGGGCATCTACGTGCAGCCGTCCACAGGCAACCGGGCGTACCACAACCGCCTCATTGGCAACGTGGAACCCGTGCGGGACGCCGCGAGCAACGCGTGGGACGACGGCTATCCGAGCGGCGGCAACTATTGGGGCGGCTACGGCGGCGTGGATGCGTACTCAGGGCCGAACCAGGACATCCCCGGCAGCGACGGCATCGGCGACACGCCCGTCGTCATCGATGGGAACAGCACGGACCGCTACCCGTTCATGAGTCCTTGGGCGCAGCTCGACCTGCCCCCGGGACCTCCGCGAATCACCGCCGCGGAGATCGTGGGCCCAGGCTGGACGGACGTTCGCGTGTCATGGTCGCGCTCCCCGGACGATGGGGCCGGGGAGTACGACTTGACGACCTACGAGCTGTGGTCCGGTGCGCCGTACGACGCGACGGGTGCCTCCTACACGCGCCTCGCGGTCCTCGCGCGCGGCGTGTCGTCCTACGTCCACGCTGGGGCGGGCGTGGGCGACCCCGCGAACCACTTCTACCGGCTGCGGGCCGTCGACGCGGGAGGTCAAGACGCCTTCGGGTCGGAGCAAGCGGGGAAGTTCGCACGGTTCCTGGCGGCGGGGGACCAGCTCCTCTCCGTGCCCCTGGACCTGGCGGACTGGAACCTGACGGCGGTCCTGCAGACAATCTCCTGGGACCGCGCCCGGACGTACCGGAACGAGGACGGCATCGGTATCTGGCTCTCGAGCTTCTCTGGCCGGCCCGCGGCGTTCGGGACGCTCGACCTTCGTGCCGCGGCCTGGGTGAACGTCACCGCCGACACGCAATGGGTCGTCGTCGGAATCGTCCCTGCCTCCACGCAGCTCTCGCTCGGCGAGGGGTGGAACCTGATCGGCTATCCGGGCCTTCGGCCGCGCGCCGTCGCGGACGTGCTCGCGGGAGTGTCCTACCGGGCGGTGGAGGGGTTCGCCCCGGTCCCACCGTACTACCTGAGGACGATGGTGCCCACCGACCTCGTGACCACGGGCGGCGGCTACTGGATCTGGGCCGTGCAGCCCGCGAACCTGACGATTGCGAACTAGCTGGTCCGTAACGCGAAGAGGTAGGCTTACATTCGGGGACCCCGATTCCGTTCGGTGCGCGTCGCACCTCCCGTCGTCCTCACGGCCAAGGAGCTGCGGAAGCTGACCGCGTGGGCCCGCGGCCGCTCGGTCCCCCCACCACCTCGTTTTCCGCTCCCGCATCCGGTCCCCGTCCCTGTAGAGGTCCGCCTGCCGCGAGGGCATCGCCTCCCCGTATGCTCTTGAGGGATTGAACCCTCAGTTCAGTGCTCCCGGCGGGATTTGAACCCGCGTCAAAAGCTCGAGAGGCTTCTATCCTTGACCGGGCTAGACTACGGGAGCGCCGCGCGCGCTACACGATAGCCTCGCAATAAACCTTCCCTCGCGCACCGTGGACGGCGCAGACTTTAAGGACGCCCGATCCCTCGCGCGAGCCGTGAAGTTGGTCTACTGCCCGTCCTGCCGCCATGTGAGCATGAAGGCCCGATTCGAGGGGGACACGTGCGAGCGGTGCCGGGGCGCAGCGCGAAGCGTCCGCGTCCCCTACCCGTGGCAGTACGGAGCGGGCGTGGCGGTCGTGCTCGCGGGCGCCGCGTTCCTCATCCTACCGCAGGCCTCGTCGGACGTTCCCTGGGCCGCCGTTGTCTCCACATTCCCCCTGCGCGTCGCGTGGCTCATCCTCTTCGTGGGGCTCGGTTACTTCTTGTCGAACTGGGGGGTCCGCGTGATGAAGGCGCGGGCGCTGACGATCGGCGCGGAGGCGCCTCCGGAGGCGGAGGCGTGAAGGCGGTCCTCGCGCAGCTCGATCCCGCCGTGGGCAAGAAGGCGGAGAACCTGAAGAAGATGGAGAAGGTCGTCGCGGGATCCGAGGCGGACCTCGCCTGCTTCGGGGAGCTGTATTTGTCCGGATACATGGCACGCGACATGATCCCGAGGCTCGCGGAACCTCTCGACGGCCCGAGCGTGAAGGCGGTGACGCGGATCGCGGCGGAGCACGGGACGCACGTCCTCTTCGGGATGCCCGAGAAGGGGAAGGCGGGCACGCTATACAACGCGTCGGTCCTCGTCGCGCCGGACGGGGAGACGTGGGCGTATCGGAAGATCTACCTCGCGAACTTCGGACCCTTCGAGGAGAACGTCTGGTTCGGCCGCGGGTCGGACCTCGTCCTCGCGGACACGAGCATCGGGAAGATCGGCCTCCTCATCTGCTACGATCTGTTCTTCCCGGAACTGTCGAAAGCGCTGGCCCTCCAGGGCGCGGAGGTCCTGGCGGCGATCTCCGCGGGCCCGCACACGAGCCGCCGGTTCTTCGACGCGATCCTCCCCGCGCGCGCGATCGAGAACACCGCCTACGTCCTGTACACGAACCGCGTCGGCACGGAGCTGAACCAGGTGTTCAGCGGTGGCACGCAGGCGATCGGGCCCCGCGGCGAGGACCTCGGGCACGCGAAGGACCATCAGGAGCAGGTGTTGGCGGTGGATGTGGACCTGCGTCACCTCGACGTCGCACGCGAGTTCCGACCGACGATCCGGGACACGCGACCGGAGTTCTTCGACGCCATTGAGCGGCTCCGCAAGGGCGCGGGAAAGGACTAAGAACCGCGGCGCACTTGCGCGACCGTGGGCCACGTCATCGAGGTGTTCACTGCGGGCTGCCCGCTGTGCCGCGCGGCCCTGGCGGCGGTGGAGGTCGGCAAGTGCGCGGACTGCACGATGGTCGAGCGGGACTTGGCGGCGGGGGACACCGCGAACCTCGAGCGGGCACGGGCGTTCGGCGTTCGCGCGGTGCCGACGATCGTCATCGACGGCCGGATCAAGGTCGAGGGGCTGCCGGACTTCCCGTGGATGTGCAGCGACGACTTCTACCGAGACCTCGAACGCACGTATCCTCTGGAGCGGCCGACGCAACTCGAGGACCGAAGGCTTTAATAGCGCCTCAAGGTTCGGAGCCGTCCCAGACCCGTGAATGATGAGGTCCGTTGGGACCGAAGGAGGTTACCGATATGGCGAAGCCGATATACGTGCGATTCGAGACGCCGAAGGATCTCGTCGACAAGGCGTACCAGCTCGTCGAGATCGCCCGCGACGGCGGGAAGCTCCGAAAGGGGACGAACGAGGTCACGAAGCTCGTGGAGCGGGGCGAGGCCCAGCTCGTCGTGATGGCGGAGGACGTGCAGCCCGAGGAGATCCTCGCGCACATGCCCCTCCTGTGCGAGGACCGGGCGGTGCCGTACGCGTACGTGCCGAGCAAGCAGGAGCTCGGCGTCGCGGCGGGGCTCGGGAAGGCGACCGCATCCTGCGCGATCCTCGACCCGGGCAAGGGGAAGCCGATGATGGACGAGCTCGTGTCGAAGGTCCGCACGCTGAAGAAGTGAGGGACCATGGGTGACGACGAGGGGATTCCCGCCGAGGTCGTGGAGGTCGTCGGTCGCACGGGCATGACCGGCGAGGCCGTGCAGGTCAAGGTCCGCGTCCTCGACGGGCGCGACAAGGGGCGGATCATCACGCGGAACGTGAAGGGCTCCGTCCAGCTCGGCGACGTGCTCATGCTCCGCGAGACCGCTCGCGAGGCGCGGAAGCTGAGCGTGAGGTAGGCATGCCCACGAAGCGCGTGTGCTCGTTCTGCGGGAGCGACATCGAGCCCGGCACGGGAAAGATGTTCGTCCGTCGCGACGGGACGGTGTTCTTCTTCGGTTCCTCGAAGTGCGAGCGGAACCTCCTGAACCTGCACCGAGTGCCGCGGACGATCCGGTGGACCCGCATCGCGATCCAGGCGAAGTCCCGCGCGAAGGGGTTGGCGGTGGAGGAGCGCGCGGAGGTCGCCGTCGAGGAGGCCGAGGAGTCTCCCGTCGAGGCGTTCGCGGTCGCACTCCCGAAGGGGAAGGGCATCCCGCAGGCGGTCCACGACCTGATCGACCGGACGCTCGGGCCCGGGCTCTCCGGCGGCGAGATCGAACGGAAGTTCCGCGAGTTCTCGGACTCGGACGGCCTGCGGAACGCGCTCGCGGTCTGGTACGCGAAGCGCCACGCGAAGAAGAAGCTCGTCGAGGTCACGGTGCCGGAGTACGTCTCATTCCTCGACACGACCGCCGCCAAGAAGCTGCTCAAGGACTGGCTCGACGTCGAGGCGAAGAAGGAGAAGGCGGCGAAGGAGGCGTGACGTGCGGGAGCGCACGTTCTGCCTCGTCAAGCCGGACGGGGTGCAGCGGGGCCTCGTGGGCGAGATCGTGCGCCGGTTCGAGCAGCGCGGACTGCAGCTCGTCGCCCTGAAGATGACCCGCATCTCGCGCGAACTCGCGGAGGAGTACTACGCGGAGCATCGGGGGAAGCCGTTCTTCGAGGGGCTCGTGGAGTACGTGACGTCCGGCCCATCGGTCGCGATGGTATGGGACGGGGAGAACGCGGTCGCGATCGTGCGCAAGACGATGGGCGCGACGGACCCGGCCAAGGCGGAGCCGGGCACGATCCGCGCGGACTTCGGTCTCAAGATCGATCGGAACGTGATCCACGGGAGCGACTCCGCAGAGAGCGCCAAACGCGAGGCGGCCCTGTTCTTCCGAGCGGAAGACGTACACACGTACTCGCGGCCCCACGATACCTGGATTCACGGATAGGGCTGATTGAGGGCGCTGCAAGTCTCACGGGAGTCTTGATCCCTACCGCGTGAGACGACCAAGGGTGATTAGGAGAATCACACCCACGGCAAGTAACACGGCCCCTGCGGCCACAAAGACGCTCCCAACCACCGTCGTCTGCATAATCAATTCTTCGACGTTGGAAGCTAACGGTTCAGCTCCCGCTAGTCCCTCGTATTGATCGAGGCGCTGAGCGTCCTCGCGCATTCGCGCCAAGCCCCCGAACATGAAGAATCCCCACGTAACGAGCAGGGGACCGATCACGAGGAACATAAGCCCTATGACGGTCATGGCTCTCCCACTCGCTCCCATTCCCGCTCCTGGCACGTTCGGTCGCAATCTCGACGTCCCTCCAATCGCCACGACTCTGCCCCGCATAAGGATTATGTTCCTCGTGATCGG
>Ga0209342_10003912_pt1 | contig 15581 bp, 35 predicted proteins | sample RifCSP16_2_FD_184023 | JGI IMG/M metagenome (GOLD analysis project Ga0209342, IMG submission 184023) | Soil microbial communities from Rifle, Colorado - Rifle CSP2_sed 16_2 (SPAdes) (version 2) | ecosystem: Environmental > Terrestrial > Deep subsurface > Rock core/Sediment | place: Rifle... | reverse complement strand
CGTGCTCTGGAGGGGCACGTTTTCAAATGTTCACCCGCTGGTGAATATCAGCGTTGAGTGAACACGTCCAATGGAACCAAATAGTTAGAAAGAGGGACGTTAAGCATGCTTTTCATTAACCCCGGAGTAGCTAACCCCGCGAAAGTAGGGATGTTAATCGTGCCCCCCGGGGTTAACACGAACAAGCGTACCGGCCCTAAAGTGATATTTCCCGATCGGCAATCCCCTCTTTGCAACCTTCCACTTAGCCAAGACTTCCCTTATCTTGTCCTTCCGGCGCATCCCCATAAGCCCGTAGAGTGTCATCATCCAGCCTGCAGCCCGGGCGCCATACACTGCACAACTATACTGCTGATTCCACTGTGGCTTGACTGGAGGTGCGCCTAGCCTTACGCCCCTACCGCCTAATAAATTAGCCGCATGCTCCACAACATCCTTGTCCTTCATTTTCAGAACTATGCTTGGCGTGCTCTTGTAGAGAAAGCACCCCTCTCCCTCCAATAAACCCGCCAACCATCTGATGTCTCCTGGATCAATCATCTCTCGGTCACCCCCTTTATGGGACCCATTATACCCTCTCATTGAATGGTTGTCAAGTCTTATTACGACGTAATGGGACCCCTATGCCGATGTCAAGGGTGGGGGGGTGCAACGGAAGGGTGGGGGTATAGGCTAAGGCTATGGGTGTGCTATTTGACACAGTAGTATAGGTAATACCTATGTGTATATACACTGTATAGGTATTAACAATACATCACAAGGCTGAACGACTGTTGACCCGGCTGACTTATAGGCTAAGTCAATCGACGTATAGGCTAATACTATAGCCCACTTAGGCCAACTATTGATCACAGTTTATCCTGTATCAATTATACCACTGTCCAATTGTGCTACACTTAGAAAAGTGGGACATTGTTGTCCCAGTTGGGACATTTGTGTCTCAGTATTTACTTGACCAGCTAACCGCCAGCAGACCGATTAGATTTAGTTTATATTTTCTTCACCAGAGAGCTTGACAGGGCACAGAGCCTGCGTCATATTATGAGTAGAAAGGGGGAGCGAAAATGCCAAAGGCTGGGAACTGGGTCAAAGCACGTCCGAATAACCGGACCATGGACAAGGGGGGATTGACAATGGACACGCCAAAAGCTCACCAGTTACGGATTGCCCGTGATTCAATGAAATACTCTTGCTTTGGGGTCCGGATGATAGGCGGTCCAGATCACCAAGAGGCTAGGGCTATAATCCGTACGCTAACAGGGTTTGAACCCGTGTTACCGGAAAACTGCACATGCCTGCCTGGAAGAGCTTGACAGGACGCGGGGTCCAATCTATATTCCTAGTGCTTCTGTTGGCTAACGCAGTAGATAAGAAGGAGGAGAAATGAAAGTTACAATCATCCTTAATGGGAAAAGAAGAGATGTTGAGCAGGCATTAGCCGAACTGAAGTCTAACATAGATTACGACGGGATCAACGTAAAGGTTAAGGAGGAAAAGCCATGCCCGTCTGGTCCTTCAGGCGGGAAACGTGGCAAAGCCTAAACGAGCACCTTGGCCCCCGCGCGTGAACCAGCACCCGAAGCTGGCACACCCAGACTACACTTGGCACGAGAAGCCCTGCAAACAATGTGGGCGGAGATATTGTCCATGCCCACAGAAAGGAGTAACAAAGTGACTAAGCACACGCCAGGACCATGGAGATTGGAGCCTTGCAGTCACGGAGGATCGTTCAAATGTCCACCACAGCACATCCTCCGCTCTTGGAAAGCCCTCAACGCTCATATTATGCGCCGATTGGATTTGATCCCACCTGCTTTCGTCAAGGCCAAGACCAATGCCGACCATTATCGGAAAGAACGGGCGGAAATCTTGCGGCGCATCTCGGTACGAATTCCACCACCAGAAATCAAGACCGTCTGTCCGCGGTGCGATGTAAAGTGGGCCACTGAAAATCGCCCAGAACGCAACGGGTGGTCATACCTTTGTTGTCCAAATTGTGGCAAGGTTTACGATAGGGGGTGATGACATGGCCCACAAGTGGACCCCCCAAGCTCTTAAAGCACGCCGTAAGCGACGAGACATTGAGTATAAGGGCCGACTATTAGCAAAAATGTTAACCTGGCCCAGGGGGAGGGAAATGGCACAATTTCTTGAGACTAGGTGGGAGCGCAAAGCCAGGCTGATTCCGTACTTACTGACACACACAACCTGTCCCACAACAGATGGCACTGATCTTGAATTATGGGACGAGTTGAAGGAGAAAGAAAACAATGACAGATTTTCTAGTCAAGCACAGCCGTCAGTCCCGTGCGATGAAAAAGGCATGGGCACAAAGGAAGGCCCAGCAGTCTAAGCCTGTATATAACCTAACCATTACAGTAACAGACCACAATAACAGTCCAGGCATAGACCTTGCAGTAGCCCTAGAGATGGCAGACATCGGGCCTGAGTTAGCTGGTGAGGCTCTGGTAAAGATCAAGCAGGCTGCTCTAGATGGACAAATGAAACTTGACAGAAACACGGCTGACCTGTTAGGGTTATCAGTAGCTAACCACAAAGGGTATAAAAGGGAGAGTTTTCAACGTGTTACAGAAAGTCCGCTGTCCACAATGTCAGATGATATATGATGACAGTTTGGTTAGGTGTCCTGAATGTGGCTCAGTAATGGTCCCTATACCCTTAGCCCGGGAGGATGATCTATGGACTGGACAATAAGGTTTAAGGGAAAAGAGTGGTTTTTAGTCGGTGACAAGAGTGGTGGAGCAATAACTACACCAGAAGCGTACAGGGCAGGAGAAATATCATTCGCCCACTTGTATCCAGACGGGCGAATATTTCAATTTAACGAATGTATAGGCACAATAGATGATATTGAGTTTATTGAGCCAATGGAAGTTGAACCAACTTTAGATACAGCACTTTCTGATGTGCCTTGGACGGAGGAGCAGCACGACTTATTATATGGAGGCACTATATGAGAATTGAGAGTATAGCCGCTAAAGAGCAATGGGTTTTCAAGGACAACATTAAGCGCCCAGCGTATGCTGTCACATTAATTCTGCCTGTTGAAGATTTAGAAGAAGTCACCGACAGGGAAGGGCGGACCGAGGTGATGCTGCAGCTGGGCCGAGAGATGGTATATGCTATTGACAGACTAGAAGGAATCCCTGCACATGACTGACGTTGAACAGATAGACTATTTTGATAGCCTTCGCCACGATGATCGGGCAGACGATATGGTGGTTTGCCAGCATTGTAGTCACAGAATGCCCTTCTGGCTATTAAACGAATGGCCGTATTGTCGGGAATGTGGAGAAAGGGTATGGGAATGAGCAAGAGACACGAAACAGAGGTTAAACTTGAGGCTCTTCGTCAAGATGCGCAACGTCTCCTGGAAAGTGGTGGGGGTAACATACTGACCGTTCTCATGCTCCAAGCACTTGCGCTCATTGCTATTGCTGAGCGATTAGACCGAGCATTAGTAGATGGTCCACATTAACCTTCTCACAAGAACAATAACAGCTCAAACTCGCCAGATCATGCGGGACCTAGACAGACATACTATCTTGGGGAGTGTCTTAGATGCTGTTGTGTCTCAAGCTGGGTGGGAAGTACGATGGGAGTTTATGGGTGAGTATATTGACTCTCCATCAGGGTTTCTGCACTATGTTGAGCTGGGGCGACGAATTGCTGAGATTAAGTATGTAGGGCCACCTACAATTGTCACTGAGTACGGCGGCGATGAGCCCCAGGTTTAAGGAGATTTAAGATGAAGTTTATGCGTATTCACGTATGTTTTATTTCTGGGTGTATAGATTGTAACGGTTCGCGTATACCGACAAAGGCAGTCCTTGAGATGTTTGGTAGTGTAGGCTCTACAGTTGAATACAGGCTGACACCGCGAGGCCGCTACCGTTTTATAGAAAGTGAGAGGGGAGGGTACTTTCCTCGCGCTGAACGCGTCTCCGATAAGTTCAAAGATGACGATTTGACCTTCTGCTTTATCCCCCAATCTTGGAAGGGTAAGCGCTTCAATCGAAGAATATTATAATGGCAGATGACGTTATTTTTCCCGATGAGGGGGCTGACTTTGGTGAGGCAGGTTCTATACATGAGGTTGAGGGTAAACGGTATAGATCATGCCTATTCTTTGCAGTAGGAGAGATAATGTTGCCGTCAGGTCAAACTGTAAGACCGTTAGCCTTTTATGAGATTATTACAACAGTTCAATTATATCTAACATCAAAAGCGAGGAATAACTAGCCTATGAACGTACACCAATTCGAGACATTTCTAATGGCCCACCGCCCTCTCTTGGTCCTCCGTGCTGAACAGATCACGGGGGACCGAGGTACAGCAGAGGATGTTGTTCAGGATACATGTACATATTTACTTAAACACATACATAGATATAACCCAATAGAAGCAACAGCTTTGACGTGGGTATTAGGTGCAGTTACACGACGGGCTTTTAATGCTATGCGTAATACTAACAGATTAATCTATACAGGAGATGCCCCAGATTCACAGCGTACCGTTCCTCCAGATGGTCAGATTGAAGAGGAAGCCCGTCAGTTACTGGCGTATGAAATGTTTGAGTATGTGCGCAAGCATGATCCTAAGTACCTTGAGGCAGCACTAGCATTAGGTAATGGCGCAACTCTGACCGCAATTGGAGTTATTGATGGTGTGACGATTGGTGCTGTTAAAAAGCGTCTGGGCCATGCACTAAAACGCTGGCGTAAGCTATTGTCTGAGAAATACACACAGGCACAGATTGATACAGTTTTGGGGAGGTAGTAATGGCCCAATCTGGTAATGCAATTTATATCTTTCAGGTTCGCAAGCCTGGTCAAGAAGAGACTGAGACCGTCGATATAGCTGCACCTGACTTTGTTACGGCTATCAAGGTTATGGCGTCAGTATGGCCTGGAGTCCATATTATCAAGCACTTAGGTATAGTACCTGGGGGGAAAAGGGGGACAGCATGACCAGTGCAGAGCTTAGAGCCTTAATCAAGGATGCTGAGTATTTAGATCATCAGGACGTAGTGTTTGCTCACATTTTGATTGGTATGGTAATTGCACTAGAGAATATCAGAGAAGAAATCATCTTCTATGGTGAAGGAGGGGCTGACGTTGAAACTAAGTGAGGCAAGATGCTTATTTAGCTACTACTTAGCTCACTTACTTATAGCTATGTATGAAGGTGGTTACTGGGCCTGCTTTGACGAGGTAACTGAGCGACTGACTGACAAAGACCCCACATCAGACCACATGAAGGGCTCTGTTCATCATCAGGGCCTCGCTGGTGACATAAATCTGTTCATCCGAGGGGTAGATGGCAGTTTAGAATATCAATCGACTACAGAGGCGCACAGACGGTTTGGTGAACTGTGGGAGAAGTGGGGTGAAGAGGTTGGGTATCCTTTACGCTGGGGGGGTCGGTTTGGTGATGGCAACCATTATTCTTTCGAGTGGGAGGGCCGAAAATGAGCCTTGATATTACCTGGGAAGAGGCCAAACAACAACTACGCACTGAATTTGACAGACTATGGGAGGAAAACGGCGAATTACGCATCTCTCTTGAGCTAGCACAGCAAGAATTAAGGAACGCTGCTAGAGACGGCGGGATTCTTGCGCTGTGCCCAATATGCGGGTATAGGGATGCACAATGAAAGAAGATACAGAGGGTTGGCACGGAGCGCCAGCAGGACTCTATTGGGCTTGTCCTGATTGTAAGGAACTATCACCCATTGAAGCCTGGCAGCAGTGTGATGTACCCTGTGACACTTGCGGGGACCACGATGCTCGGATGTGTCCTGGTTGTGGGAGTGCCTGGGACCATGTTTGGGGGGCCCCAGAGATCGCTAGAGCTACCCGTACCAAGAACTTGTCAGGAGCGGTTAAAAAAACCAAGTGAACTGGGCCTACTCAGAAACAACATGCTCTAGGTGTGGTATAGTGTTATATAACACTACAGAAGTGTTAAATATAGACCAACACTGTATTTACTGTAGGTTAGAGATTGAGGACAACATAGTGTGGCCGTGGCTAATAACAGAGACTTGCCTGAAGGCTATAACGGACTGCCTAAATAATAGGCATATTGGGGGTCTTCCTGAGACCCCCTCTGTGTCTTACACAGACATAGTGGGTGATATTATGATAGGGGGTGTGACAAAATGACAGACCAATCATGTAAAGTCAAAGGGGAAGCCATGACCCCCACTGACTACTGGTTTCATCGTGCTGCAGAGCTAAGGGGAGCGCTTGAATTACTCATTCGTCAGTATGAATTACTGTTGTCCGAATTGGGCCACGGTGACCATAATGAAAATGCCAATCCAGATACTGTGTGCCTTGATTGTTTGGCCGTATGGGAGGCAAAGAAAGTGTTGGGGATAAGATAATGACCCCCACTGACCGCTGGACCTGGGGCGAGTGGGAGGCGTATGTTGACCAACCTTGACGACATCATCTGGATGAAATGCTTTGTCTGCGGCGGCAAAGGACGTATGGGATATGAACTCGGGAAGTGGTATACGGAAGCTGAGGCGGCACAGTTTACGTGTGAGAAGTGCGGGGGCTGGGGCGTAGTGCCGGATATGGAGATTGCAGAGAAATGATCGTCATCGCCTTCATCCTCGCCCTCCTCGCCATCGCTGCGGACGGCGGCTTCGAGGACGAGGCTTTTCAGGACGAGCCAACGTACATTGTGGACGAAATGGAGTAAGCTATGACGAATGATGACGTTCTCGATAAGTTGAAAGAGGCGATCACGGCGGCTGGATTTTCGATCATGTCCGACGAGGAATTTCAAGAGTGGAACCGAGCGGCTGATGCCTACCATAAAAGTCCAGAAGCAATGGCAAGTGCTGATTTTCAAGAAAGTTATCTTGACTACTACCTGAACCACTTAGCTAAATATATCTTTACTCCAGCAATGGGCGAGATAAGCGGATTCGGCGGTGGTTACGAGAAAACCTGCCGGACTATGATCGACATGGGCCTGCGCTGGTGTGATGCCAACCCTGAAGCTGATCCGAAGTTTCGTGGCATGAAGGGTGTATATGGGATCATCAACGAAGAGAACGAGGATGCCAAGCAGCTCAGCAAGGCCGTCGTCGCTGGCTCTTTCGGTGATTGCACTGGAGCGATGCACCAGGCTGTCATCTCGGCAATCCTGTGGATTCGGAAGAATGGATGGGCCAAGTACGTTGAGACGATGAGCAAAAAAGAGGAGTGAACATGACCAAACCAGTCAACGTCGAATGGCTCCAAGATCGCGTGACTAACCTAGAGGCCGACGCCGACCGTGGCGGGGAGGAGCGGGGGTGAAACCTTATGAGGGCTATCCAGAGGCACCCTGCCCCAAATGTGGCGGGAGCACCAAAACTCCGTGGCGCCGATGGCCACATTGTTCGCTCTGTAATCCAACGACCGTAAAACCAGAGGAGCCCACCGCCGATGAGTAGACTCCACGTCTATGTGAACCCTCGTCAACCGTTGACGAAATACGTGGATCACAACTTTCCGAAGCCACAGACGTTCCGCACGAACCCCAGGAAGAAGTTTAGCTGTATGGTCTGTGGACGAAGGCGGTGGGCCAAGAATCTCGTCGTTCAAGTCTACTATGACATGACGAGGATTACCTGCAAGGAAGGACACCGCCGATGAGTGACTACTACAACAAGAAAGCCCACAAATACCCACGTTTAGCCCCTACTCTATCTGCTAGAGACACAGCATTACTCGTCGCAACTGTCTTTTGGGCCTGTGGGGGCCACTGGTGGAGGGACAAGAAGGGCTATCACGCTAGAGCATATAACCGTAGTACAGCCATACTAATGCCCCTGAAACAAGCACTTAAAGGACACTTCTTCCGTTTACCAAAGAAGCAGGGTTGGGCATGGCATATTGACCGGAAATCAGTCGTTCAGTGGCTTGACAAGAATCTGTCTATGCTGTTTCAGGAAATACCGCCTGACGAGTCCCCAACATGCCCTCATTGTGGGGCTGAGGAGGGCTGGGCTCACGACTCAGAGTGTTACCTAGCAGAACGTCGGGGGGCAAGTTCTCAATAGGTATAGATTGCTCTGTTGTCCAATGCCATAAACCAGGATCACGTTGTTCCAAATCAATTCTAAAGGACTTGTCAAACCGCGGCTTGCCCAGAAACAGCCCGTGCGTGTCCTGTTCACGGGCCTTCCAGAGCATCCATATAGCACTAGCCTTACCAGCAATATAGCTGGACCCTCGCCCTGCTGTAATGACATTAGGCGGCTGGGGGTTAGCTGGGTCAGGTGTGTACTTACGGGTATGGTGAAGGATAAGTAGTGTTCTACCATGAAACAGCATAGTTAGGGCATCACCTACAATCTTCATAGCTGTAGACTCTTGTTCTTCTAAACTGTGTATCTCCCGTAGAGGGTCAATAACGACCATCTCAGGGTCAGTTTCCTTCAGCATATTACTCAGCCATCTTTGGGTTTCTTCTGTCACTACATTCTGTATGAATGGTCTATTAAAAGGATGAGGCATGAACAACAATGGGGGTAGTGTAAACCCTGATTTTGTAACCTTTTTCATCCTATCATACCATGAAATTTCATCCTCTAAAATGAGGTATAATACTCGTGCCTTCTTACAGGGCCTACCTCCCAACTCTGACCCTTCAGCTATAGCTTTGGCTATTTGTAATGCTAAAAAGGACTTACCAACCTTAGCGTCCCCCTCTAACACTACAACAGACGGGCGTGGGATCATACCTGCCCATAAAAAGTCTAAGTCAAGCCGCTCCATCTCGGCGTATTCAGACGCCGTGAGGCAGTATTTTTCGGACATTGAGACTCCTGGAAGAGGTAACTATACGAGGGCCAGTAACATCTATTATACACACTTTATATATAAAAGTGGACCCCTTCGGGTACAGATTCAGCCCTTGTCGGTGTATAATTAGTGTGAGAGTCTATAGCCCAAGTCAAACTGTTGCTTTTATAGAAAACCCAATGTACCGGGAGATATGCTACCGTGAGGGGTGGCACCCGATTACTATGGGCTATCCCGACCGGGCCCTAGTGGCCGGTGGGGGGTTCAACGAAGGGGTATTAACTTATTACAGGCATCAAATGGACGATCTGGGAAGCCTAGTCCCAATTAAGGAGCGGGCTTGTTGGGAAGCCGAACAGTACATTCAGGACCGCCTCGCTCACATCGAGAAGCAGGGCTTCCAGTGGAAGGAAGATGTAGACCCGGGCGATCTTGTCAAGACTGTCTCCGTGGCCGTGGGTCGGTATATCGACGCAGACCCCCTTCCTAAATTAAGGGCAGCATTCCTCTCATGGCTTGTCGCTGTTGAGCCGACGTATACCGAACACGGGAACGCCAAGCCAGACCTTGTGCTACGGTCGCCCCACCTGACCCCACTTGACATCAAGTTTAAACTCACACTTGATGAGGATCGCTTGGCCCAGACTATCGCTGAGTACGCTTACTCCTGGCAGTTTATGCACTACGTCTGGGCAACAGAGCAGCACTACGGGGAGCCTGTCCGCAACTCGGGGCTGATCCTGGTCCGCGCCCGACCCTTCAGGATCTGGACTGAGTTCTTCCCGGTGGACCCAGAGCTACTGGCGATCTGGTTGACTTCGGCCAAGTCGGTATGGGCAGTCATGGCAGCAGTCGATGGGTATCCTGAGGACCTACTAGCACTAATTGCAGAGTACACGGCAAAGGGCCAGGGCGTCCCGCCCTGGCTCACATTCAAATGGTATGGCCGCTATGGGAGGGACGCTATGGCGGGGGCTGTACTTGACCACAAACTGGATGAGGGCCTGATGATGCAAAATTATATACAGACGGGAGAGTGAATGGAATTGCGTCTGACCATGTTGTGCGATCAAGGCCATGCAAACGACATGGGAGATCATGTCGAGGCTTGGGAACTTTCAAAGGCTACCTGTCCCGACTGTGACAGTAAGGATTGGCGCCTAGAACCTACAATAAAGACAAAGGGGGATTGAGTGGCATACGACTTTCGCTTCTTTGACTGGGAAGCACTTAAGAGACACATTCTTACGGTAGCAGAAATGGAAGATGTAAAGGTAGAAACACTTCACTATAAGGTATATCGTTGTGGTGCTGTTCTCAGGGTTGACTTAACTGTACCGTCCGTGTCAACGGGTGGGGGAGGGATTAAATGAAGAGCACAAAGCTGACCTATGACGAGTACAAGGCACTGGAGGCTAATCTGGACCCGATGAAGAAGATAGAGTTTACCGAGCCCACTGTTGACGGGCGCGCCTACCGCAAAACTATTGTCCTAAACCTAGCCGGGCGCGAGTTACGGTTCGTCGGCCCGTGGAAGCATAGTACAAACGTCTATACAGATGTGGAAGTACCTTTACCCACTGCTCAGTATGGTGGAAAATGATCCGTCGTGGGATCGACATCAATCTCCGCTCTCTAGACCGCTTCTCAATGCTGGTCCATGGAGATTACAATACCTTCAAGACTTATCTTGTCGGCTCATTCATGGCGTCCCTTATTCGCCAAGGAAAGAGGGTCATCTTCTGGAACATGTCAGGGGAAAGCCTAAGTACTCTTGCTAACTTTCCTGAGATTATTCCTAAAGAGCATATTTGGACCCTAGAGACCTATCAAGACCTTGAACAGGCTAGTGCAGAGTTACTAGCGAAGCCTGTAGATGGCCTTGGTGTTGACTCTGGGAAGCTGTGGGCGGCTAAACTCACATTAAAGTACACAGATGGCGAAGATCGCCCTTTGCGTGTCCCGAAAGGTAGGGGTGATGGATCATCAGAGTGGCCTAACATGATTCATAAGATGACCAACATGATGGTCTCCCTTCGTCAATATGCCGAGCAGGTAATAACTACTTGCCCGTCGGACCTTGCCGTGAGCCACCTAGACCCCTCAACGGATGCCTGGACCAAAGTAAAAAAGATTGCTCCAGACCTGCCCGGTCAAAAGCTACCCAGTGCTAGTAACGGATGGTTTGACTTTGTTGGGTATGCCGAGGTCCAAACTGTGTCCCAGGGTGAACGCCGTCGACTTTTGCATTTTGAAAACAATACGTCGTCTACCACCCGTGCTAATGTCGTAACCGCTTTCAAGGAGGCTATAAAGATACCAGATTGTTCACCACCATATAAGGGTCCTAATGCTTGGGAGATTGTTCAGGCTGAATTGTTAGCCCACTTGGGGCAGAAAGGATAAGTATGGACAAAAAGCTGGCTAAACTGTTTGAGAAAGTCTTTAACTTGCTTGACAATGCTGTGGCCATTCTGTCACAGATTGAACATGAACTCTTTAGAAAGGAGAAAGAATAATGGCCGACACACCACTTGAAATGTCAGAACTGTTTGGTATCCACACAGACGACAAAGCTGTAGATGAGGCGTCTAAGTTTCCAACCGTCCCTGCTGGCAAGTATGAGGCCAAACTGGACACACGACAGACACTTGTTGGTACTGATGAGAATTATAAGGAAACTTATAATCGTCAGTATGCTCGTGTCAGCTTTCCGGCCATGAATGGTCAGGGTAAGAAGATTGGACGTGTCCAGTTCAACCTTTCGTGGATTGAGAAACGGACACCAAAAGGCTTCCAGGACCGTCCATATCAGCTGTTCAACCGTGTCGTGGGCGCTATGGGGATGAAAGGCAAAGAGGTGGGTGAAGTCCTAACAGCCATGATGGAATACCCTCTCATCTGGACTGTGGCTGAATTGTATGAGGACCCGACACCTGACCCGACGAGCGGCAAGAAGGCTTGGAAGGATGTCACTACAGATAACCGTGATTTTGTCAACAAGAATGGCTTTAGAACTATCAATAATGTTGTAGGCGTGTCGAAGGTGAAGGCATAACGGTGCAGGGGTCTAGGCCCCTGGTATAATATATATAATATACAGTTATAGGATGACAATATGCCCTGCGCAAAGTGTGCTGAACTTGAACGTCAGTTGAAGGCTGCATGGGAGCAGATTCTAAGGATGGACGGAGAACTGAAGAAGATTAGTAATATAGTCAACAGTATGTTTGACGAGCCGCCACTAACTCCAAATGATCCACAAACTTAACATAAGGAGAAGCCCGTGCAAGAACTAATTGGTAAAAAGGTATTGAGCATTGCAGTTGCTCCCGGTGAAGACGAATTATACATACAAACAGAACACGAGGTTTATAGCTTCAAAACCTACTCCGACTGCTGCTCTGAAACCTGGTTTGCTGATCTTCTGGGTGTAGATGCTCTACTTGGGGGAACTGTTAAAACTGTAGAGTGCAGAAACCTCCCCACTGTTGTAGATGGTCGCTGTAGACAAGACGAAGACTGCTTTTATGGAGTAAGTTTTGAAACAGATAAGGGCCGTGCTGACCTTATTTACCGCAATAGCAGTAATGGATATTATGGCGGGAATGTAGGGAAAGGTCAACTATGCGATGCTATTCCGTCTGAGGCAAATCCTATTACAGGTGACTGGACAGCGCTAAGTGCTACCAAAACCTGACACCTGTATTGACTGTCCTTTATACGGTGATGGGATGGGATTTGTCCCAGATGAGACTGTTGAAGGGGCAGAGGTGTTTGTACTTGGGCAGAATCCTGGTGAGGAGGAAGAGGCCGAAGGTATCCCGTTCACCGGTCGCACCGGTCAACGGATGAACAAGCGATTCCTGCCACTGGCAGGGCTAGAGAGGGGGAAAGATGTATCGGTTGGAAATGTCATTAAGTGCCGATGGGAAACTAGTCAGTTACGAGAAGGGCGCAGTCCCGCAAGATATAAAACAAACGATCTGCCGCCTGAGCCTGTCCTGGGAGAAGCAATCAGACATTGCGTCAATGCTCACCTGCGTATCCCAAGTTCTACACGACTTGTCATTGCCCAAGGACAGCCAGCCTGGGAAGCCTGTGGAGGACCAGGCACCGTCCACCAGTGGCGAGGTTATCTGCTACCGGGGGGGCTGCAAAGAGTGCCTGTGGCTCCTGAAGAATTATCAGGCGAAGTCTCTGGAGACAGACAAGGACGGCCATCTGAAGTTCAAGTCTTAGCCACGGTCCATATTGCACATCTAAACAAAGAGCCCTCCCTCGTCGTGCCCACGATGCACGACTGGCAGCGGGCACGGCAGATACTAGATGGTGAGTGGCCGTTACCTTTCCCGCCTATCTATGACGTGGCAACTCACCCCTGGAAGGCTGTCGAGGCGTTCTTTGCGGTCACGGTAGCCAATAATAGCCCGCTAGTTATAGATACAGAGTTTCACGAGGGGGGCCTGATCTGGCTAATTGGGCTCTACAGTGAGGCCGCTGGCGCCGTTCTACAGCTACACTGGCTGGACCCCAAAGTAGAGTCCTGGCGTAAGGCCGTATTTCTTGAGCAGTTACGTGATGCAATCGGCAGTGTGCCGGTCATCATGCACAACGTCTTGGCTGACATCCGGGCAATGCGTAAAACCTGGGGCATTGACTGGATTGACTTCAAGCACCTGGACGATACGATGCAGGCCCATGCGGTCCTGTATGTGGAGTATGCCCATGACCTCGGTTTCCTCGATTCGTGCTATGGAAAGCATCAACGAGTTAAGCACCTATTTCACGAAAACCCAACTCTGTACAATGCTGGAGACTGCTGGACCCCGGCTTATGCGATGGCATCCCTGCGAAAAGAGATGGCCCATGATAAGCTGTCCACTGCCGTCTACCAGGACCGAATGGCACTTCTACCGATCATAGACGAGTCCATGACCAAGGGGATTCGTGTAAACAAGGAGGCTGTACTTGAAAGTATCAAAAAGTACCAAACCCGTTTGGCGGTCGCCGTTCAAACGGCACAATCCTACGTGGGTTATCCCATCAACTTATCATCAAATGACCAAATCGCCTACTGGCTCTACGAAGTCGAAGGCATGCCCGTCCAGAAAAAGAAAGGTGGCCGCAAGTCAGCCGATGTCGAAGTCTCGGTCAACAAAGACGCCATCGGCAAGCTCCGTGAAGGGTTCCTCGGATTCGAGCCGCAAGAGGAACCAACCGAAGAACGTCTCCAAGAGCGTTTGGCTCTCGGGGGACATCCTTTACTGGAAGCACGGTTCGTCAATCAAGCGGCTCGTCAGAACCTTTCCCACTACCTATTACCCCTTATCCAATCGGATGGTACTGTCGCAGACCGTGTATATCATACCATCTCCATCCACTCCCAAAACAATGCCCGGTTCAGCTACACTGACCCGCCCCTCGCGCAAACCCCCAGTGACCTCCGGTATATCTACGAGCCGGACCCCGACTGGCCGTGGCTACACTGGGATATGGAGCAGATAGAACTCAGACTTATTGCGGCGATGGCCCGAGATTGGCCGTTATTGGACGCCTTTGCTGCAGGAGAAGAACTACATTCAATGACAGCTTGTGCTGTGTGGGGGTGGCAAACTCAGGAGGATCGACTTGCCTATAGTCAAAGAATGCAAAGCGTGCGGGAAGAGTTTCCAGACGTATCCTTACCGGGCAAAAGTGGCCTCTTTCTGCTCCAGCTTGTGCAGGAATTCCAAGCCGGAATGGACGGCACGATACAAAAATGGTTCGCAGAAGTACCGGAGGCTAAAACGGAATGGGGTACGCGTGTTCGAGCACCGCAAGGTAATGAATCCTGGCCCGGACGAGGTTGTACATCATCTCAATGGAAATCCGATAGACAATCGGCCAGAGAACTTGCAGGTAATGACCAGGGCACAGCATGCGCGATTGCATGTGCCGCGTGGGTCGCGTGTGGGGGTCCACCGCCTCTCTGGGAAGGTAAAGAGGATAAGTTAAGGACGTTTGCCAAGAACTTTCAGTATCGGTCCTGCTTCGAACTCGACGCCTCCCCCGAGGCTGCGATGTCTATGCCTGCTGCCCGTGCTCTTGGTCTAACGATAGACGATATGCGCCGGGCCACTGTCTATTGGCGGGCTGCCCACCCTGCAATTATCGCCTGGCAGCGTAAGCTGATCGAGGAGGGCAAAGTTAGCCGGATGACCCGGGACTGGGCCGGGACACTGCGCCGGTACACCGATCACCTGGATAACATTCCCTCCCAGATGCTCGACCACCCGTCCCAGGCCGGGTGTCAGTCAATCATGTCAAAACAGTTGATTCAGTGTAAGCAGGAGTTTAAAGATGCCATTTATTTTGTTTTTGGTATGCATGACTCAGCAAATCTAGCTATTTGGCGCCCCCGTTGGGGTGAAATAGTGCCTAGAATCAAAGAGATTGTACAGCGAGAGCGTGAGATATTTGGGTTAAAGATACCCTTCCCAGCCAGTTTTAAAACACGAGGGGTATAGAATTGGGCTTAATGTGTGTATAATAAGTGATAAGTCTTTAGAGGCTGGGTGTCCGATTTGTAACGGGCCTGAACCCTGTAAAGACCATCCTTGGTTGTATGACGATGAACTGGGTGGAGAAGGGTAGTCTTTGTGTCGTATGAAGCTTGGGTTATCGTAGGTTTATTTATAAATACTGTTATGGGATTGATAGCAATCTGGCAACGTCACCAGACTATTAGAAGGCTACAAAATGGCAAAG
>Ga0209342_10003910_pt1 | contig 15585 bp, 16 predicted proteins | sample RifCSP16_2_FD_184023 | JGI IMG/M metagenome (GOLD analysis project Ga0209342, IMG submission 184023) | Soil microbial communities from Rifle, Colorado - Rifle CSP2_sed 16_2 (SPAdes) (version 2) | ecosystem: Environmental > Terrestrial > Deep subsurface > Rock core/Sediment | place: Rifle... | reverse complement strand
TGCGAATTGCGAATTGCGAATTGCGAATTGCGAATTGCGAATTGCGAATTGCGAATTGCGAATTGCGAATTGCGCCGCCGAGCGAAGCGAGGCGCCTAGACCAGATCCTGCTCGCGGATCCCGAACGACGGATGGCGCAGGCGGCACAACGCCAGCTTCTCCAGCTGACGAATCCGCTCCCGGGTGAGATTGAACTCCTCACCGATCTCCTCGAGCGTGCGGGGCACGCCGTCGAGGAATCCATACCGGAGAGCAAGGATCCGGCCCTCACGGTCGGGGAGGCGCGAGATCGACCGGCGCAGGCTGTCGGCGATGTCGCCCTCTTCGGTGACCTTCACCGGATCGATGGCGTCCTCGTCCTCGATGAAGTCGCCGAGTTGGGCGCCGTCCTCGCCGACCGGCTGCTCCAGCGACACCGTGTCGGCGACGCCAAGAGCCAGCTCGACCTTGTCGACCGTGACCCCGGCCTCTTCGGCGATCTCGGCCGGCTTGGGATCCCGTCCCAGCTCGGCCTTCAGGCTCGCCTGGGCGGCACGGACCGCGGCGAGGGTGTCGTGCAGGTGCACGGGGATCCGGACCGTACGCGACTTGTCGGCGATCGCCCGGGTGATGGCCTGACGGATCCACCACGTGGCGTAGGTCGAGAACTTGAAGCCCTTGCGCCAGTCGAACTTCTCGACGGCGCGGATGAGCCCGAGATTGCCTTCCTGAATGAGGTCGAGGAAGTCGATGCCCGAGGTGTTGGCGTAGCGGCGGGCGTTGGCGACGACGAGCCGCAAGTTGGCGGTGAGGAAGTCATCCTTGGCCTGGCGGCCGAGACGAACCTGGCGCTTGAGCTCGATCTCTTCGGTCTTGCCCTTGAAGGCGCGCTCGTCCAGACGCTTCTGGGCGTCTGAGCCGGACTCGATCTTCTGCGCGAACTCGACCTCGAGCTCTGCGGTGAGCAGCTCGTACTCACCGATTGCGGTCAGGTACTGGCTGACCAGGTCGGTGGTGAGCCTGCCGCGCTCGTCGGTGAGCTTGTTCCGGTCTCGATCGCGCCGCGTCTTCGCAACTGCCATGTTTGGTGGAATGTCCTCTCGAATGGCTCCGCCGGGAACGGATGATGCCGATGTGCGAACCGCCCACGCTGGGCACGCTTGTGAACGGTTTCACAAGGTCCGGGTTCTCGCTCACTATGACATAGGCCTGGGGGTTTGTGAAGCCCCCAAACCACTTGGCGTTCGTGGGTTGCTTGCAGCTCGGTCGAGCGCGGACGAAACCACTGTCCGGTTATCTCTGATAACTGAGAGTGGCAACAACTCGCTCTGCAGCAATGCGATCGGCCTCGGTCAGGATCACCGCCTGGTAGACGAGCACGAACGAGCCATCGTCCGGCGCCGCGGCGGCGACGAGGAACGTGCTGCCCTCTGCGCCGCACCCGACCCATCGCTGCATGGTTCCCGCCAGGCCGTCGACGGTGAAGACCTCGTCCAGATCGCGTGTGCAGGTGTCGCTCCAGTCCCCGAACACGTCCGCCATGGCGACGCTATCGCTCACGCCGACAAAGACACCCGGGGTTGCCCACCCGGACTGCCAGGCGGCGAGGTCGGGGGCTGCCGAGACCTGGATTCCCGCCGGAGTGCCGGCACGGCTCCACGCACCCCCACTCGTGTCCGACCAGGCCACCGGGATGGTGACACTGAGCCGCCCGGAGTCGTCGGTGAGCACCATCGTGTCGACGGGATCCGTCGCCATCGTCGCGGTGGTCGTCGACGTCGTCGTCGCCATCGAGGATGCAATGGCGTCGGTCGGCCGGCTCACCTGGGCGTGGCGCCGCTCGATGAGGTCGTTGACGCCGAGATAGATTCCGACAGTGAGCGAACCGATACCGACCAGGACCAGCAGGGCGACCACCCAGAGCCTCGCTCCGGGGCGCTCGGGCGGCGTCTCGACTTCGAAGGGTCTCACAGCCGGAAGTCTCCCACGCGGCGAGCCGGTAGCAGCCACGCCATTCGTAGATTGGGTGCCGTGACCGGACGAAATCGGCTCGGCGAGGCCACCAGCCCGTATCTCCTCCAGCATCGCGACAACCCGGTGCACTGGTGGGAGTGGGGCGACGACGCGTTCGCCGAGGCCGCGAGCCGCGGTGTCCCCGTGCTGCTATCGGTGGGATATGCCTCATGCCACTGGTGCCACGTCATGGCACACGAATCGTTCGAAGACCCCGACGTCGCCGCGGTGATGAACGTCGGCTTCGTCAACGTCAAAGTGGACCGCGAGGAGCGGCCGGACGTCGACCGCATCTACATGGACGCCGTCCAGGCGATGACCCGTCGCGGAGGATGGCCGATGACGGTGTTCCTCACGCCGCGCGGCGAACCGTTCTACGCGGGCACCTACTTCCCCCCGACCGACCGCCACGGCATGCCGTCCTTTCGCAGAGTCCTCGAGACGGTCGCGGACGCTTGGGCGAACCGACGCGACGAGATCGAAGCCACCGCGGCGGCGCTCGCCGGCTCGATCGACATTGCGCCTCCTCCGGCTCGAGGGCTTCCGACTCACGACACCCTGACCGCCGCCCACGATGCCCTGTGGGGTCAGTTCGACCGGCACGAGGGCGGGTTCGACGGCGCACCAAAGTTTCCCCAAGCGCCCACGCTCGAGTTCCTGCTGCGAGCCGTCGGCCGTGATTGGGCACCGAACGCGGCCGAGATGCTCGTCACCACGCTGCACGCAATGGATCGTGGTGGGATCCACGACCACCTCGGCGGTGGCTTTGCCCGCTACTCCACCGACGAGCAATGGCTGGTTCCCCATTTCGAGAAGATGCTCTACGACAACGCGCTTCTCGCCCGTCTCTATGCACGGGCCTGGCAGGTCACTGGCGTGGAGCGATTCGCCGAAGTCGCCCGCACGACGATCGACTACCTGCTGGGGGATCTGGCCCTTCCCGGCGGCGGCCTGGCATCCGGCGAGGACGCCGATTCTGAAGGTGAAGAAGGTCGCTTCTACACGTTCGACGTCGCGGAGATCGACCGCGCTGCCGGGGACGACGCCGCCATCGTGCGTCGGGCGTGGGGCGTGACGCCAGAGGGCGACTTCGAGGGCCGCTCGATCGTCCACGCAGCAGTCCCCCTCGCGACGGTTGCGGCCGAGTTCGGCATCGACCCCGAACGTGTGGTCCAAGCCCTGGAGCGAACCAAGCAGACCCTGCTGATCGTCCGCTCGTCACGGGTGCGGCCGATGCTCGACGACAAGGCCGTCTGCTCGTGGAACGCCCTTGCGGCACGGGCCCTTGCCGAGGCCGGGACGATCCTGGGCGACGAGCGCATGATCCGGGCGGCCAGAGAGATCGCCCGTTTCATCCTGACCGAGATGAGACGGCCGGACGGAAGGCTGCTCCGCTCCCGACGCGGTGGGCGCGGCGACATCCCCGCCTTCGCCGATGACTACGCCGCGACGTCGTTGGCCCTCCTCGCCCTCTATGACGCCACCGGCGACCCGTCGTGGTATGCCGACGCCGCCGAGATCGCCACCGCCATGGTCGACCTGTTCTGGGATCCCTCCGTCGGCGGCGTGTTCGCCACCGGCACCGATGCCGAGCGGCTGATCGCCCGACCCAAGAACCTGTTCGACAACCCGACGCCATCGGACAACGCTCTCGCCGCCGAAGCGATGCAACATCTTGGAGCCCTCACCGGCGACCCGGTGTGGACGGATCGGGTCGAGGACATCCTCCGCCTCGCCCTCGACGTCATGGAACGCTTCCCGTCCGGGGCGGGCCACCTCCTATCGGTCGCTCTCGTCCACCTCGCCCCGGTCCACGAGGTCGCCGTCGTCGGCCCGGGCCGCGAGTCGATGATCGCCGTCGTCAGAGCGCGCTATCGGCCGGAAGTGTTCCTGGCGCAGGGCGTCGATGGCGAGCCGGTGCCCCTGCTGGCGGGTCGTACCGTGATCGCCGGGGAAGCCACCGCATACGTATGCCGGGGCTTCGTGTGCGACGCCCCGGTGACGACGGCCGCCGGCCTCGCCGCGGCACTCCCCTGAGAGGGATCTCAGACAACCGTCCGTGAGCCTCGCTCGTCGGCTCTACATTCTCGGTCGTGCCAGTCGATCCGAAGCTCAAGGGATACCTCAGGCGCTCGGGACTCGTCATCGCGGTCGCGATGGTCGCCGTCGTCGGGTGGACGGGCTACCAACTGTGGAGTTCATGGCACAACGTCGAGCGAGTGCCGTTCGAGACGGAGTCCGCACGGTCGAACCTCCCCACGACCACCACCATCGGTGCCGCACTCGAAGGCGCGAACGACCCGATAGTCGGCGGCGACCCCGTCCTCACGCCGGACGGGCCTGATGGCGCGGCGGCCCAAGCAGTGAACGAGTCCCTCAATGCCTTCCTGGTGATCGGCAGCGACCAGAAGGACCAGACGACCCCGAGCCGACGCGCCGATGTCATCCTCCTCTTCCTGCTGCCCAACAACGACGCCGCGCCGATCCTGGTGTCGATTCCGCGGGATCTCTACATCCTGAATCCGTGCACCGGCAGCAAGAGCCGGGTGAACGTGAACCTCAACGGATGCGGTGCGCGCGTCACCGGGCCGGAACAGCTGGCGATCGCCTTGGAGGACTATACGGGAATCACCATCGACCACTTCGCGGTGTTCAGCTTTGATGGCTTCAAGAACATCATCGATCGGGTGGGCGGGGTGAACATCTGCGTCGACTACCCGGTCCAGGATCTCAAGGTCGACCCGGTGGCCCTCAATCTGCCCGCGGGCTGCTCGGTGGCCCAGGGCGATCAAGCGTTGGCTTGGATCCGTTCCCGCCATACCAAGCAATACCTCAATGGTGCGTGGTCCAGCATTCCCGGCGTCAACGATCTCACCCGAAACCAGCGGCAACAGGACGTCATCATTCAGGCGCTGGCCGAGTTGAAGCAGTTCACCACCGTGACGGAGTTCACCGGCGTCGTCGAAGAGCTCAGTCACGACTTCGCCATCGACGACGGGATGAGCCTCACGGAGGCAGTGTCCTTTGCCTGGAACCTGAGATCGCTCGACACTTCGACGATCGTGCGCCCGGTGCTCGAAGTGGCCGACTACGTCGATCCCAGCGGGGCATACGTCCTCATTCCCACCAAGTCGTTCCGTGACGTGCTCGTCGCCACCGATCCCGACGCCGCCGACCTCTTCGCCGACAGCGCCTCCTAGGAGCCCAGGTCCACACCGCACCGCTCCGTGGCCCGTAGGATTGTCCCGAGAGGTCACCCGTGGACTCACTACCACCCGATGGGCCCGAAGGCCGGGAACCGTTCCCAACCTTCGACCCATCTTTCACACCCCCCGAGCAGCGGCGTCGGCCGCAGCGACCTGCCACGCCCCGGCCCGCGACGGGCCGCTCGCCGGCGGGCGGCCCCCGGCGCGGCACCACCACCCAGGCCAGCCCGGTGCTCGTCGGGCTCGCCGTCGGACTCGTGCTGACCACGATCAGCGCCATCGCCTTCTTCATGCTGAGCGGTGGCGATACCGTCGCCATCACGACCACCACCACGAGCGCAACGACCACATCCGTCGCCGACGGATCGAGCAGCACCACGGTCGCAGACGGATCGAGCAGCACCACCGTCGCAGACGGATCGAGCAGCACCACGGTCACGATCATCGACGGCACCGGGAACACAACGGTCACTCCCATCGGCGATGCCATCCCGATCGCCGATCTGACGATGAGTGCCAACGACATCGGACCACTCAACTTCGGCGACGCCGCCAACACCGTGCTCGGTCGGCTGGCGGCAACCTTCGGCCCACCGACCGACGACACCGGCTTCATCGTCGGCAACGGCTCTTTCGGTGAGTGCCCCGGCGACTCGATCCGGGTGGTCCAGTGGGGCCCGCTCAAGATCGTGGTGAAAGGAGAAGCCGCCAACGCCACCTTCGTCTCGTACCGACTCGATCTGAGATACGGGGGCGTCACCGCGGCAACCACCGACCTCGCCACGCTCTCGGGGCTGCGGGTCGGTAACACCGTCGGCACGCTCAAGAGCATCTACGCGGGGTACGTGATCGAATACGTGGTGGATCAGGAGGTCGGCCTGACGTTCGAACTGCGGTCATCACAGAACGATGCACTGCCTCTGCTGTGGGGTCCGATCGACTCACAGGCCGATGACTCCACCGTGACCGGGATCTACTCGCCGGACTCCTGCGACCAGCAGACGACGAGTACGACGACCGGGTGAGCAAGGAGCACGGAACAAGGAGACCGGTCCGTCGTCTGCTCGCTTGCTTCTACCCTTCCTCGCATGTACTTCTTTCTCGCCCATCAGGGCGGTTGGGACGAGATCCTCTACCTCGCCATACCCGCCATCGGTGTGATCTTCTTCGTGCGCTGGGCCGAGAGGAAGGCCCGCGGCAAGGCCGAAGAGGACGAGCCGGCAGCGGCCACTAGCATCCCCGAGGATTCCGACCCCACCTGAGGACACCGTGGCCCGCAGCGCTCGCATGGCAGTCGTCATCGGAACCCTGCTCGGGGCCGTGCTCGGCCTGGGCGTGGTCGCCATCGCCGCAGGGCGGGTACTCGACGCCGGGCTCGGTTTCGCCGCCTCCGGGTCTGCCTCCCCCGCCCCTGCATTCGTCGTCGGCCAAGCCGGGATGTACCTGCTGGTGGCCGTCGCCGGGGCGCTCGGCGGTGTGGTCCTCGGCCTCGTCGGATACGCCGTCGGACGCGAGGCCGATCCCGAGGCGCGACGATTCGGGGCGGGACCCATGGCCCTGGTGGCGGCCGGTACCGGGGCAGCCGTCGGCTTCGGCGCCTTTCGAGCCGTTGCCGGCTTGATGGGACACGTCGTCGAGGGCACCGTCACCCTCACCGTGTTCCGAGCCGTCGTGGTTGCATTGATCGCCGGAGGCGTCACGGGAGCAGTCACCGCAGGCGTGGTCGAGCGGCTTTCAAGGCCCGAGGCCTTCGGATTCAGCGGCCAGGCCTGGCCGGCAAGCCCTGCCGCCTTCATGAGCAACGCCGCAGCCGCCGTCGGCCTACCGGTCATCGCCCTGATCGTCGGGGTGTCCGTCGTGTACGTGTTCAGCCGAGTGCTCCTGAACAGCGGGACGAACACCGCACTCACCCTGTTCGGAGGAGTCGCCGCCCTCATCCTCTTCGGAGCGGCCGTCGCGGCGGCGATGGGCAGCAAGCGCTCCCGCTGAGAAGGCAGAAGCCAGAGCCCATCTGGAGTCTGGAGTCTGGTGTCTGCAATCTCCCCTACGGCGCATCCTCCACGATGACCGCAACATTGGCGCCGCCCTCGACCCGGTAGGCCACTCTGATCGGCGCACCGGTTTGGAGGTGCTCGGAGAGGTGGGTGAGCGGGGTGCCGTCGGGGAACGTCGCCAGGCCGGGCCCGGGGACGAACTCGAGACGCTCACCGCCGGTGGTGAGCATCTGGAAGCTGCGCACCGTGGTCAGGTCGCCGTCGACTCCCACGATCACGCCGGTGACCCGCTGATCTCCTCCGCTGCACGCCGCTCCAAGCAGGGCGACGGTGAGGACGGCGATGGCCGCGCTCTTCATCGGGGGGAGACAGGGACGGGCACCGGGACCGGGATCGGTCGGTCGGCCCGTTCGGATTCGCCCGCCCACCTGAAGAAGATCACAGTGATCGCGGTCCACAGGATCAACCCGCCCCCAACCTTCATGATCAGGCCCGAGAGCACCTGGTCGTCGAGAGCCGAGAAACCCCACAGTCTGGGCAGAGTCTCGTAGATCGTGTAGACCGGCTTCTCGGCGAAGGTCAGAAACGACGCCGGGATCGTCGGCACGAGCGACTGGAGGAACAAGTACCCCATCGCCATGAATGGGGCCATCTTGGGGAGATCGGGGATCGGTCCGATCACCGGCCACCACATCAAGGCTCCCGTCATCAAGAGGGACGCGTGGATCGCAAAGTGGGCGAACTCGTTGGTGATGCTGAGATCGACGATCGCCGGAGCGTGGATGAACGCCAGCGTGGCATTGAAGGCAATGAGGGCAACGACCGGCTTGGTGGCCACCCGTAGCGTCGGGAGGATCGGCTTGACCAGGAGGCGAAGAAACCACCCCGGCATCCCCTTGAGCATCGCCGGTGGAACGATCAGCGCGATCACCAGGTGCTCGATCATGTGCACGCTGTACAGGCTGCCCTCGCCGATGTCGTGGATCGGCCAGCTCTCCATGAGGAGCAGCAGCACCAGGCCGGTGACGAACCAGGCGATCTGGCGTCGGGTCACCGCGGGTTTGTCGTGGGGGGCGAATCGGGGTGCCAGTCGGCGGAGGCCGTAGGCGTACCCCACGGCGACGGCGACCACCACGCCGACCAGGTCGAGGTGGGACGTGAAGGGGAAGGCGTCCAGACCGACCGATGCCGCCGTAACGACCACGTCAGTTTCCGATCAGCAGACCGAAACTGAGCAGGACTGCTCCGAACAAGATGGGCGTGAGGATGAGTCCGATGAGGAACAGGTTGCGATACACAGGACGATCGAACCGAAGGTGCATGTACCACCCGACGACGATCACGAACTTGGCGGCCGACATCGTCAGCAAGAGGGGAGCCCGGGCCGAATCGAGGGCATCGACGTAGGTGACCCCCACCTCGGCGGCGGTGATCGCGAACAGGATCACCGCGATGAGGACGTAGTCCCGCGGAGTCGGATGCGGCCGGTCGATGGCTTGGCCCATGGTCACACCTGCAGCAGATAGACGACGGTGAAGATGACGATCCAGACGATGTCGACGAAATGCCAGTACAGCCCGACCAACTCGACGTTCATGCCCTCGCCATCGCGAAGCCGTCCGGTGAACGACATGAGCGTGGTCGCCAGCAGCATGATCACCCCGATGGCGACGTGGCCGCCGTGGAACCCGGTGAGCACGAAGAATGCGGAGCCGAACGGGCTGGTGGTGACGGTGAGCCCCTCATGGACGAACGAGGTGAACTCGTATGCCTGACCCGAGAGGAACACGAGTCCCAACCCGGCGGTGGCGAGCAGCCACACCCGCATGCGCCGCCAGTCCTTGCGGCCGGCGGCGTGATGGGCGAGCACCATCGTCAGCGAGGACATCAGCAGGACGAACGACGACACCGAGGTGAAGGGGACGCTGAATATCTCCTTGGCGGTCGGGCCGTCGCCGGTGGTGTTGTGATAGAGCAGGAACGTCGAGATGAGCGTGCCGAAGAACAGGCACTCCGACCCGAGGAACGCCCACATGGCGACCTTGCGAACGTTGCTCATGTCCGGATGTCCGGCGTGTTCGGTGTGATCCATGGACACGGCCATCAGTGCGCCTCCCGCGTCAACGGCTCCATGGACCAACCGAAGAATCCCCAGACCACCGTCACCACGCCGATCCCGGCGAGGATCAGGCCGACGGGCACGTACACGAGGCCGAGCACGACCAGGAACATCCCGAATGCAGCCAGCAGCGGATAGAACGACGGTGACGGCAGATGGATCGGCGGGTCGTCGGGTCCGGCCACCAGCGGCGCGCCTCCACCCGGGATCGCAACGGCGTTGCCGTCGGCGTCCTCGGTGTACTTGCGATGCCAGAAGTCGTCTTCGGAGTGCACCACCGGCACGACGTCGAAGTTGTGCTCCGGAGGCGGCGAAGAAATGGTCCACTCGAGCGTCCTGCCGTCCCATGGGTCGTTTCCGGCGATCTCACCGTGAGTCCGGGTGCGCCAGGCGTTGATGAGGAAGACGAGGATCGACACCGCGATCGTCATTGCACCGACGGTGGAGATGAAGTTCCAGAACTCGAAGCCGAGCCCCTTCGGGTAGCGATAGGTCCGGCGGGGCATGCCCTCGAGGCCGAGGATGTGCATCGGGGCGAACGCCAGGTTGAATCCGACGAACATCACCCAGAAGTGGAGCTTGCCGAGGCCCTCGCTGAGCAGCTTGCCGGTGACCTTTGGCCACCAGTAGTAGATGCCGCTGAACAACCCGAACACGGCGCCGCCGAAGAGCACGTAGTGGATGTGGGCCACGATGTAATAGGTGTCGGTCTGCTGAGTGTCTGCCGGGACGATCGAGTGGGTGACGCCGGAGAGGCCGCCGATCACGAACATGGCGATGAACCCCAGTGAGAAGAGCATCGGAGTCTTCATCCGCAGGGACCCACCCCAGATCGTCCCGATCCAGTTGAAGATCTTCACTCCGGTCGGCACCGCGATGAACATCGTCGTCAAGGCGAACGTCGCCTCGGCCACCGGCCCGAGGCCGGCAACGAACATGTGGTGGGCCCACACGCCGAAGCCCATGAAGCCGATCGCGATGCCCGAGAAGATCACGAACGAGCGGCCGAAGAGCGGCTTGCGGGAGAAGACCGGCAGCACCTCGGACACGATGCCCATCGCAGGCAGGATGAGGATGTACACCTCGGGGTGCCCGAACAACCAGAACAGGTGCTGCCACAGCAGCGGTGTGCCGCCCGCAGCCGCGTTGAAGAACAGGGTCCCCAGGTTTCTGTCGAGGAATACTTCAAAGAGGCCGACGGCGATCATCGGCAGCGAGAAGAGCAGCAGGAATGCCACGACCAGCGCCATCCAGGCAAACACCGGCATGCGCATCATGGTCATCCCCGGGGCACGCATCGTGAAGATCGTCGTTATGAAGTTGATCGCGGACAACAGGGATGCCAACCCGAGTATCTGGACGCCGAGTGCCCAGTAATCCATTCGCACGATCTCGGTGACCTGTGTGGACAGCGGGGCATACCCGAACCACCCGCCGTCGGGCGCTCCGCCGACGAAGAACGAGATCGTGAGGAAGAGCCCGCCGAAGATGTAGATCCAGTAGGAGAGCGCGTTGAGGCGGGGGAAGGCGACGTCGCGCGCCCCGATGAGGATGGGAAGGAAGTAGTTCGTGAACGCGGCCGCCGCAGGCATGATCACGAGGAACACCATCGTCGTGGCGTGCATCGTGAACATCTGGTTGTAGGCGTCTGCGGACAGGATCGTCCCGTCGGGGGCGGCCAACTGGAGTCGGATGAGCAGCGCCTCGCTACCGCCGATCAGGAAGAACACCAGGGCGGACACCCCGTAGAGCAGCCCGATCCGCTTGTGGTCGGTGGTGGTCAGCCACGACCAGACGCCTTTGTGAGGGTTGTGATGGGTCGGTGTCGTCACTGGAACGTCTCCAGGAGCGCGATGAGGTCGTCGATCTGCTGATCGGTCAGATGGAAGTTGGGCATGCCCATGATCCGCCCCTGCGACGGCTTGTTGAGATCCGGCCGCATCGGCTTGAGCGCCGAGGGATCGTGCAGCCACGCCTTGAGGTTCTCGGGCGTGTTGTCGATCGTCGCCCCGGCGAACGAGGTCCGTGACGCCAGGTGGGTGAGGTCGGGAGCGATGCGGATCTGAGCGTTCGTCCCTTCGACGGCGTGGCAGGCGATGCATATCGTGGAGAAGGTCTCCCATCCTGCGGCGGCGGGTCCGGTGGTCGGGATGACCGCCGGCTGGGCCTGGGCAAGCGCCCACGACTCGAAGTCGGCCGGTGTCTCGGCGAAGAGCCGGATGCGCATGTCGGCGTGAGCGAGGCCGCAGAACTCGGCGCATTGCCCTGTGTAAACCCCCGGATCATCGGCCTGGAGCAGCAGATTGCTGATCCTCCCCGGCACGACGTCGCGCTTGCCGTTCAGCGGCGGCACCCAGAACGAGTGGATCACGTCGGCGGAGGTCATCGTGAGATACACGGGCCGATCGACCGGGATGTGGAGTTCGCCAGCCGTTGTGAAGCCGTACTCCGGGTACGAGAACTCCCACCACCACTGGTGGCCGGTGACTTCGATCTGGAGGGCATTCTCGGAGGGATCACGATCATCCCCGTGGTCGAACAGAGTCGACAGGGTCGGCACGGCGATGATCGCCAGGATGACCACGGGGATGATCGTCCACACCAACTCGAGACGCATGTTTCCGTGCATCTGGCGGACCGGGCGCTCCTGGCCCTTGCGCTGACGGAACTTGAAGATCGCCACCAACAGAGCGCCCTGCACCAAGACGAAGACCGCCGCGGCGACGATGATCACCATCAAGTAGAGGTCGTCGATCTTGGCGGCGTTGGGACCCTTCGGATCGAGGGTGCTCTGCGGTTTCGCTCGGTCGACGACCCGGGCGAGATTCGTCGGATCGCCGCCGGAACATGCCGCCAGCAACAAGGCCGCAGCGATGAGCAGCAGGACGATGACGACGCGGCGTCGCCTTCTTGATCCGAAAATGACGCGCGACTCACCCATCACGGCTCCGGTGGCTCCCGTTCCTCCGAACTGACGGCGGGATGCTAACCATTCGACCCCGCCGATGCGCAACTCTCGTGACCTCCGGCCCTACCCGGCGAGTGCAGCCGAAATCTCCTCGGGGGTGACCACACCCTCGAATCGAGCGGTGACGATGCCGGAGCCGTCGACCACGAACACCCATGGTTCGCTGGGCAGGCCCCACTCCACAACCGCCGGCACGAGCTCGAGGGTGGCCGGGTCGTCGAGGTTCGTGTAGATCTCGACGTGGACGAAGTTGACGTCGGGGTGGTCGTCGGCGATCTCCTTGACCCGGTCGAGCGTTGGACCGCAGATCGCCGTCTGGCAGAACTTCGGCGTCGAGAACACCACCACGGTGGGTCTCCCCGAGGTCACCGCATCCTTGACGCTCAACTCGTAGAAACGCGGATCGGGATCGGGATCGGAACTGATCTCGGCGATCGGATGATCGGCGACCACCGGGGTGTCGGAGAGCGGGGCAGGGTCGCCGACACCCGGCGTCGTCGCGTCGGGGTTCACCTGGACGGTGAAGTCGGCAAGCGGGGCGGCGTCCTGCGGCGTCACGCGAACCTCCCACAGCCCTGCCTGGTCGAACTGGAACGTCGCCCGATAGAGGCCGCTCACATCGGGGATCGCCCAGGTGAAATCGCCGGGAAGCTCCTGCGGCTGGTCTTCGCGCCCCTCCAACCACACCGAGATCGTGACCGAAATCGTCGGAGAGGCAAGCCGCGACCCGTCGGGGTTGGCCACCGCGACCAACAGGCGCTCGGTACCGACCGCCAGGTTGCTCGATGCCGAGAAGGCAAATGCGCCGTCGGGGAAGGACCCGGACCCAGCCGGCGTGTCGCTCCCGCCGCACGCGGAGGCGACGAGGACGAGACCGATGAGGGCGGTGAGGCGGCGCACAGGCAGGGAGGCTAGACGTCGCTTCCAGCTACCAGCACCCGGCACAACCCTCGACCAGCTTGCCGCGCGGCAGGCTCCCCCAGGGTCGCTGCCCTCCCCCCAACCCCCTCCCACCGAGTGGGAGGGGGAGAAAGACGCGCCTCTTGCCTCTCCCACTCGGTGGGGGAGGCGCTCCGGCATCGGCTGGGTGCTCGCCGGTCGGGTTCCCGGGCGGCTCGAGCCACGCTGCGCCCTAGACCCGGTTGACCCACGCCCCCTGGCCCAGGTACGCCGCGAGGTTCTTCTCGAAAATCGCGGCAAGGCGTTCGCCGTAGCGTGGCGACAGGCCGGCCAGGTGCGGCGAAATGATGACCCCGGGGAGATCCCACAGGGGTGACGCGGCCGGAAGCGGCTCTTCGTCGAAGACGTCGAGGGCTGCACCCGCGAGCATCCCCGACGACATGGCGGAGATCAGCGCCGCATTGTCGATCACCGATCCGCGGCCGACGTTCACCAGCCACCCCCCGCGGAGCGCCTCCAATTCTGCCGCACCTACCACCCCCACCGTGTCGGATCCGCCGGGGAGGGTGATCACGACTGCGTCGGCCTGGGCACAGACGTCGAGGGTTCGCTCGGGCGGATACACCTCGACGGCCACACCCGCGTACCCCGGGGGATGTCGCTTGGTGCCGATCACCCGCATCCCAAACGCGGTTGCCCGGCGAGCCACACCTTCACCGATGGTCCCCAGGCCGAGCACCCCGAGCGTCATTCCGTGGAGCTCGCCCACGGTGGATCGATCCCACCGGTGCTCGGCCTGGTCTCGCACCGCCGCGGCAATCCCCCTGGTCATGGCAAGCAGGAGGCCGATGGCGTGCTCGGCGACCTGTACCTCATGGACGCCCCGCGCCGAGGTGAGCACGACGCCGGAGTGGTGGAACCGTTCGGTGGGGAACTGATCGGTGCCTGCCGACACCGATTGCACCCAGCGAAGCGAGTCGGTGATCCACGAATCCGACCAAAGAAACGTCACGACCACCGGCGCTCCGACGACCGCCTCGGGCATCTCGGCCGGGCTCTGCACGATGGTGGCCTCCACACCGGGCACGGCGGCCAGCGCCTCGGCAATCCCGGAACCGCCGAGTGGTCCGACGACGATGCGAAGGCGTTCGGTCACGAGTTTCGACGCTAGCGGTCAGAAACCCAGGAGCACGCCGGCGGTGTCGGGAAGGAGGTCGATCACAGAGGACAGGCCGCTCCCCAGTTCGCCGAACGCCCACCACAGGACGAGACCGAGACCGATCAGGGCGAGGGTGGTCACCACCAATCTGCGCCGGTTGGTGCGCCGTACCCGTTGGATCGGCTCCGCGACGGAGTCGGAGTACACGTACACGGGGCTGCCCGGTTCGGGAAACACCACAGCCATCGGCACGACCTTGCGGGGAGGGGCGGGCAGCGGAGGCACGAGCCGAGGCAGTCGCGTCGGTTCGGTGAGATCCACGACGACCGAATGGTCCCCGAATGGATCCGCAGGAGCATCGCCGCTGAGCAATTGGATCGACACCTCACGCCCCGCGGTGGCGCCGAGGTCCACTCCGGCCATCTCGAGCCAGTCCATCGCCGTCACCGAGTCGAGGCGCAGGAGTCCGGCGAGTCGGCGAACGATCGGCGCCTCCGGGACGCCACTCCCCCGCTCCCAAGCGCGCACCTCCGACAGGCGCACCCCGAGCGCGGTGGCGAGACGGGCCTCGGTCATACCGGCACCGAGGCGACGCTCTTTGAGCGCGCCACCGAAACCGGCTCCGACCCGGACCCCGCGTTCGACTCCCATCGACACGCCGAACATCGTACCGAATACTCCGCCACGGTGCGTAGCCGCGATGAACGCCGAGCGGTGTTCCAGATGTCGGGGATGCAGCTCAGGTCTCTCGATGTCCCCTCGACATTGGTCGCCGGTGGAACGCAGGTGCCGCAGGCCGCGCCGTCGGAAGGTTCCCCCGATCGACAAAGCGGTCACCACCGGACTTCGGTGGACCCCACCCAGGGGTTTCGACGCGTCGGGAGTGCCTAGGCTCGGCGACCGGCCGACGAGGAGGTGGGTCGTGCGAACCGATCGTCCGTTGAGCCGGTTGTGGCGCTACGCGAGTTGCGCTACTTCGAAGACCGCGCCACCGGCGACCTGATGGCCGTGCTCAACGACGACGTGAACCAGCTCGAACGGTTCCTCGACGGCGGGGCGAACGAGTTGCTCCAGGTGCTCACCACCGTGATCTTGATCGGAGCCGTGTTCTTCTACCTGGCTCCCGGCATCGCCTGGCTGGCCTTCATGCCCATTCCGGTGATCCTCTGGGGCTCGTTCCGATTTCAACGAAGGCTCGAGCCTCGATACGCCACCGTTCGCCACCAGGCCGCGGCGGTGAACGCCGA
>Ga0209342_10003908_pt1 | contig 15589 bp, 16 predicted proteins | sample RifCSP16_2_FD_184023 | JGI IMG/M metagenome (GOLD analysis project Ga0209342, IMG submission 184023) | Soil microbial communities from Rifle, Colorado - Rifle CSP2_sed 16_2 (SPAdes) (version 2) | ecosystem: Environmental > Terrestrial > Deep subsurface > Rock core/Sediment | place: Rifle... | reverse complement strand
ACCATGCAGGACGCCCGCCGCGTCGGCGGTCGTCAGGTGCTCGAACGCCGACGCCCAGTCGTGGCTGGCCAGCGCGGCCCGACCGGCCTGGAGCGGATCCGCAGGCGTTGAGGTCAGGGGGGACGTCACCTCGGTCATGCCCGGATTGTGCCACCCCGGCCAAGCGGCACGATCAGCTCCCGAATCGGACGACGACCAGGCGATCGGTCGCCGATTCCGCACCCCAGACCTCGCCGCGCCGGCCGAGGAGCTGGCGGACGTTGGCCGGGCTGCGATCGTGGGCGAGGGTCAGGAACGTCCCGGTCGGAAGGTCGAAGCGGTGGATGGCGTTCGCGCCGAAATCGGTGACCCAGACGCCGTCCGCCTCGTCGACATAGACGGCATACGGCTGGGCGTCGCCCGGCACGTCCCACTCCTCCCATTCAGACGCCGACGGGTCGTAGCGGGCGAGCTTGCCGGCGGACCACTCGGTGATCCAGAGACCGCCGGTCGAATCGGACCACACCCGCCGGGCGCCGCCGCCCGCGGTCGGGGTATCGATGACCGTCAAGGCACCCGACGCCCGATCAACCGCGCCGAGGTAGCTCCCGGCGAGCGAGGCGAGGTAGACCTCGCCGTCGGGTGTCGTCGCGATGCCGTAGGGTCCCCGCCCCCGGGGTGCAACGAACGTCTCCACCCGACCGGCGGCGGGATCCAGCCGGCCGTAGACACCGCCCTGGCCGGTGAACCAGAGGATCCCGTCGCCATCGAACGTGGCCGTATTCAGGTTGGCCCCCCGGCTGTCGACTGGGAAAGTCTCGATCGCGTGGGTCGTGCCGTCGACCCTGACGATCGCGTTCAGGCCGCTGTCGGTGACCCACGCGGCGCCGTCCGGCCCCACGATGACGCCGTGCGGTGCCGATCCGTTCCCGAGGTCGACCTCGACGATCTCGCCGCTGCCCGGGTCGAGCCACCCCAGCTCCCCGGAACCCTGGGCCGTGTACCAGATCCCGCCGTCGGCGGCGGGCGCGACGTCGTGCGGGCGCGACCCGGGCGGAACGCCGAAGGTCGACATCATGAACGAGGTGGGCGGTCCAGGGGCTGTCGAGGTGGCCGCGGGGTCGTTCGAGCTCGATCCCCACGCGGTCGGGCCGGCGTTCGATGGCGGGGAGGCCGTCGGCAAGCCGGCCTCCGACGAGGGGTCGTCGGTCGCGGAGATCGACGTGCAACCCGCCGCCACGACGACCGCGACGACGAGCAGCGCCAATAGGCGCCGCGGTGGTGGCTGGCGGGTCTGGCGCAGGTGCGGCAGGCGATGTTGCGACGGCCGCGCGACGCGCGATCCCGAAAGGGGCGCTGAGGCCCGGGACCCGACCTCGCTCATCGGGCGATTGTGCCACGGTCGGACGATCGGCCCGCGCGACCGGCTCGCGCGACCGGCTCGCGCCGGCACGCCATGACACCACGATCGGCGGGACCAACACGCCGGCGCGCGACAGGGTTGCGGCGGCCTCGCTCGCGGTCCGCTAGATTCGCCTCTCAGCCCGCGAGAACGGAGACCGCGAACGATGACCCAGCCCATCGCCCTGCTCATCGGGACCCCGAAGGGTGCCTTCATCCTCGACGGCGATGCGGCTCGCCGGGACTGGCGGGTCAGAGGCCCGCTCTGCGAGGGCTGGCCGATCCATGACATCTCCGTGCACCCCAAGACCGGCGTGATCCTCGCCGGCGGCGGCAGCCCGTGGTACGGCGGCGCGGTCTGGCAGAGCGGTGACCTCGGGGCGACGTGGACCCACTCGAGCGAGGGCCTGACCTACGGCGACGACGGCCCCAAGCTCAAGACCGTCTGGAACGTCACCGCCTCGAACGGGACGATCTACGCGGGCGTCGAGCCCGCCGGGCTCTTCAGGAGCGACGATGGCGGGGCGACGTGGGCCCATATCGAGGGCCTGACGAACCATCCCACCCGGCCCGAATGGCAGCCCGGTGCCGGTGGCCTGATTCTCCACTCCATCGTCCCCCACCCCGACGACCCGGATCGACTCTGGGTCGGGATCTCGGCGGTCGGCGCGTTCGAGACGCGGGACGGCGGACGGACCTGGGAGACGCGCAACAAGGGCGTCCGCGCCGAGTTCTACCCCGAGAACCGCTATCCCGAGTTTGGCCAGTGCGTGCACAAGCTGGTCATGGCCGCCGACGGCGGCGAGCACCTCTACCAGCAGAATCACTGCGGGGTCTACCGGTCGACGGACGGGGGGATGCAGTGGGAGGAGATCAGCGCCGGCCTGCCGTCCGACTTCGGGTTCCCGATGGCCGCCCATCCGCGCGACGCGGGCACGGTCTGGACGATCCCACTCACGCCGCCGGAGGAGGGGCGTCTCATGCCGGAGGCCAGGGCCGCCGTGTGGCGGACGCACGATGGCGGCGACACCTGGGTCCGCTCGGGCGACGGGCTGCCCCAGCACGACGCCTACGTCGGCGTCCTGCGCGAGGCGATGGCCGTGGATCGGCTCGACCCGGTCGGCGTCTATTTCGGGACGAGCACGGGCCAGGTCTACGGCAGCGCGGACGAGGGCCGGACATGGTCGCTCCTGGCCGACAACCTGCCGCCGGTCTGGTCGGTCGAGGCGACGGCCGGTCGCTGACGGCGTCCCGCATGTCCGCTGGGGTCGCGCCCGCGATCGTCCACCTGCCGCGCTCCCTGATCGCGCTGTTCCCCGGCGCCGCGCGCCGTATCGAGGTCGCGGGATCCACGGTCGGCGAGGTCATCGATGAGCTCGACCGGCAGGTCCCCGGCATGCGGAACCGGCTCCTGGATGCGGGTCCCGAGATCCGGACGCACATCAACATCTACGTGTCGGCCGAGCGGGCCGGCCTCGATACGGCGGTCCCGCCCGGCGCCGACGTCCACATCATCCCGGCGGTCTCGGGCGGCTGAGGCGTCTCAGCGAGCGGTTCCGTTGACGACGTGGCCGCCGAATCGGACGGTCCGGAAGACGAGGCAGCGGGTGGCGGGCTCCCGCCACGCGTCGGATGGAAGGCCGGCCTTCTGACAGACCGCCGCGAGCATCCGCTCGCCGTCCCAGCCGTGGCCGGTCGCCACCTCTGGCAGCAGCAGGCCGAACCGGAGCCCGCGCTCGACGATGATCCCGTCGACTCCGGGGACGAAGTCGGTCGGGGCGGCCAGCTCGACCGGCGCCCCGAGGATCGAGATGTGGACGTCGAGATCCCCGAGCTCGTCGGCCTCGACCGGGTAGAAGCGAGGATCGTCGAGGGAGGCCGTCATCGCCGCGGCGGCCACGGCCTCGGCCACTGGCTGCTCGGGATCGAGGGTCCCCATACAACCGCGAAGCTCGCCACCGTCGGTGAGCGTCACGAAGACCGCCGCCCGCAGTCCGGTGCCCTTCGCCTCGCGACTGCGCGACGCGAGCGACCAGCCCGACGCGAGCCCGGCCGCCACCTGGATGGCCGCCCGGGCGACCTCGATGAGCGCCTGCCGCAGCTCCGGGGGCACGTCCGGCGTGATCGGTCCGGCGACCCCGCCGGCGACCGTCGGAGCGCCGGTTGCCGAGCGGGATCTCGTTGCGTGCATGCCTCGTGGCGTGGTCATCGACGGCCCTCCCCGACGCTCCCCAGCGTCGGGCCCTCGGGGACCACGATCGAGGGCGCTTCGTCCCGGATTCCGGCCCGAGCAGCACTGGCCCGCGGCGCAGCGGTGGTGGAGACTCGCGATGACGACCCATGGCCGTTCATTCGCTGTTGCCCGCCACCTCCGTCCCGACGGTCCTCGCCCAGCCTCTGGCCGACGGGAGCGTTCGCTGTGGCGTTTGCGCCCACCGCTGCCTGGTGCGGCCCGGTCGCCACGGGATCTGCGGCGTCCGTGAGAACGTCGACGGCGTCCTCGTCTGTCATGCCTACGGTGCCGTCGCGGCATGCGGCCTTGATCCGATCGAGAAGAAGCCGCTCTTCCACGTCGACCCGGGCAGCCTGAGCTACTCGATCGCGACGCTTGGCTGCCCGTTCCACTGCCGTTTCTGCCAGAACTGGGAGATCGCCCAGGCACCCCGTCTTGGCCTTCCTGTCCCGACCCGGCCGTACTCGCCCGGGCAGGTTGTCGACGACGCCCGGCGGGCCGGCGCTCGCTCGATCGCCTACACCTACGTCGAGCCGACGGTCTTCCTCGAGTACGCGCTCGACACGGCCCGCCTGGCGCGTGACGCCGGCCTTCGCAACCTGTTCATCACCGACGGCTACGCCACGCCCGCGGCGATCGAGCTCCTGGGCGGGGTCCTCGACGCGGCGAACGTCGACCTCAAGGCCTTCGACGACCGCTTCTACCGACAACTCTGCGGGGCTCGCCTGGCCCACGTCCTCGCGGCGATCGTCGCGATGCGGACGGCCGGCATCTGGCTCGAGCTCACGACGCTCGTGATCCCGGGCTGGAACGACTCTGACGCGGAGCTCCAGGCCCTGACGTCCTGGATCGTGGCGACGCTCGGGCCGACGACCCCGTGGCACGTCAGCCGGTTCTTCCCGGCCCACCGGATGCTCGACGTGCCGCCGACGTCCACGTCGACGTTGCTCCGGGCGGCCGAGATCGGCCGCGCCGCGGGCCTGCGCCACGTATACGTGGGGAACGCCCCGGCGCTCGCGCTCGAGGACACCCGCTGCGCCGGTTGCGGCCAGGTGGTCATCGAGCGGCGCGGGTACAGGACGCACTCCCGGCTGACGATCGCGGGCGCCTGCCCGAGTTGTGGCCGGCCGCTCGAAGGCGTCGGTCTTGCCCGAACCGCGGACCCGGTGGGCGTTGCCGACCCACCTGGACACGACGCCCGATGACCGGCAACGATGCGGCGGCGCGAGGGGCGCTCGGACTGGTCCGTCACGCGGCGGTCGCCGGCGAGTTCTATCCGGCGCCGCCGGAGCGGCTGCGGACGATGGTCCGGGAGCTCCTCGACGAGGTCCGATGGCTGCCCGGGGACGCCATGCGGCCAGCACCCGGACTGCCCGCCGGGCTCCTCGTGCCACATGCGGGCCTCGTCTACTCGGGGGTCATCGCAGCCGCCGCGTGGTCGCAGCTCGATGGGCGCCGGGGTGGGGCGGAGCGGGTCCGGCGCCCGATGACGGTGGTCATCCTCGGGACGAACCACCGTGCCGGCTGGCTCGAGGGCGTCGCCGCCGCGGGCTGCATCGCCTGGCGGACACCCCTCGGCGACGTCCCCGTTGACGCGGAGCTCGGCGACGCCATCGTCGAGCTCGGGTCGCCCTTCGGCGTCGACGCCCAGGCCCATGACGGTGAGCATTCCATCGAGGTCCAGCTGCCACTCCTCCAGGAGATCGCGCCGGATGCCAGGATCGTCCCGCTGGCGGTCTCGGCCGGCATCGGCCACGCGGCGATCGAGGCCGGCCGTCGCCTCGGAGAGGTCCTCGCTGGGCGCCGGGCCGCGGGTGACCCCGTCATCCTCGCCATCAGCTCGGACATGGCCCACTATCCGTCGGACGACGCCAGCGACGAGGTGACCGAGGCCCTCCTGCCATCGATCCGGGACGTCGACCCCGCCGGGCTCGCTGCCCGCGAGATTGCGATCCGCGGCGCTCGGATCCCGGGCCTCGTCTGCGGGATGTGCGGTGTCCAGCCCGCCGTCATGGGGCTGGCGGCCCTGCGGACGATGGGTGCAACGACCGGGGTGCGCATCGCGGCATCGACTTCGGCCGACGCCGACGGCCCGCGCGACCGGACGGTCGGATACCTCTCTGTCGCCTTCTGGCCGTAGGGCTGCCGTCCCGCGAGGAACGCGATCAGATCGGCGGCCGAATCCAGCCGCCGGACGCGGCCTCGACGACCCGCGCGCCGGCCAGGACGATGTCCTCGCGCCACGGCGGCCCCACGAGCTGGACGCCGATCGGCAGGCCCTCGGGCGACGTGCCGCCGCGGACGACGGCCGCCGGCCAGCCCGTGAGGTTGTGGACGTCGCTGTACGTGTCGCCGAACCAGGCTTTCGAGCTCTCTCCGTGGCGGATCGCGGGCCGGGGCATCGCCGGGCAGACGATGAGGTCGACACCCCCGAGCCAGACCAGGAGGCGGCCCCGGATCGCGTCCGCCCGCTCGATGAGCGCGGTCAGGGCGTCGGCGCGCAACGGCTCGCCGCGTGTCACCCAGTCGCGCGTCTCGTAGGACCCGAAGCCGGGCGTCCCGGCGCCGCTGATCAGCCGCTCCAGCCAGGCGAAGCCATCTGCCCGGATCAGCCCGTCCCAGACTTCCCAAGCCTCCTCGAGGCCCGGCGGGACCTGCTCCTCGACCTCGGCGCCGAGGGCCTCGAAGGCGTGGGCCGCCGCCCGGACGGCCTCGATCGTGGCGGGGGTGGGCCGCCGGATGCCGTTGTCGCCGAAGGTCACGACCCGCAGCCGCTCGACGCGGACCGCCGCCGGATGGGCGAGCTCGACCGGGGCGACGTGGGGGTCCTCGCCGTCCGGCCCGGCGATGATCGGCAGGAGCAGCTCGAGGTCCTCGACCCGGCGGGCCAGGGGTCCGAGCTGGGTGAACGACTGGAACAGGCCCTCGAACCCCGGCCAGTGCCCCGTCCGCGGCACTCGTCCGCTCGTCGGCTTGAGGCCGGCGATCCCGCACACGTGGGCGGGCTGGCGGATGCTGTCACCGGTGTCGCTGCCGATGTCGAAGGGCGATCCGCCCGCCGCCACGATCGCCGCCGCGCCGCCACTGCTCCCGCCGGGCGTCCGCTCCAGGTCCCAGGGGTTCGAGGTCCGACCGTAGACATCGTTGTCGGTCTCGTCCGACCAGGTGAACTCGGGGGTGTTCGTCTTGCCGAGGAGGATCCCGCCGGCGGCCTTCAGGCGGGCGACGACCGTCGCATCGCGGGCCGGGACCCGGTCCCGCCAGCCGACGGTGCCGGCAGTCGTCACGAGACCCGCGGTATCGAGCGAATCCTTGATCGTGAAGGGAACACCGTGGAGCGGGCCGCGGCGCCGGCCGGCGGCGAGCTCCGCGTCCGCCTCGCGAGCGCGATCAACGGCCTCGCCGGCGAGCCGGACCACGGCGTTGAGGCGCGGGTTGACGGCCTCGATCCTGTCCAGGCACGCCGCGGTGATCTCGGCCGATGACGCTCGGCCGTCGCGGATCGCGGCGGCCATCCAGCTCGCGGACTCGAAGCAGCGCTCGTCGGCCATGCAGGCGAAGTGTGCCCCGTGGCGGGGGGCCGTGCCGGCCTGGACGCGACGGCCGGCGTCGGCGTCGGGCGAATGCGCGTTGCCACGCCCCGGCGCCGGTGTCAGCGAATCCGGCCCGCCCGGAGGGCCTCGATCGACTTCGCGATCCGGCGCTGACGAGTCTCCTCGGTCTTGGCGCCCGTCACCTGGAGGGCGTGCCAGGACTTGTTGCTGTACGAGAGCCCCTCGAACGTAGCCCGGGCGGCCGGATCGGCAGCGAGGGCGGCGGCGAGCTCCGGCGGCACCGCGACCTCGCGCGGCGCCGTGTCGAGCTCGAGGTCGATATCGACCACGTCCCCGGCCCGGGCCCCCGAAGCCGTCCGGTGCTCGTTGCTGACCCCGATCATGTACGTCCCACCCATGACCGCGACGGTGTTGCGGTAGGTGTAGCCGTTGATCGTGACCCGGACCGGTGGGCGCCTGCCGGCGCCGAGCGCCTGGACGACCTCCGCCGGCACCTCGAATCCGGCCGCGGTCTTGCCGGCAGCCATGATCGTCGTCCGGAATCGCACCGTGGGCCTCCCTCCAGCTGCCGCGTCAGGCGCCCGTCGCCGGCGGGATGTTCTGGTTGCGGCGGAACAGGTTCGTCGGATCGTAGGTGGCCTTCACGGCGGCCAGGCGATCCCAGGTCGGGCCCGGATACGCGGCGCGGACGCGGGCGCGTCCCTCGTCGTTGAGGAAGTTCACGTAGGCCCCCTGGTCGCCCTGGCGGATTGCCCCGAGAAGCTCGGCCAGCCAGGCCGCCCGACGCTCCCGCTCGTCGGCGGTCTCGTAGAACGTCCCCACGACCGCCAGGATCCGGCTGGCCCGATGGGCAAAGGCGGTGGCGTCCGCCGGAACGCGGGCCATCGCCCCGCCGAGGACGCGGAGCTGGGCGAACCGGAAGGGAGCCTCCGACGCCTGGAGGTGCTCGATGATCGTGGTCGCCACCGGCCGGTCGACCCGGTCGAGGAAGAGCGTGTGGGCAAGCGCGATCGGGTGGTAGGAATCGTCCTCGGGCGGGAACATCTCCGGGTAAGCCATCTCCCGGATGAGGTCGGCGAGAGGAGCCGCGAGGGCACGGAACGGGGCGTAGACGGCCTCGCCTGCCGCCGGATCGCCGGCGTAGGCCATCGTCGCGAGGATGACCATCCGGCCGTGGACGTCCTCCGGCAGGAACGGCATCGGCGGCGCCGGCATGACGTTGGCGATGGTCGAAAGCTCGTCGGGGGCCGCCTCGGCGGCGGCGATGAAGCCGGCGACCGTCTCGGGCGTGGCCGGCAGGACGAGGATCCCGCCGACGATCGATGCGAGCGGGTGGAGCCGGTACTGGAGCCCCGTCACGACACCGAAGTTGCCCCCGCCGCCCCGGAGTGCCCAGAAGAGATCCGGGCTCGTCCCCGCGTCGACCTGGAGGCGGCGCCCGTCGGCCGTGACGATCTCCGCGGCGAGCAGGTTGTCGATCGTCAGGCCGTGCTTTCGGACGAGATAGCCGATCCCGCCGCCGAGCGTGATCCCGCTGATCCCGACCGAGCCGGTGTCGCCGAAGCCCACGGCGAGCCCGTGCTCGGCCGCCGCGGCCGTGACCTCGGAGGCGGTGAGGCCGGCCGCGGCCCAGGCGGTCCGTGCCTCGGCGTCGATCTCCAGGCCCTTCAGGTCCCGGAGGTCGATGACCAGGCCGTCGTCGACGGTGCCGTGGGCCGCCCCGCTGTGGCCGCCCGAGCGGACGGCCAGCTCGAGGCCGAGGTCGCGGGCGACGGCGATCGCCGCGGCGACGTCGTCGGCATCCGCGACGCGGGCGATGACCGCAGGCCGCGGATCGACGCCGCCGATCATGACCGCCCTGAGGGTGTCGTAGTCGGGGTCTCCGGGCGTGATCACGCGACCGCGCATCGTGGCGCGGAGCCGGTCGAGCGAGGGCTGGATGCTGGGAGCCGCGGGGACGCTCATCTGGGCCTCCGGGATCGATTCTTCGGGCATCAGGGTCGTTGAGGATCGGGTCATGGTGGGGGGACCGCGGAGGGCGGTCGAGCGAGCGCGGAAGCGCTGGCGAGGGCGATGCCCGCGTGACGCGCCGTCCTGGTGGGCTCGCCATTCTCTCAGATGGCGGTCGAATCGGCCGGAAACGGGGCTGCGTCGGGTCGGGTCAGCTGCCAGGCGTGAGCCAGACCGGGTAGTCGGTGATGTTCTCCGGGGCACCGTCCCTGGCCGAGTAGTCGTAGACGCGCAGGATGCCCCACTGGGCGCCCGGGACGTCGTACGGGATCGTCACGTCGAAGGTGCCCCAGCAGCCCGTCCCGCAGGTGGCCATCGCCATAACGTCGGCGAGGACGTCGCCGTCGCCGTCGAGGACCGCGATCCGGAAGGTGGCCTCGAAGACGTTGCTCAGGCCCGTGACGCGGACCGGGTTGCCGGCGGCGGCGCCCCAGGCCGGACGATCGACCCAGATCGCCGGCAGCTGGTCGGTGTAGTCGGCCCGGCCGACCGGATGGTCGAGGATCACGCCCTCGCCGCTGAACACGGTGACGGGCTCGCCGTCGAGCTCGAATCTCACGGCGTCGACCGTCGGGAACTGGGTCAGGGTGTAGACGACCTGGGCGAGGCGGCCGATGACCGAGGCCGTCCCACCGCCGGATTCGAACTCGCGCGAGAGGTCCACGGTGGCGATGCCGTCCTCGATCGTGAGGCCGAGGAACCGGGTGTCCTCCGGGACGGTCGTGTACATCGCCGGCCGGGCGGCCATCTCGGCCTCGGCGGGGCCGGCGAGCAGGGCGTTCATCGCCGCGGCGCCGACCGCCTGGGTCTTCGGGATCTCCCGGAGCACCGGAACGAGCCCGGCGTCGTGGGTGGAGCTGCCGAGGAAGAAGTAGGCCCGGATCGTCGTCGTCCCGGCCGGCGACGCCGAGGGGCTGGGGGCCACCGAACCGTCGGGCGATGTGCTGGGCGTGCCGCCCGGCGTGGCCTCAGGGCTCGGCGCGTCGATCGACGGGGCCGATGTCGGCGGCGGCGGGGCGACCGTGCCGAGGTCGCCGGTGGCGGTGCCGCAGGCGGCGACGACGGCGAGGGCCGCCATCAGGCTGAGCGATCGAAGGAGGGTGGCGGGCTGGCGGATCATGGCTCTGGCCTCGGTGTGGGCTCCGACATGCTCGAAGCCTCCCGCGGGCCGGTATCAGCGTCATCGCCGCCGGGTAACGATCGGGTCACAGGCAGGGTTAGGGTGAAGGCCAGCCCCCCGCGGGGGCGCGCCGTCGCCCGGAGGGTTCCGCCGAGGAGGGCGGCGTGCTCGGCGGCGATGGCGAGCCCCAGGCCAGAGGTCGAGGCGGCCGTCGCGGCGCGCGCGGGATCGACCTTGTAGAAGCGCTCGAAGAGGTGCGGCAGGGCTTCCTCGGCCACGCCCGGGCCATGGTCCGCGATCGTGACCTCCACCTCGGCGACGCCCGCCGTGAGCGTCACCTCCACCGGGGCGCCCGGCGCGTGGATCCGGGCGTTGTCGAGGACGTTGCCGAGGATCCGGTCGAGCCGGCGCACGTCTGATTCGACGACCACGGGTCCATCCGGCAGGCTGACCCGCGCCGCCGAGAGGCGAGCGGCGACGACCCCGGCCACGACCCGCCCGAGGTCGACGGGCTCCAGGCGAAGGGCCTCGGCCTCGGCATCGAAGCGCGACAGCTCCATGAGGTCGTCGACGAGGACCCGGAGCCGGCGGACGTCGCCGACGAGGAGCTCGGCAGCCCGCCGTGCATCGGGCTCCAGTCGGTCCAGGCCCGCCTCGATGATCGAGGCCTCGGCCACGAGCGCGGTGAGGGGCGTCCGGAGCTCGTGGGAGACGTCAGCCACGAAACGACGGTTTTGCTGCTGCGCCACCTGGAGACGCTCGATCGTGGATTCGAGCGCGTCGGCCATCCGGTTGAACTCCGCGGCCCAGGCGGCCAGCTCATCGCGCCCTTCGACCGGCAGCCGGGCGCGGAGATCGCCGGCCGCCATCCGGGCCGCGGCCACGCTGCCGGAGACGATCGGCCGGAGGATCCGGCGGGCGATGAGCCCCGCCGTGGCGAGGGCGACGAGGACGGCGAGGAGCCCGGCAGCGGCCAGCCCGAGCCGGAGCTGGCCCAGGGCGCCCTCCACGGGCGCCGCGTCGATGACCAGGTAGATCGCTGGGCCGTCACCCTGGCGCCCACCGACGATGAGCGCGTTCCCCTCCCCGACCGGCTGCCATGCATACCCCAGTCGGCCTGCGTCGACGGCGTCCCGGAGGCTGGCCGGGAGCTGGGCGAGGACCGGCAGGAGCGACGTGGGCTCGACGAACGGGTCGTCGTCGCCGAAGTCGACGATGAGGCCGGCGTCGCCGCGGAGCCTGAACGCCTCCGGCAGGCCGCTCGCCGCGAAGTCGGAGCTCGTCGCATCCGGCGGGAGCCGTCCCGGCAGCAGCACGGACAGGTTGAACTGGGCCTGGCGGCTCGCCTCGGCCACGAGGCTCTCGCGAAGGCGGGCCTCGACGAAGGCGTACGTCCCGACGCCGATCGCGGTGACCGTGACCGCGACGAGGGCGAGGAGCGTGACGGCGAGCCGGAACCGGATCCCGCGCACCGGCCTCCCCTACTCCAGCGTGCCGCGGGCGGACTTGTAGCCGGCACCCCGGACGGTGAGGATCAGTGCCGGCGCGGCCGGATCCGCCTCGATCTTCGCCCGCAGGCGCCCGATCGCGACGTCCACCAGCCGCGAATCACCCAGGTAGTCGTAGCCCCAGATCAGGTCGAGGAGGAGCTCCCGGGTGAAGACCTGGCCGGGCCTCCGGGCGAGCTCGAGGAGGAGATCGAATTCTGTTCGAGTGAGCGGGACCTCGTGGTTGTCCCGCCCGACGGTCCGCCCTGCGGGGTCGATCGTCAGCGGGCCGAGCCGGAGCGTCTCGCCGGGAGTGCCTCCAGGAGCGCCCCCGGCGTCGTGGCCGTGGCGACGGAGGGCGGCCCGGACGCGGGCCACGAGCTCGGGCATCTCGAAGGGCTTGCGGAGGTAGTCGTCGGCGCCGGACTCGAGGCCCACGACGACGTCGATCGTGTCGCCCCGGGCCGTGAGCATGACGATCGGCGTCGTGGCCTCGCGACGGATCGCCCGGCAGACCTCGAGGCCGTCCAGGCGCGGCAGCATGATGTCGAGGAGGACGAGGTCGGGGTTGCCCGCCCGCCAGCGTTCGAGGGCCTCGACGCCGTCGGCGGCCGTCTCGACCTCGAAGCCCGCCGCCCGCAGGCCGAGCCCCGTCACCTCGCGAATCGAGGAGTCGTCCTCCACGACCAGGATCCGGGCATCCACGCGATCGAGTATGGCAGCGCGCGCGACGCCTCAGGCGTGGAAGGCCTCGAGGGCCTTGCGCTCGGTCTCGACGGCCCGGCGGTCCTCGGCCGTCACGTTCTCGAACCAGTCGACCGCGACGCGGCCATGCCTGACCGACCAGGCGGCGACGACGCGGCCGTCGACGATGACCGTGCCGACCGAGAAGGGGTTCCTGGGGCCGAAGATCCGCGGCCGGTGGGCCTCCGGCACGAGGCCGGTGCGCCGGGCGTGGACGAGGAGAGTGCTGTCCCAGTGGGGCAGGAACCGGACCGGCGCCGGCGTGTCCGGGTCCGGGATCGGCTGACCGGGCAGGTCGACGAGCTCGCTACCGGTCTCGTCGCAGTACCGGACGAGCTCAATGGATTGGCCGGCCAGTTTCGCGTTGCTAGTCGTGATGCCCGCCCACCCGGCGATGTCGCGCCAGGGCGCCGGACCGAACGCCCGGAGGTAGGCCCGGACGAGATGGACGAGGCCCTCGTCCTCGGTCGCATCGACCGGGCCGACCCAGGTTTCCGCCAGCGCCAGCCGATCGGCCCGCCGGCGCTCCCACGTGCCCGACGGCGGCACCCGGACGAGGTCGACGAACAGCCCGAGGTTGCCCACGAACCCGTCGGCCAGCCCGCCGAGCTCTTTCACCGTCCTCGGCCCGTCGGCGAGCGCTGCCCGGAACGCGATCGACGTCGCCTGGAGCTCCGCCTCCGGTGGCAGGAGCCGCAGCCGGGCCGCCCATTCCTGCCTTGCCCGCCGGACGCCCATGGCGTAGCGCCAGTACTCGCGCCGCGAGACCATGTGGATCGTCGTCCGCATGAGCGACGCCTGGATGATCCGACGTTCCTCGAGGGCGGCGGTGAGATCCGGGCGCTGGAAGCGGGCCAGCCTCGTCCAGAGGCCCACGTAGCCCGACGGCGCGTACTGCGTCTGGAGCCCGCCAACCTGCTCGACGACATCCTCGATCGGCGACGTCGCGCGCGCCAGGAGGAGCTGCCGAGCCAGCAGGGACCGGTTCAGGTGGCGGGTCGTGAGGGTCCGTCCGGGCATCCGCCGCCGACTCTACCGGAGAGGCAACGACGGCCGCAGCCGGTCGATCAGCGCAGGGTGGCGAGGAACCGAAATACGGGCATCGCCGCGGCGTACCCGTCCGCCAGCACATCCGGGAGCCCGGGCGAGGTGACGTCGGCGTCGGCGAGGCGACGGCCAAAGACGACATCCTTCCAGCGGAACAGGTCCGCCAGGGGATGGTCCGCGGGCAGTCCCGGCGGGACGCGCTTCAGCTGCTCGTGGCTCCGCGCACCGCCGAACCAGGCAACGAAGGCCCGATCATCGAGCGCGGCTCGGACCCGGTCCGGCGTCGCGAGGATCGCCCGGCGAAAGGCCTCCAGGCGCGGCTTCTCCGGCATCCACATCCCGCCGCCGATGTACATCTCGCCGGGCTGGAGATTGAAGTAGCCGCCGTTGCCGTGGGGACTGTCGTCGGCGCGGTCCCCTCCCCCGTCATCCTCGATCCATGGGAACGTCGCCGCGTAGTGGGTCTTGTAGGGCGACTTGTCGCGGCTGAAGCGGGTGTCCCGATAGATGCGGAAGGGCGAGCGCTTCGGGTCGGCCAGGAGCGGGATCCCGCGAGCTTCGAAGCGCTCGCCAAGCGCGACGACGAGCTGTTCCATGGGCGTCTTCAGGAGGCGTTCGAAGTCGTCCTTCCGGGGCTGGAACCAGGCGCGGTCGTTATTGACCGCGAGGTCGGCCAGGAATTGGATCGCCTCCGGCGGGAAGCCGGCGAACGTCGAGGACGGGAGAGCGGCAGCGGACATTCGCAACCTCCTGGGCCCGGCGGTCTCCCGTGATGGTCGATGCTGGTCAGGTGCGATCGGCCGAGCCCGGCGGCGGGGCACCCGGGCGACGGACAGTCCGGAGGATCCAGATCGCCGTGAGCAGTCCGGCGGCCACCGCCACCACGGCCACGACGAGGGCGAGCGGTGGAAGACCACCGCCGGTATCCATCTGGGCCAGGGCGCCGATGATCACGGCATAGAATCCCACGAGCAGGCCGAAGGCCACGGCACAGCCCGCGGCGATCCAGCGGCGGGTCGCCGGCCGGCGCGCGGCCAGGACGACGATGACGGCGATCACCAGGGCGGCGAGGGCGGCGGCGATCGGCGGATCGGTCATCGAACGGACCGTAGCGGGTCCGGGTCACCGGGGCAAGCCGTCGTACCTCGCCGGCGCGTCGCCGCTGCGGAAGTCAGACCGCCTGGCGGGCTTGGATCCAACCGCTCACCCTTCGCGCGGTCCGCCGCGCGTGGGCCACAATGCCGGCATGCGCACGATTGCCGTCACTCGCGCCGCGACGGCGACGCCACGCCGGCCCTGAACCGTGGCCGACGAGCTCGATCCGCGCGAGGCCGAGCGCGTCCGCCGCCGCGATCACGACCTCGAGGCCGAGCGGCGCAAGCTCATGAATCCGGGGATGGGCAAGGTCTTCAAGCAGATCCAGGATTCGATGGCGAAGGCCGCGGGCGAACCGCTCCCGAAGTCGAAGCGTCGGCGCCGCCCGAAGCCCTGAAGGCCGGCGCCGGCAGACCCATATCAGCCGGGAAGCTCACGCCCGAACTGGCGCGTCGGAGCCGCGGCGTATCCGAGCGCCTCCCAGAAGGCGGCGCCTTCGACGTTGCCCTCGCGGACGATGACGTTGACCTTGCGGCAGCCGAGCGCCTGGAGGCGCGTCTCGACCTGTCGGACGAGCTGCGTCGCGAGGCCGGAGCGGCGCTCGTCCGGCGCGGTGGCGACGTGGTAGATCCAGCCCCGCCGGCCGTCCCAGCCGCCCATCGCCGAGCCCACGACGTGGCCGCCGCGCGTGGCGACCAGGAACATCCCGGGGTTCCGCTGGGCGAGGACGCGGAGGCTCGCGTCGTCATCGCCGATCGAACGGAAGCCGGCAGCCTGCCATAGCACTCGGAGCGGGTCCCCGTCACCGGTCCGGTATTCGCGGATCTCGAGCGGTGGTGGCTCCGGCCGGGCTGGCAGCGTCCTGGCCGACTTCGTGGCGCCGGCCGACTTCGCCGCGCGCTCCCGCTGCGCGGCGATC
>Ga0209342_10003906_pt1 | contig 15591 bp, 9 predicted proteins | sample RifCSP16_2_FD_184023 | JGI IMG/M metagenome (GOLD analysis project Ga0209342, IMG submission 184023) | Soil microbial communities from Rifle, Colorado - Rifle CSP2_sed 16_2 (SPAdes) (version 2) | ecosystem: Environmental > Terrestrial > Deep subsurface > Rock core/Sediment | place: Rifle... | reverse complement strand
GTCGGACTTCTTCGTGCGGATGGCCTCCGCGAGCTGTCGCTCGGCCTCGAGCACGTCGATGCCGAACTTCTTCGCGCGCCGGATTGTCGACTCCGCCTGGAAGGAACGCTCCGCGAACCGCTTCTCCGTGTCCAGGCGGACCTGCACCGCGTCTTGACTTTCCCTGGCGCCCGTGAGCGCCTGCTCGAACGCACCCTCTTCCAGATCCCCGCGGGCCTTCGCCATGAGCTCTTCCGCCTTGTGCACGTCCGCGCCGAGCCTCCGCGAATGGTCGAGGTTGACCTGGGCGCTCGCGATCGCCTCCTCGACGAGCCTGGTCATCCCCTCCTTCGCGCCCTTGGTCGCCTCGCCCAGGAGCCCCGCCCCCGCTTCGAAGTCCTCCGCATCGAGCAGGGCCTTCGCCTCGCTGAGCTTCCGGTACGCAATGTCCATGTCCGCGCCGAGGCGCCTTCCCGCATCCGCAAGGTTCCGCGCCTCGTCGGTGGCCGTCCCGAGACGCGCCTTCACCGCGGCGAGGGCTTGGTCCAGGGCTCGTTGGTACGAGTCCCGCGCCGGGTCCGGCTCCCCCGCCCCGATCGCCTCTTGAGCGTGCACGATCAGTGCGTCAATCTCGAACGTGTCCACGCCTGTGTTTTCCGCGACCTCACGAATCTTCCGGACGCGCTTCTCGATCTCGACCGCATCCTCGTACGCCTCGCGCCGGTGGTTGAACTCCTCGCCCGTCTTGATCGCGAAGTCGAGGGCGCGTACGTAGTCGCCATCTTCGAGCGCCCGCCTCGCCTCCGCAACCATCTTCTCGAGGTCGGGAATCTTGATCTCGAACCCGCCGAGTTTCTTCTCCGCGGTCGCGATCGCCTTCGAGGCCATGTCCTGCTGGAGACCGACCTTCTCCGCTTCTCCCTCCGCCTGCATCGCGAGGGCGAGGGCCTGTCGGTACTTGTGCTCGCCCAGGAACTCCCGCGAGCGGGAGACGAGCTTCTCCGCGGAACGCGTGTCGATTCCTTCCTTCTTCGACCGCTGAATGGAGCTCTCGAAACGAGAGATCATCGCACCGACCTGATCCTCCCGGTCTTTCTCCATGCGCGCAATCGCGCCCTCCGCGGACGCGATGGCTTCGTCGAAACGGCTTTCCCGGTTGGCGGCGACCGCCCTTTCCAGCAGCGCGGAGCCCTCCGCCGAGACGACGTTCATCGCCTCGAGTTCCGAGGACAAGTCCCCCGCACGGCTCACCGCGACGCTCGCGAACTCGCCCTTCTTCGTGATGGACTCGACCTCGCCCCTTGCTTCCACCGCCAGCTGGATGGCTCGAGGCAGGTCCCCCCGGTCGAGGGATTCGCGCGCGTGGATCAGCTTCTCCTCCTGGGCGAGGAAGTTCGTCCCTTCGACGGAGCCGACAGTGGCCTCCGCCGAGCTCAGGATGCTCGAGACGCGCTCCTTCATGAGCTCCCGCACCTCCTTCTCGCCACGCTCGGAATATTCGAGGGCCTTGTCGTAGTCCTTGTTCTTCATCGCGTCCTTCGCATTCTCGAGGATCTCCTTGACGTGAGGGGCGTCGACCCCGGCGCGGCCGACGAGTTCGAGCATCTCGCGCGCCGCGATGATCTTCTGGGCGCTCGTGTAGAGGATCATGAGCTTCTCGGTCTCGGCCTTCGCCCGCTGCGCGAGCTCTAGGGCGCGCTCGTGATCGAACCGCTCGTGGGCGCGCTTCGCCTCGAGGAGCATCTCGAGGACCTTGCTCACGTTCACCTCCCGTTTCTTCGCCTCCGCCACGAGGGCCGCGGCGCTCGAAATCGCGTTGAACACTTCTTTGTGAAGCCCGACCGTCCGATTCGCCTTCTCGTTGCACTCCGACAGCAGCCGAAGCGCCTCGGGATAGTCCTCGACCCCGAGAGCCATCTTCGAGCGCTTGAGGAACTCCCGCATCTCCGTGATGTCGACCTGCAGGTTCTTCGCCTCGACGACCTTCCCCTTCACGAGGTTGAACACGTTCTCCGACACCACACCGATCTCCCGCATCATCTTCTCCTTGAGGCCCATGACGTCGGCGTACCGGCCACGGTCCACGTCCGCGTTCGCCTGCTTGAGGCCGTTCTCCAGGGTGGTCACGTCGACGCCGAGCTGGATGCCGATCTGAATCGTGCTCCGCAGGAGCTCGTGGAACTCGAGGCCCCGGTCCTTCGTCTTGCCCTCCGAGAGCCGCATCGCCTCCTCGACGTACCCGTAGGCGGTCTCGAAGTCCCTCGCGCTGAGCGCGGACTCCGCCCGCTCGAGGTTGGTCCGGACGGCGGAGGCGTCGTCTCCGAGGAATTGAAGGCTGCTGTGTAGGCCCTGGATCGACTCGCTGAGCGCGCGCTGGATCGAACGCTCCGTCAGTTCGCGGCTCCGAGTCGCCAACTCCATCGCCTTCGAGAAGTTCTTCCCCTTTCCGGCGGTGATCGACTCCTCGAGCGCTGTGCTCGCGTCCTGGAGATTCGCGCCCATCTTCTCCCCGGCCGTGAGGAGGAACTCCGCCTTCTCGATGACCTCCATCGTTCGGTCCGACTGCGCCCGCTCGAGCTCGTCATGGCTCCTGCGGAGCTGGTCCACGGCTGCGCGGAAATCCCGCTGTCCGAGGGCGGCCCGGGCCCGGTCCAGGAGGCGCCGCGCGGGACTCGTGTCCACGCCGAGGACCTCCGCGTCCGCGAATGCGCGCTGGAGGTTGCGGACCTCGCCCTCCACGCTCTGGTATTCGCGTACGATCTGTTCGACGGCGTCGTCCGCCTTCTTCGAAGCCGAGAGCGCCTCTTGGTATTGCCCGCCCTGGAGGGCACCGCGCGCCCGGTTAAGCCATTCGAGGGCTGGCGAGATGTCCGCGCCGATGTTCTTCGCGGTCACGAACTTGTCGCGAGACGCGCTCATCGTCGCGAGGACGCGATCGAACTGCGCCTTCTGCAGCGCCTGGTACCCGTCCCGGGCGAGGTTCGTCGCCTGCGGAATGTCGCCGTCCTTCACGGCCTTTTCAAACTGCTTGTGGATCGCGCGCGCCTGCGTTGCGTCCGCGCCAATCGCCTCCGCCTCCCCGAGGAGCTTCGCGAATTCGGCGGTGCGGGACTCCAGGGTCTTCCCGAGGGACTTCTCCGCGTCGGACCGCGCCTGCTTGAGGGAGTTGAAGGCCTTGTCGTAGTCGCGGTGGGCGACGTCCGCCTGCGCACGATCGAGGAGTCGCTGCATGTTCGCGACATCCCCGCCCATCTCACGCGCCGTCTGCATCGCGCTCAGGACGTCCTGGGTCGCGCGGTCGATCTCCCCCTTGAGGTCTTCCCCGACCGTGTTGAGGCATTCGTTCGTGAACGCGAGCGCCATCTCGAAGTCGTTCGACTCCACCGCCGACCGTGCGCGGGACAGCAGGTCTTCCACGGCCGACGTGTCCTTGCCCATGGTCTTCGCGGTCATGATGAGGGACTGTGCGGTCGAGAACGAGGACGAGAGGTGCTCGTGGAGCCCCTTCTCGATCTTCTTCCACGCCCTGTTCGCGAGGTCGATTGCGTCGTCGTACGCCTCCTTCGCAAGCGCGTCGTCCGCCCGGTCCAGGGTCGCGAGGGCGTCACCGGATTCCACGCCCGCGACCTTCGCGAGCGTCACGTGCGAGCGCGTGCTCTCCAAGACGGCCCGGGCGCGATCCCCCAGCGCCCGCTTCCCGCGTTCGCCGGCCTCCTGTGCACGCTCCAGAGCCGTCTTGTAGTCCTTGTTCGCGATGGCGGCGGTCGCCTCCGCGAGCGCCTTGTCGGCGGCCGTGACGTTCCCGTCGATCTTTCTGGCGCTTTCGATGGACGACTTCGCGCCGACGATCGCCTCCTCCGCGAGCTGCCGCGTCTTGGCGGCCTCTTTCACTTTTTCTTCGAGCTGCTTGCGAAGGGCGATGTCGCGAAGGAAACCGCTACCACCCATGGGGGAGGCTCCGCATGACGTCCTCTGGCTGGGCCCGCTCAGAGACGGAGGGGCGCTGGAGGGGACATACTTGGCCGATGCTATTTAAACGTGCCCTCACAATTCGCACCGCGTCATGGAGTGTCCGCCCGGTCACCGTCCTGCAGGGGAGGCGGCGATGCACGGTCCAGGGCTGCGGGCGGGACGGCCGGCGGAGCTCCGGTCCGCTCGGCGAGGAGCCGCTTCATCTCCTCGCGGTCGTTCGCGGGGAGTCCGAAGAACTCGGGGAACGACGCGCTCGTCCGGAGTTCCAGGGTCTGGCCCAGGGGCCGCGTCGTGATCAGTCCGTGGTCCGTGAGCGCCTTCACGTGCTCGTACGCCTTCGACCCCACCATTCGGACGAGGTCGCTCTGCTTCAGCGGTTGGTGGTACGCGATGAGCGCGGACGTCTTGAGCAGGTCTTTCGGGAGCTCCGGCGGGACGAACGCATGCGCCTTCTCCCCGTACGTCGCGCGGATCTGCATCGTCCACTTCTCCCCGATGCGGACGACCTCGATCGCGCTCTCACGTTCCTCATACGCCTGCGACAGGGCCGCGAGCGCGGATCGGACCGCGTCCGGGGCCAGGCCCGTCGTCTGGGCGACCTCCTCGACCGCCAGCGGCCTGCCGGAGCTGAACATCGCGGCCTCCACGACCCCCTGCTCGCTCACGCCGCCACCTCCGTGCGCTTCGCCTCAGGAGTCGCCACGGGCTCGATCGTCTCGTCCTGCGACACGCGTTGCACGTAGATTTCCCCGAAGGGGAAGTCCTTCTGCATGAGCGCCACCTTTTCCATCTTCGCAAGGAACAGGACGGCGACGAACACGGTGACCCGGTCCCACGGATCGTGGTTCACGAGGTTCTCGAACGCGACGGGGCTTCCGTTGTGCTGGAGGATCCGTGACCACGTCATGGCGAGGTCCTCGTTCAGGTCCTCCCCATGCACCTTTCCCTCGAAGCCTGCCGCCGCCTTGACGCGATTCTTCTCGCGCAGCGCGGCGAGCTGGAGCTGTTGCTCCGCCTCGACGCGCGCCTCGTCAAACGCCTGCATGAGCTCCACGAGCGTGACCGCGCGCTTCCCCTCGCGCCGAATCGCCTCGTTCAGCGGCACCCGGCCCTGGAGGACGGCCTGCGTGTAGTCGAACCCCTGCGGGGAGTCGTACACGTCGAGCCCCAGGTCCCAATCCGAGAAGTAGGAGTCGCCCTCCGGCTTCGGCGGCTCCGCCTTCGCGACGACCGCGTCGCTCTGCATCTTCAGGATCGACCACGCCATCGCGACGAGCTTCCCCGCCGTCACGAAGTTCACGACGCCGTCGTCGCGGACCTTCTCGATGTACAGTTTCGTGAAGGCCGCCAGGTCGATCTCCCAGGGGTTGAACTGCGACTCGAGCACGAGCTCGAACGCCGCCGCGATGGCCTTCTCCATCGGGTCGCGCACTGCCAAGTAGTGGCCCTGCTCGATCTCCTGGACCATGCTGAGGTAGCGCGTGATGCGCTCGCCGCTCTCGTGGTCGTTCAGCAGCGCCTTGTGGAACATCAAGTGGTTGAGCACGTCGTCGAGCTGGGTCACGCAGGCACCTCCTCCGACGCCTTTTCCTCATGGATGTCCGCGAGATTGACCTTCATCACGAGCTCGCTGATGCCGTCAGAGCGCATCGTCACGCCGGCGATGTGGTCCGCCTGCTTGAGCGTGACCTTCCGGAGGCTGATCTGGACGAATTGGGCGGCGTGGGAATTCCGGCGGATCATCCGTGCGACCTTCTCCGCGTTCACTGCATCGAGGTTCTGGTCGACCTCGTCGAGGAGGTAGAAGGGGGACGGGTCGTACTGCTGGATCGCGACGATGAATGCCATGCTCACAAGCGACTTCTCGCCGCCGGAAAGCGCCTCGAGGCGGAGGACCTTCTTGTGCGGCGGCTTCGCCCGCATGATGAGTCCGCCCTCGAGCGGATCCAGTTCGTTCTCGAGTACGAGCTCGGCCTCGCCGCCTTCGCTCAGCTCCGCGTACACGCGCTTGAAGTTCTCGTTGATCGCTGCGAACACCTTCACGAGCCCCTCCTTCTTCTTCCCGTTGAGCTCGTCGACGAGCTTCAGGAGGTCCGTCCGTTGCGTCTCCAGCTGCTTGAACTCCTCGCCCAGTCCCTCGTGACGCTTCTGCTGCTCCTCGTAGTCCTCGAGCGCCCGCAGGTTCACGTTCCCAAGCGCGTTGACCTGCGCCTCCGACTCCACGATCGTGCGCTTCAGCGTCTCCAGGCTCGGGAGGTCCCCCTTCACCTCGATCTGGACCGCCGCGAGCTCCTCCTCCGCCTGCTTCAGCTTGGCCTCCTGCTCGAGGAGCGTCTGCCGGATCGCGAGGAACATCGCGTCCTTCGCCTCGACCTTTTGCGCGACCTTGTCGATCGCCGCTTCGAGGTTCGTCTTCTCCTTGTACGCTTCGTCCCGCCCGGTCTGGAATTCCCGGACCTCGCGGTCCGCGTTCGCGGTCATCTTCTCCAGGCCGCGGATCTCCTTCTCAAAGTCTTCGAGCCTGGACGTGAACTCCGCTATGTTGGCGGCGGTCGCCTCGAGACCCTGCTTGTTCGCCGCGAGACGCGCGTCGATCTCCGAGAGGCGGTCGCGGAACATCTTGAGCTGCGCCTCGAAGGTCTCGAGCTTCGCCCCGAGCGCGTGGAACTCCTCCTGGAGCTCCGCCTTCGTCGCGGCCAACTGCTTCATCCGGGCGGCGACCTGCTGCGGCGTCGCGTCGATGACCTCCTTCTTCCGGCCGTCGCGCTGCCCCTTGAGCTCGTCCAAGCGCTTCCCGAGTCGTGAGAGGTCCTGCGATGTCCTATCGGCGGTCTTGCGGAGGTCCGCGAGGCGTTGCTGCTTCGACTTCAGGTCGTCGTCCGTCGCCTTCACCTTGGCGGCGAACTCCTTCCGCTGCGCCTCGAGCGCGTCGAGCTTGACCTCCGTCGTACCGGTGGCCGCACCGACCTCCCTGAGATGCCCCTCAATCGTCGTGAGCTCCGTGCGGACCGCCGCCAGCCGGGCGCGGGCCTTGTCCGCCTGTTCCGTCGCCTTGCGGAGTTCGGACGCGACCTTGTCCAGGTCGCCCCGCGACACGCCACCGAAGCCGACGGGGGACCTCTCGAGCTCTCCCCCGATCATCGCCCCGGACGCCTCGATGAGCTCCCCGCCGAGGGTGACCATCCGGATGCCGCCCATGAGCGCGCGCGCCTGGTCGAGGGTCTCGACGACGAGCGTGTCCCCGAACACGTAGTAGAACGCGTCGCGGTACTTCTCGTCGAACTCGATGAGGTCGATCGCGAAGCCGAGGGTCTCCTTGGCGGCCATCACCGCCTTCCCGCGAGGGCGTGCGCTCAGCATCTTGCTCAGCGGGAGGAACGTGGCCCGGCCCGCGCGACCCTTCTTGAGGAACTCGATGCACTCGGCCGCCACGACGTCAGTGTCCACGACGACCGCCTGCATCCGGTTCCCCGCGGCGACGTTCATCGCGACCTCAAAGCGCCGGTTCGCCTTCGCGAGCTCGGCGACGGTCCCGTGGACGCCTTTGATCGCCCCCCGGTCCCTCGCGTCGAGGATCGCGGCGACGGCGCGCGTGTAGCCCTTCGCGAGTGCGCTCGCGACCTCGGACTCCGCCTTGAGGCGCTCGTACTCGCGCGTCAGGCCGAGGATCGCCTGCTCGAGCTCCAGCGTCTCCTTCGCGAGCTCCGCCTCCTCCTTCCTCTTCGCGTAGAAGTCCTCCTGGAGCTTCCGCCCGGACTTCGTCGCGTCCTTCGTGTCGCCCTTCATCTCCCCGATCTGGAACTCCGTGTCCGCGAGCTCGAGCGCGTAGGATTTTCGGGCGCCCTCGAGCTGGGTCACCTCCGCCGACAGGCGGTCGATCGCGTCCCCGTGGCGGTCCGCCTCGAGCGTGAGGGCGCGCACCTTCTCCTCCAGTTCGTCGACCTGACCGTTGAGGGCGACGATGTCCCGCTGGAGGGCGAGGACCTTCGCGTCGCTCTTCGCGGCGAACGCATCGACCTCCCCCAGCTCACCCTCGGCCTTTTCGAGGTCTTTCGTGACCTCCGCATGCCGCTTCGAGAGACCGGTGCGCTCTCTCTCGACGCCGTCGATCTCCTTCTGCTGCCGGACGCGCTCCTTGCCGAGGTCGCTCCCCTCGAGCTTGAGCTGTTTCACCGCCTCCCTCGCCTTTTCGACCTCGTTCTGGGTCGTGGCCCGTTCGATCCGGAAGCCGTTCAACCGTTCCTGGAGTTGCCGGGCCTCCTCCCCGCCACGTTCCGCGATCTTCGCCTCCATCTCCTCTAACTTCCGCGTCGCAGCTTCGAGCTCGCCCAGGAGGCCCGCCTTCTGCTCCTCGAGTGTCCCTCGATCGAGCTCGTGCTTCGCGAGCTGCTCGTTCGCACCCGTGATCGACTCCTCGATGAGCGACTTGTTCTTGTATGCGAGCTGGGCCCTCGCGAGGTCGAGCTTGCCCTTCAGCTCTTTGTACTTCAGCGCGCTCCCGCGATCGGACTCGAGCTGCTTGAGGTGCTTCTCGATCTCTTGGAGGATGATGCGGATGCGCTCGAGGTTGTCCTCCGCAGCGCTCCGCTTTCCCTCCGCGGCCTGGATGTCCTCGTCGAACTTCGTGATGCCCGCGATGTCGTCGAGGATGCGCCGGCGATCCACCGCGCTCATCTGCACGATCCTTTGGATGTCCCCCTGCTGGACGAGGTTGTATCCCTCCGCGCTGATCCGCGCGTGGGCGAGGAGCTGGTCGAACTCCTGGAGCTGGGACTTGCGGTCGTTCACGTAGAAGTACGAGTTGTAGCCTCCCTCGACGCTCGGGCTCAGGAGGACGCGCCGCGTGAGCTTGACGTCGTCCGATTCGATGGGGATGACCCGGTCGCGGTTGTCGAAGAGCAGGGACACCTCCGTATGCGTGGCGCCCTTCTTCTCCTGCCCGCCGTTCCAGATCAGGTCCGTGAGCTTGCCCGCACGGATCGCCTTTCCGGACCGCGGCCCCAGGACGAACAGGATCGCGTCCGCGATGTTCGAGTTGTGCGCGACGAGCCCCTCGGCCACGAAGTTGTGCGTGCCGAGGACGGAGAGGTCGTACACCCAACGTTCGGGCGGGCTCACCCAATCGACCTCCTCGATCTCGTCCCAGAGGACGCCGGACGCCCACGACCCGTGCGCGTCGCGGACGACGACGAGGGAGTCCCCGCCGCCGACGTCCCGCTCCTCGAACCTCTCCACGAACGCCGCAGGCGGGGGCACGTACGCCGCGATCGCCTGGCCCACCGCCAGCTCGTCGGCCCGCGGGCACACGACGTGTCCGTCGTGAAGCGCGAACAGGGGATGGTACGGAGTCGCCTGGATCCGTCGACCCGACCGGGTCCGGATCCTCAGGAGGCTGTCCGGCGCCTCCCGCTTCACGAACGCGATGACGGGGGATCGGTCGAAGGTCAGCGTCCGCGGATCGAGCGTGAGGACCTCGACGTCCTCGGGGTTCTCGTAGGCGGCGACGCCGTCGTCGAACTGGTCCACGACGTCCCCGTGGCGGAGGGCGTGCTCCACCAGGCCCGCGATCGTGCGCTCCTCGCCGTCCGGGAGCCAGACCCGCGTGTCGCCCGCGACGCACTTCCCGCTCCCGTTGGGGCCGGTGATCGCGGTGTAGCCCTGGAGGAAGGGGACGGTCACCTTGCGGCCAAAGGACTTGAAGTTCTCCATCTCGATTTCCTTGAGGTGCATGGTCTCACCTTGAGAATGCGATGCAGGTCGTGCCCTGGTTGAATCCCATCCCGCGCGCTTCCTTCTGACGGGTCCGACGGTTGTCGGACGCGCCGCCGTATCCCACGAACGCGATTTAAAGGTTATGGGGCCAAGCGACGGCAGGGATCGGCCTCACGCTCCTTGATTCGGAGGGCCTACTCCAACGAGTGCTACGGCCGCTCGTGATTGGCCGCGCCGCCAGCTTTTTCGTCCGGGAAGCCTCTGGACCTCCGTGACGGACTTCCCCTGTCCTTCCTGTGGGAAACCGATGGTCGCGGGGTTCCTCGTCGCGGAATCATACATCAGTGGCGTCAAGTGGATGCACGAGAAGACGAAGCTCGCCCTGGGCGGCGACCCCATCCAGAAACCAGACGCCTGGGGGAACGTGTACATCGCGGGATTGCGGTGCACGGACTGTCGGCTGGTGACCGTGCGGTACTGAGGATAGCCTTATGTCCCGCGATGGCCGTCCCGCGGCCTCGTAACAATGCAATACTTCTCCGAGGGTTTCTTCCACGAGCTCGCTCGAAGACTGAACGCAGACCCGGACTGGGGAAAGAAGGCTGCCGCCACGACCGTGAAGGTCACCCTGACCGTCACCGACCGCGCATCCTCCTACATGCTCGAAATTGCGAACGGCGTCGTCACGGCCAGGAAGGCGGCGCCGGAGGACCCCGCGGATTTCAAGTTCGAGGCCCCCTACGACATCTGGGGGCGCATCGCTCTCGGACAGACGGATTTCAACACCGCGGTCCTCACCGGGAAGATGAAGTTCAAGGGCAGCCTGCCGAAGATCATGGCGATCCAGCCCCAGATGACGCGCCTCACCCAGGTCGCGAAGGACATCGGAGCCCGACGTTAGTCGGGCTGTTCGAACCATTAAATAGGCAGGCTCTCATCATTTGGCGGCGAGGCCCATGGTTGATTTCGAACTGACGGAGGAACAGAAGCTCATCCGCAAGACCGCACGCGAGTTCGCGGAGCGGGAGATGCGCCCGGTCTCGCTCGAGTACGACCGGAAGGGGGGCATCCCGTGGGACGTCGTGCGGAAGGCGCACGAGGTCGGGCTCGACACGGCCTTCCTGCCCGCGGAGTACGGCGGGGGGGGCATCACGTCCACACTCACCCATTGCCTCGTGAACGAGGAGCTCAATTGGGGTTGCGCGGGCATCGCGACGGGCCTCATCGGTGCGGGCCTCGCATACCTACCGATCATCCACATGGGTACCCCGGAACAGAAGGCCCGGTTCCTCCCCCGATTCTGCGGCCCGGAGCCGAAGCTCGGGGCCCTGTGCCTGACGGAGCCGGATGCAGGATCGGACGTCGCGGGCATCCGAACCCGCGCGGAGAAGAGAGGGGGGCGGTGGGTCCTGAACGGCACGAAACGATTCATCACGAACGGGGGCATCGCGGAACTCCACACCGTGTTCGCGACGGTCGACCCGTCCCTGCGACACTTCGGCATCCGAGCGTTCGTCGTCGAGAAGGACACGCCGGGGCTCCGCATGGGCAAGGTCGAGGACAAGATGGGGGTGCGTGCGAGCCACACCGCGGAGGTGCTCCTCGAGAACTGCGAGATTCCCATGGACAACATGCTCGGGACGGAGGACGACCCTGCGTTCGCAGGGGCGATGCAAGCCCTCGAGGCGTCCCGGCCGCTCGTTGCGGCGGGCGCGATCGGCGTTGCGCAGGCCGCGTACGACTGGGCCCTCGACTACGCGCGGAAGCGGAAAGCGTTCGGGAAGGCGATCGCATCCTTCCAGGCGATCCGGTTCATGCTCGCGGACATGAAGACGAAGATCGAGGCCGCGCGCCTCCTGACCTGGCGGGCGGCGTGGATGCGGGACGCGGGCCTTCCCATGAACAAGGAGGCATCGTACGCGAAACTGTTCGCCGCGGACATGGCGATGGAGGTCACCACGGACGCGGTCCAGATCGGTGGCGGCACCGCGTACATGAAGGACGAGCCCGTCGAGAAGTGGATGCGGGACGCGAAGGTGTTCCAGATCTGGGAGGGCACGTCGCAGGTGCAGCGGCTCGTAATCTCGCGGGAAGAGATCGGCGAGCTGTAGTCACGGGAAGCGGCTGCCCAAAGCGACCACCCACGAGATCTCGAGGAAGATGGACACGATCGCGGGCAGCGCTGCTGGAGCCCCGAAGAGAGAAACGCCGAGGACGGCCGCGAACCCAAGGTTCTTCAAGGAAGAAAACAGGGCGTCCGCCACGTGCGTGGCCCGGTCTGAGGAGGCCCGACGCGAGATCGCGTAGACCACCGCTCCGATTCCCCAAGTGCGGACAAACGCGCCGACGGCGAGAGCCGCCACGAGCGTGGGGCTGCCGACGAGCACGGACCGGTTCGCTCCCGTCAGGGTAAGGACGAGGGCGAAGAAGGAGAGGTTCACGAGCGTCCGACGGTGACGTGCGACGGCCCCCACCCGGGCAAGGGCCTGGGATACTGCCAAGGGAATCGCAATCTGTAGGAGCAATTGGATCCCAAGGTCGACGGGGCTCGCGGCCCCTCCGGCGAAGACTAGGGTCACGAGCGGGGCCAAGCCCAGAGCCGCCAAGTAGAGCAGTGCAGAGGAAACGAGGGCCCGCTGGACGTTCCCCCGGAAGAGGGACGTGATTGGGATGACCGCAATGGCGGAGGGGACCGCCGCCATCACAATCCATCCGTATCGTATGGCGGGGTCTGTGTTGAAGAGCGCAAGGACTAGGATGAGGCCGCTGAGCGCACCGTAGTTCAGGACCAGGGCTCGGAGGAACCATCGGGACTCCTCTCTCACGGAGAGGCCTAGGAGACGGACCTCGGTCAAGGAGAAGGTCATCGCGAACACCAGGGCGGCGGTCGAGACCTCCCCCGCGTACTCCGCCGGTGGGCCGCCGGTTGCCAGGCCCGCGAGGAGGCCGAGCACGACCATCAACGAGAAGTTCTCCCACGGGCGCACGCGCGACGATTGGCGGTGCCGCCAAAAAGGTATGGACCTACGGGAGTCGCTCGATGATCGTCGCGATGCCCTGGCCGAAGCCGATGCACAACGTGCTCAAGCCGTAGCGCAGATTCTGCCGCTCAAGCTCGTGAAGCAGCGTCGTGAGGAGGCGCGCCCCCGAGCACCCGAGCGGGTGGCCGAGGGAGATCGCGCCGCCGTTCACGTTCACCTTCGCGTAGTCGAGCCCGAGGGTCTTCATCGTCGCGAGCGGGACAGACGCGAACGCCTCGTTGATCTCCCACAGGTCGATGTCGTCGACCGCCAGTCCCGCCTTCCGGAGCGCGAGGCGGGACGCGGGAATCGGCCCCTCGAGCATGACCGTGGGGTCTGTTCCGATGACCGCCATGCTCACGATCCGCGTGCGCGGCCGGAGGCCGAGCTCTTTCGCCTTTTCCCCCGTCGCGAGGAGCAACGCCGCGGCCCCGTCGTTAATCCCCGAGGAGTTTCCGGCGGTGATGTTCCCGTCGGGCCGGAATGCCGGCGGGAGGGAGGCGAGCTTCTCGATGCTCGTGTTTCGGCGCGGATGCTCGTCCGTGTCGAACAAACGTTTCTCCCCACGCTCGTCCTTCACGGGGACCGGGACGATCTCGCGCCGGAAGCGGCCCTCGTCGATCGCCCGCAGCGCCCGCATGTGGGAGTGGTAGGAGTATTCGTCCATCTGCGCGCGGGTGACCTCGTACTTCTTCGCCACGTAGTCCGCAGAGATCCCCTGGGGGACAATCTCGTACTTCGCAAGGAGGCGATCGTTGAGCACCCCCGCGTCGGAACCCATGGGCACGCGCGTCATGGACTCCACGCCCCCGGCGATGAGGAGGTCGTGCGTCTCCGCCATGATCCCCTGCGCGGCGAAGTTCACTGCCTGCTGCCCGCTCCCGCACTGGCGATTCACGCTCGTCCCCGGAACGGAGTCCGGGAAGCCCGCGACGAGCGCGGCGAGCCGGGCGAGGTTCAGGCCCTGCTCGTCCGTCTGCGTCACGCAGCCGAGGATGACATCCTCGACCGCGGCTTTCGAGATCCCAGTGCGGTCCACGATTCCCTGGAGGACGACCGCCGCCAGGTCGTCGGGCCTCATGTCCTTGAGGGCCCCACCGCGCTTGCCGATCGGCGTCCGCACGGCCTCGACGAGGAACGCATCCCGCGCCATCCGGATTCAAATGCCGCCGGCGCCACTTAAGGTCTTGCCCGTGACAAGCGACTCCCGACGACCTCGCGCTTCTCGGATGCGAGTGCCTCGAGGTCCGCCTCGACCATCAGCTTCACGAGCTGCTTGAACTTCGTCTTCGGCGTCCACCCAAGCGTTTTCTTGGCCTTCGCGCCGTTGCCGCGGAGGTTGTACACTTCCGCCGGCCGTAAGTGCTTCTCGTCGACCTTTACGCGCTTCTCCCAATTCCTGATCCCCGCGACGCGGAACGCCTCCTCGACGAACTCCTTGACGCTGTGGGCCTCCCCCGTCGCCCCGACGAAGTCGTCCGGCCGTCCGTGTTGCAGCGTGCGCCACATGAGATCCACGTACTCCGCCGCGTAGCCCCAGTCCCGCTTCGCGTCGAGGTTGCCGAGGGAAATCGTTTCCTGAAGGCCGAGGCTGATCCGCGCGACGCCATGACTGATCTTACGTGTCACGAATTCCACGCCGCGCCGCGGCGACTCGTGGTTGAACAGGATTCCGTTCGACACGAACATCCCGTAGGCTTCCCGGTAGTTGATGGAAGCCCAGTATGCGTACACCTTCGCGACGCCGTACGGGCTCCGCGGGTGGAACGGCGTCGACTCGTCCTGCGGCTCCACCGTCACCTTGCCGAACATCTCGCTCGAGGCGGCCTGGTACACGCGCGCGTCGGGAGCTTCGGACCGCACGGCCTCGAGGAGGCGGACCGCGCCGAGCCCCGTGATCTCCCCCGTTAGCACGGGCTGCACGAACGAAGTCGCGACGAACGATTGCGCGGCCAGGTTGTACACCTCGTCCGGACTGGCCTCCTTGACCGCCGAGTTGAGGGACGTTTGGTCGATGAGATCGCCGTCGGCGAGGACCAGATCGTCCGCGATGTGGCGGATGTTCCCGACGTTCGGGACGCTCAGGCGGCGGACGAGGCCGTGGACCTTGTAGCCCTTCTTGAGGAGCAGCTCGGCGAGGTAGGACCCGTCCTGCCCCGTGATGCCGGTGATCAGGGCGGTCCTCGCCATTCCCGTGGTTCATCCCAAGGCGGGTCTTAATCCTATTCGTCCCACGAGCAAGACTTCATCGGGACGCCTGGGGGCGAGTCCTGGTCGCAACTCCTTAAGCGGCGACCCGGATTGCGGGCGCATGAACCTTCCCCTCGACGGCGTCGTAATCCTCGACTGCAGCCGCCTTCTGCCGGGCCCCTTCGCAACGCAACTGCTCGCTAACCTTGGCGCCGACGTCATCAAGGTTGAGGACCCTGCCCTCGGGGACTACATGCGTGTGCTCCCGCCGCTCGTGGACGGGACTTCCTATCCGTTCTTGATGGTGAACCGCGGGAAACGGAGCGTCGTCGTCGACCTCCGGAAGGAAGAGGGCCGAGAGGTGCTGTACCGGCTCGCGAAGAAGGCGGACGTGTTCGTCGAGCAGTTCCGCCCGGATACGACCAAGAAGCTCGGGATCGACTACCCGCGAATTCGGCGCGCAAACCCGAACATCGTGTACTGTTCGTTCGGCGGCTTCGGACGCACCGGGCCCCATGCGAACAAGCCGGCGCACGATCTGAACTTCGAGGCGCTGGCGGGAATCCTGAGCGTGACGTCCGCGCAGGGAGGCAGGCCCGTCATCCCCGGCGTCCCCGTCAGCGACCTCGCGAGCGCATTCCTGGCGGCGATGTCGATCGTGGCGTCCCTCCACCGCCGCGAGCGATTTGGAGGCGGAGAATTCCTGGAAGTGTCGATC
>Ga0209342_10003901_pt1 | contig 15599 bp, 15 predicted proteins | sample RifCSP16_2_FD_184023 | JGI IMG/M metagenome (GOLD analysis project Ga0209342, IMG submission 184023) | Soil microbial communities from Rifle, Colorado - Rifle CSP2_sed 16_2 (SPAdes) (version 2) | ecosystem: Environmental > Terrestrial > Deep subsurface > Rock core/Sediment | place: Rifle... | reverse complement strand
GCGAGCTGGGTTCAGAACGTCGTGAGACAGTTCGGTCCCTATCTGCGGTGGGCGTTGGAGATTTGAGAGGATCTGTCCTTAGTACGAGAGGACCGGGATGGACGAACCTCTGGTGTTCCGGTTGTCATGCCAATGGCATTGCCGGGTAGCCAAGTTCGGACGGGATAACCGCTGAAAGCATCTAAGCGGGAAACCCACCTCAAGATGAGATCTCCCGGGAGCTAGACTCCCCTGAAGGGCCGTGGTAGACCACCACGTTGATAGGCTCCATGTGTAAGCGCCGTAAGGCGTTGAGCTAAGGAGTACTAATTGCCCGTGCGGCTTGACCATATAACACCCAAGACGTTGTAAGCTGGCAGCGGTACGCTGCTGTCAGCCTTCGGCCCAAAGCCGAAGCGGGTGTGTGGTCTGCGCCAAAGCAACAACCCGCGTCTTTACTTTTACTGATTTTCCGAATCGTTTGAGTTGTTGGCTGACAGCGGACTGCTGGAGGCTGACGTCTCAACAAAAGGCTTGCCTGGCGGCCATAGCGAGCGGGAACCACCCGATCCCATCCCGAACTCGGAAGTGAAAACGCTCAGCGCCGATGATAGTATGGGGTTTCCCCATGCGAAAGTAGGACACTGCCAGGCTTTTATTCCAAACACCGCCAGCGTGAGCTGGCGGTGTTTTCATTTGGTGCGCCCGGCAGGGCTACGTCTCGGGAGCGATCCGGAACAGCGGAGCGCAGCGACGGCCCCGAAGGGGCGAGCATCGGCGAGGACACGAGTAAAGCAGGACCCTGCCAGGCTTTTTGTTCCAAACCCGACGGCTTTGCCGTCGGGTTTGTTATTCTGTATGCCCGTTTGGGTATGGCCGTCGCCGCAGCGCTTCCGTCCGCTGCGCGGCCCTCGCCGGGACGCGCGCAGTGCATCTCGTCGCCCGGATTATCCCGCTTGGCGGCCTTCCTTGAGTTGGCGGAAAATTCGGCTAGGGTTATACATATGGCTTGGCCACGGATTTTCTGGCCGAGTCGCTGTCAAACCCCAGTGGCAATAATGGGAGGACGGGTCCGAATGAACCACGGCACCCCTGAGCGCAAGCGCCTCAGGCTTCTGAGTTATAACATCCAGGCGGGGATCGCCAGCAGCAAGTTCCGGCACTACTTCACGCACAGCTGGAAGCATCTGCTGCCGCACCCGGAGCGTCTCGACAACCTGGACCGGATGTCCGGCATCCTCGGAGACTTCGACATCGTCGGGTTGCAAGAGGCGGATGGCGGGAGCCGGCGATCAAGCTTCATCAACCTCACCGAATACCTCGCGCTCCAGGCGAGTTTCCCCCATTGGTACGACCAGACCAATCGCACCCTGGGCAGCTTCGCCCGCCACAGCCTGGGGCTCCTGAGCCGCGTGCGCCCGAGCGTCGTCCGGGAAATCAAGCTGCCCGGCGCCATCCCCGGACGCGGTGCCCTCATGGCGCGCTTCGGGCATGGGGACAACGCCCTGATGCTCGCGATCGCGCATCTGGCGCTGGGGCGACGTTCAAGGCTGCGCCAGCTCGGCCATCTCGCCGAGCTTGTGAGCGATTACCGCCACGTCATCCTGATGGGCGATTTCAACTGCGGCACCCAGTGTCTGGAGATGAACTGGTTCCTCGACCGCGCCCGGCTGCGCGAGCCGGTGCACGGGCTGCACACCTTCCCGAGCTGGCGCCCGCAGCGCAGTCTCGACCACATACTGGTTTCACCCACGCTCGAAGTAGCGCGCGTACACGTCGTAAACCACGCCGTCTCCGATCATTTGCCGATCGCGATGGAGGTGCTGCTCCCGAGCGAAATCGATATGCCGCGGGAACAGCCGAGCGCTTCCGATGTGTTGCCGCTCGCGGCCGGCGCCGGGTTTTAGCGAGTTGTCGGCGCAGGCTCAATTCAATTCCAAGGGGCGCTGCGCGACACGGTCGTAAATCAGCCGGCCCGATTCGGTGCGCGTGTGTGGGTTGAGCACGTGGTCCCGCATCTCGCCCGGTGCGATCAAATGCAGCACGCGAATCCCCCGCAGTGTCAGATAATCCGCGATCAGTGAGCGGTGGCAGTTCTCCGGAAGTTTCTCGGCGCACATTATGGCGGTGCGCGACCTCATGGCAAGGTTGATGATCTGGGAGATGCCGCGTGCGAAGGCCGCGGTTTCCATGTGGTCGGCAAAGCCGCGGAAGCCGTCCGAGTCGAGCGCGATGTGCGGGGAGTCGGGGCGCGGTTGGCGCAATCCTCCGAGTTGCCGTCCGGCCCAGTGGTAAATTATCCGGTTCGACCCCAGCGCCTGCCGCAGGGTATCGGACGCGAACTGCGGGTGGCGGCTCGAGGCGGGATGGCGCGCACGTCCACGAGTGTAGCGAGATCCGCCGACTGGAGCAGTGCGATCAGCGCTTCATCTGTGCGGTTGCTGTGGCCGACGGTATACAGCGCGACAGATTGCATGCGGGTGGGCGGTGTCTTTGAGTGGCCCGGATCCTTTGTCGGTATACTACGCGCCGGTACCGCTTCCCGTAAGCCCATCGCCCACGCATGATCGGACTATTGCAGCGCGTCAGCCAGGCCTCGGTTACCGTTGAAGACAAAACGGTGGGTGCCATTGGGCGCGGTTTATTGGCGCTTGTCGGCGTTGAGCGCGATGACAATGAGGCGCAGGCCAACCGGTTGCTCGAGCGGCTGCTCGGCTATCGCATCTTCCCGGATGTGGAAGGCAAAATGAACCTGAGCGTGCAGGACATCGGCGGCGGGCTGCTGCTGGTGCCGCAGTTCACGCTTGCGGCCGACACCCAGAAGGGCATGCGCGCGAGCTTCACTCCCGCCGCGACGCCCGCGGAGGGCAGACGGCTTTTCGATTACTTGCTCGCGCAGGCGCGCCGGCAGCATCCCCAGGTGGAAGCCGGCATCTTCGGCGCCGACATGCAGGTTGCGCTCACCAACGATGGCCCGGTAACGTTTTGGTTGAAGTCTTGAGGTGGGAGCAAGGTGACGGCGGCGCCCCCGTGCGCCCGCCGCAAGTAGCGCCAATCAATTGAATCCCACGCCGCCGCGGCGCTTAAGTAACTGTTAAGAAACCCCGCCTATCCTTACCCTCGTTGCTACTCGAAACGGGGGTCGTTATGCGTAAGGTTGGAATAGGGCAGGCGCTGCTCGCGGCGCTCTGGATGGCCGCGGCGTCGGCCGCGTCGCCGACCGAGGTGCAGCGTTCTCTCGAACAAACGGCGCGCGCGACAACGCCGGGTTTCGCGGGATTCTCCGCGCACCGCGGCGAGAAGTTCTTCAAGTCCACCCACGGCGGCGAATGGAGCTGCGCCTCCTGCCACACGCAGGATCCGCGCGCGTCCGGCAGGCACGCCAAGACCGAGAAGGAAATTCGTCCGCTTTCGCCCGTGGCCGACCCGCGGCGCTTTACCGATCCCGCCAAGGTCGAGAAGTGGTTCAGGCGCAACTGCAACGACGTCGTGGGCCGTGCCTGCACGCCGCTCGAGAAGGGCGACGTGTTGGCGTATGTGATGTCGGTGAGAAAATAGGAAAACATTATTATGAAGCGTACTGCAAATCAGTGGATCCATGGCGGCCCGATCGCGACGGCGTTGTTGCTATTGGTGCTCGCCGGGCATGTCCGGGTAGCCGGCGCCGATGACGACCGGTTCACGGCCTCGAATGAAAAGTGGCGGGCCGAATGCGGCAGTTGCCATGTCGCCTACCCGCCGCAACTGCTGGCGGAGGAGTCCTGGCAGAAACTCATGAGCGGCCTCGACAAGCATTTCGGCACCGATGCCAGCCTGGATGCGGTCGCCGCCGTGGAGATCGGCGCGTTCCTGACCGAGAACGCGGCACGGGGCAAGCGCGCCTGGCGCGCGGGATCGGCGCTGCGGATCACCGAGACCGCCTGGTTCCGCAAGGAGCATCGGAAGGTCTCGGCCGCCACGTGGAAGAATTCGAAGGTCAAGAGCCCCGCGAACTGCTCCGCCTGCCACACGGGCGCGGAGCGCGGTGACTACAGCGAGCACAGCGTCAGCGTGCCGCGCTGAGGAGGGAAACCATGTCGCACAGCAAGATTCTCGTCTGGGACCTGCCGACGCGGGTGTTTCATTGGGCGCTCGCGGCGTCGTTCGTCGGCGCGTTTGTCACGGCGGACTCCGAGCGGTTTCGCGATGTCCATGTGATGCTCGGGTACACCATGGTCGGGCTGATCGCCTTTCGGCTGCTTTGGGGATTCATCGGCACGCGTTACGCGCGCTTCGAGTCGTTTGCCTTCGGGCCGCGCGCCGTGCTCGCCTACCTGGGGTCACTGGTCGGGCGCGCGCCGCAGCACTATATCGGCCACAACCCCGCGGGCAGCTGGGCGATCTATTTATTGCTGGCGCTTGGGTTGCTCTCCGGGTTGAGCGGCTATGTCCTGTACGCTGAGCTTACCGGCGAGTGGGCGGAAGAAGCGCACGAGACCGTCGCCAACGCCATGCTGGCCGTGGTCGTCGTGCACGTCCTGGGTGTGGTCGCGAGCAGCGCGCTGCACCGCGAAAACCTGATCGGCGCCATGATCACCGGCTGGAAATACGGCGACCCGGATGCGGACGTCCGGCGGGCGCACTGGGTGGTGGGGACGGTGTTGCTGTCCACGGTCGCGGCCTATTGGGCGGGGGCGTTCTAGCCGGCCAGTCCGCAGGGTATCATCCGCACAGCACGCCCGCGCCGTGGGGTCGGCGCGCGGCGAACCCGGGACACACAGGACCTATTCCTATGCGCATCCTTGTCGTCGAAGACGACCCGTTGCTCGGCGACGCCCTGCGCGTCGGGCTCCGACAGACGGGTTTCCAGACCGACTGGGTCAAGGACGGCGTGGCCGCGGAGCTGGCGCTGAAAACCGAGCCTTATGCCGCGGTTGTGCTCGACCTCGGCCTGCCCCGGCTCGAGGGGCTGGAACTGCTGCGCCGGGCGCGCGCCGCGGGCAACAAGGTTCCGGTCGTGGTCGTGACCGCGCGCGACGCCGTCGAGGATCGCGTCCAGGGACTCGACAGCGGCGCGGACGACTATGTCGTGAAGCCCGTGGACCTGCAGGAGCTCGCGGCGCGGCTGCGCGCGCTGGTGCGGCGTTCCCGGGGCGAGGCGACGCCGCGGCTGCGCGTGGGTCCGCTCGAGCTCGACCCGGCCGCGCACCGCGTGAGCTTCCGCGGACAGGAGATCGAAATCCCGCCGCGCGAATTCGCGCTGCTGCACGAGCTGATGCGCAACGCCGGCCGCGTGCTGTCGCGCGAGCAGCTCGTGCAGCGGTTGTATGCCTGGGGCGAGGAGGTCGAGAGCAATGCCATCGAGGTTCACATTCACCACCTGCGCCGCCGGCTCGCGCCGGAGCTCATCCGCACGGTGCGCGGCGTCGGTTATCTGATGCCGCGCGCGCAACATGACTGAGGCCGTGCCACGCACGTCCATCCGCCGCCGGCTGCTGGTGCCGCTGCTCGCGACCGTGGCCGGCACGTGGCTCGCCGCCGCCGCGGTGAGTTACCTGGATGCGCGTCACCGCGTCAACGAACTGCTCGACGCCCACCTCGCGCAATCGGCGGCGCTGCTCGTGGCCGAGGCGAGCCATGAACTCGAAGAAATCAACACCGAGGATATGCCGCAGCTTCACCGGTACGCCCAGCGGGTCGCGTTCCAGATCTGGGAGCGCGGCCGATCGCTGCGGCTGCACTCGGCGAACGCACCGCAAGAACGACTGTCTCGCGAGGAGAATGGTTTCAGCGATACCGTCGTGGACGGGAAGCGTTGGCGCGTCTTCAGCAGCTGGGATCCACGCCACGAATTTCTCATCCAGGTCGCTGAACGGAGCGAGACGCGCGACCGTATTGCCAAAAGCGTCGGCATAAACCTGCTGCTGCCGCTGCTCGTCGCGGTGCCGGTGCTCGGGCTGCTCATCTGGTTCAGCGTGGCGCGCGGCACGCGCCCGCTCGTGACGCTCGGCAACGAGGTCGCGCGGCGCGACCCGCAGAATCTCGCGCCGCTCGATGCCGCCGGGCTCCCGGCCGAGGTGGCGCCGCTGGTGGCGAGCCTCAACCGCCTGTTCGAACGAGTCCGGCGTTCGATCGAGCATGAACGGCGCTTCACCTCGGACGCGGCGCACGAGTTGCGGACGCCGATCGCCGCAGTGAAGGCGCAGGCGCAGGTGGCGCGCGCCGCGACCAGCGCCACCGAGCGCCGGCGCGCGCTCGACATGGCGATCCTCGGTTGCGACCACGCGGCCCACCTCGTGGAGCAGCTCCTGACGCTCGCCCGGCTCGAGCCCGCGCAGGCGCTGGCGCGGAACGAAGTCTGCGATTTGCGGGCCATGGCCCGGGGCGTGGCGGCGGACATCGCGCCCGGGGCGCTGTCGCGGCACGTGGAGCTCGAGCTCGCGGAAGGGCCGCCGGCGCCGGTCGCCGGGGATGCGGCGCTGCTCGCCGTGCTCGTGCGCAATCTGGTGGACAACGCCGTGCGCTACAGCCCGGCGGGAACGCTCGTGCGCGTGGGCGTGGAGGCGGAAGGCGCCACCGTGCGCCTCACGGTCACCGATCAGGGTCCGGGTGTATCGGCCGAGGACCTGGCGCGCCTCGGGCAGCGCTTTTTCCGGGTCACCGGGACGGACGAATCGGGCAGCGGCCTGGGGCTCTCGATCGTGCAGCGCATCGCCGAGCTTCACGGCGCCCGCGTGCATTTCGAGCCCGGGCCGCAGGCGAAAGGCCTGTGTGTGAGCGTCGTATTTTCCGGTTCGCGAAGCGGCTAGAAGCTATCTCAAAAACACCTGAAACGCAGATGAACGCGGATAACAAAAGGGATAGACGCGGATTCATCACATGAATTCTCCGGATGTCTGCGTTCATCCAAAAAACTAAATCTGCGTTAATCCGCGTTTAAAGTATTTTGAGATAGGTTCTAGACATCACCCCCACATCGTCGCTTCAGAACGTCTTCAGGCGCGCTCGATCGGGAATGCGATCACATCCTGGACAGATGTTACGCCGGCCGCCAGCATCGCCAGCCGGTCGACGCCGAGTGCCACGCCGCTGCATTCAGGCAGTCCATGGGTCAGCGCGGCGAGCAGCCGTTCATCCATCGGCATCGCCGGTAACCCCGGTATCGAGCGCCGCGCGAGGTCGCGCAGGAAGCGCGCCCGCTGTTCGGTCGCATCATTGAGCTCGTGAAAGCCGTTGGCGAGCTCGATACCTTCGAGATAGATCTCGAAGCGCTCGGCCACCGGCGGATCGCACGGGCGGATTCGGGCCAGCGCCGCCTGCGAGGCGGGGTAGTCGTAGAGTAACGTCACGCGCCCGCGTCCGAGCTGCGGCTCGATCGTGTGCGTCAACAGCAGATCGCGCAGCGTGTCGGCCTCTTCGCGCAGGGGGTCTGCGCTCAGGGGAATGGCTTTCGCCCTCACCACCGCGGCCAGTGCGGCGCTGTCCGCGGTGTGCGGGTCGAGCCCGCAATGGCGCTCGAAGGCCTCCCGGTAGCTCAGCTTCTCCGGCGTGCCGAGCGCGCGGCTTCCCGCGAGCGTATCGGCGATGAGGGCCGCCGCCTCTTCCATGAGTGCGTGGTGATCGAAGCCAATGCGGTACCACTCGAGCAGGGTGAACTCCGGGTTGTGCAGCCTGCCCGCCTCGCGGTCGCGGAAGACCTTGCATATCTGATAAATCGAACCGGCGCCCGCGGCGATCAACCGCTTCATGGGGAATTCGGGCGAGGTATGCAGGTAGAGCGCGCCGTCACCGGGGCCGGTATAGCGGCAGGCGAAGCTGTGTAGGTGGACGTCGGTGCTCGCGGCGGCCGAAAGCGCCGGCGTTTCGACCTCGAGCACACCGCGCTCGGCGAAAAACGCCCGGATGCGCGCGATCATCCGGGCGCGCAGTTTGAGGACTTCCAGGGAGGCGGCCGGACGCCATACTGTGTTGGGTTCAGGCATCAGACTTGGGGTTCAAGGTGGTCGGAGTGGGATGCGAGGCCCGTATCGTAGAAACGCAATCTCACATGCCACCCAGAATTTTATTTCGACGCGGGGACGCGCGGGCGCGCGGCCGGTTTCACCACCCGTTTCCCCCTATAGTGGAACGAATCGATTATGACCCCGGACGGGTCAGCAAGGTAAGCGGTGTCTTCCCATTTGTCCCATGTCATGCCAGGCCAGTGGACGATCCCCTGTCTATTACCCTCTTTGCCATTCGCTCCCGCTGCGCCGGAAACAATGAGCGTGTAACCTGGGTCTATGGCGATGCCGGAAAAGAGATATCTGTGTCCGCTCTCGTTCGACAGCACATAACCGGCCAAGCCGGCCTCTTTGTTGCCGAGATTCACGATGCGCACGTAGGGCGCGTGCGCATCGGGGTTTTCCGGATCAGCGGGGTGCACGCTGGTGATTTTGATATTTTTCTTGTCGCCCCAGCTTGACCATATACCGGCCCTGCGTTGCCTGGCCTTTTCCTGGGCCTCCAGGAGCAGGGCATTGTGTCTGCGACTTGGTCCGATAAAGAAGGCATGGGCCAGGCCCTCTTGCACGAGTCGGGCGTTGACCATCTGGTTTCCGACATAGACATAGGCCAACAGGCGCCCGTAGGAATCAGACTTTTCCTGGTCGAATTCGAGGCGGATTTCCCGGCCCAGGACGAGCGACTCGTTGAGTCGCTTGGCCTTCAAATAAAATGGTTCTTGATATTCGGGCGTGTTGATTCCGAGATAGCGGACGCGCCGGCCGTCCTCCAAGAGCACGGTATCGCCATCGTATACGCGCTTGACGCGCGCAAGCTCTTCCGTGGTCGCCAGAGCACCCACAGTCGGCGTGCTTGTGGCGGCCAGTATTAGTAGCCAGATCGCGCGGGAAACGGCGGCTTTCACATATGCCCCTGGGCTGATATAGCTGTCAACAGCCCGCTGCATGCCCGATTGCGCTGGGGGGTGCCCGCGGGCATCCCGGGCCGGCGTGCTTATTCCTTGGCGCGCGCCAGGTATTCGCCGGTACGTGTATTGACCTTGACGAGTTCGCCGGTCTGCACGAACAGCGGCACGCGCACCACAGCGCCGGTCTCAAGCGTCGCGGGTTTCCCGCCGCCGCCGCTCGTGTCGCCCTTGAGGCCTGGGTCGGTCTCGACGACTTTGAGCGTCACGGTGTTCGGCGGCTCGACGGTCAACGGCACGCCGTTCCACAGCGTGATAATGCACACGCCCTGTTCCTTGAGCCATTTGGCGTTGTCGCCCACGGCGTTCTTGTCGGCGGCCAGTTGCTCGTAGCTCTCCGGGTTCATGAAGTGCCAGAACTGGTCATCGCTGTAGAGAAACTGCATCTCGACATCCACCACGTCGGCGGCCTCGATGGTGTCGCCCGACTTGAAGGTGCGCTCGATGACGCGCCCGTTCTTCAAGTTGCGGATTTTCACGCGGCTGAAGGCCTGACCCTTGCCCGGCTTCACGAACTCGTTTTCCACGATTGCAGCCGGGTCGCCGTCGAGCATCACCTTGAGGCCGGCCTTGAATTCGTTAGTACTGTACGTTGCCATGATGCACCTTGCCTGATCTCTTTTAAACTTTTAGTTAAAACCACCCGCACATCGAGTGAACGAATCGCGCGCAGCGCGCTCGGCTCGCCTCCCTCTCCCCTCGTGGGAGAGGGAATGAGGGAGAGGGGGTAAGCGCATTTACCCCTCACCCCTTGCCCTCTCCCGCAAGGGGAGAGGGGGGAGTAAGTGAGAATCTTTATTTCGATCTGGTAAAATCGAACGCGCTATGATACCCGGAAGTCCCGCATTGCGGCAGATGCCCCTCTGGCAGACGGAGCTTGCCCGCGCCATCACCGACCCGGCCGAACTCCTGGCGGTCCTGAATCTGGGACCCGATTGGCTCCCGGCGGCGCGCACCGCGGCGCGGGCGTTCCCGCTGCGGGTCCCGCGCGGGTACGTGGCGCGCATGCGGCCCCGCGACCCGGGCGATCCTCTGCTGCGGCAGGTGCTGCCGCTCGCCGAGGAGTGTTTGCCGGCGGAGGGTTTCGGGCCGGATCCGGTCGGCGACTTGGCCGCCATGGCTGCTCCCGGCGTGCTGCACAAGTACCGCGGGCGGGTGCTCCTCACCGCCACCGGGGCCTGCGCCGTGCACTGCCGCTTCTGCTTTCGCCGTCACTTTCCCTACGACCAGGCCGTCGCCTCCGCGAACCGCTGGCGCGGGGCGCTCGAGCACATCGCCGCGGACGACACGATTACCGAAGTGGTTCTGAGCGGTGGCGACCCTTTAACCCTTTCGGATCGGCGGCTCTGCGAGCTGGCGCACGTCCTGCAGGCGATCCCCCATGTCCGGCGTTTGCGAGTGCATACGCGGCTGCCGATCGTGCTGCCCGAGCGGGTGGATGCGGAACTGCTGGAATGGCTCGGCGGCACGCGCCTGCAATCGGTAGTCGTGGTGCACGCGAACCACGCGAACGAGGTCGATGCCGGGGTGCGCGCGGCGCTCGCGCGGCTCAAGGGAGTCGGGGTGGTGCTGCTCAATCAATCCGTGCTGCTGCGCGGCGTGAACGATCGTGTGGAGACGCTGGCGGATTTGAGCGAGGCGCTGTTCGCCGCCGGGGTGGTTCCGTATTACCTGCACATGCTGGACCGCGTGGCGGGGGCGGCGCACTTCGAGGTCGCGGAATCGAGGGCGCGCGCCTTGATGTCGGAGCTCAGCGCGCGCCTGCCGGGTTACCTGGTGCCACGGCTCGTGCGCGAGGTTCCCGGCGCGCCGGCAAAGGTCCCGGTGCCCTGACGCCGCGGTTCAGAAGCGGCGCTGAAGCCCGAGCGAGACGCTGCTCGAGGTCCATGTCACGTCGTTCAGGCGGGTGTCGGCGGTCGTGCCGTCCGAGAAAAACGTCCGATCCAACCCCGGGTCGGTGGTCCATCTTTGATATTCCCAGGTGAATGTCATCACCCAGCGCTCGGGTTTGTCGTCCCGCCGGCCGGCGATGAAGCCGATGGCGACGCCATCGCCCGCGCCGTCGGCGCTATGGGTGTAGCTTACGGGATGCTGAAAATCCGTGCGCAGGTTCCAGTCCGCTTCCGCGGAGTAATCCGCCTTGTGGTGCTCGAGGTTCAGGAAGCTCGCGAAGCCGTTGCGCTCCTCCGAGAGCAAGTGCAATCCCACCCAGGGTCCCTTCCACCGTGTTTCATAAGTGCTGTCGAGTCCCGCGAACGGGCCGGTGGCGGGGATGGTCTGGTTGCCGCCCGTGATGCGCAGGCGCTGCTCGTGCCGCGAGTACCCGAGCAGCAGCGTGGTGTAGGTGTTGCTGCGGCGATTGTCCTCGAACGCCGCGATGCGGTAGCCCACGGCCACGGAGGCATCCCGGACATTATCGCCGTCAGTTTTATTGTTGGAACGGGAAAACTCCAAGGTGCGGTTGTCGCCGAAGTAATCGGAGTCCTGGTTGTCCCCCTTGTCGATCTGGCCGTAGTCCGCCGACCCCTGCAGGTGTATGCCGGAGCGGTGTGTATAGTCCGCGCCGAGCTTGAGTTGGGCGATCCTAAGACTCGTCCAGGTCAGTTCGGAGAGGATGTTGGGCGTGGTCGTGCCCGAGAGGTCGTTGGCGATGTTCCAGGAAAGGCGGTCTTCGCGGTACCCCAGGCTGACGTCGAAATTCGCCCGGTTCTCCAGGGCCTGCGCGGGCCAGGAGAGCCACAGGCCGCAGGAAAAAATCCATGCCGAAAGGTGCTTCATCTGGTGGTCTCTCCCAAAATCGGGTTGTTCTTGTGTGCCGTGCCGGGGGCCGGGGAGCCGTGTCGGCCCCGACCTCCCGTAATTGTAGCGGAGCCGTTCAGCTCCGGCGCGGCTACGATCGCGCGGTTCAACCGGCAAGAAAAGCCGTCTCGGCGCCGGGTCGTCGGCGCCGCCCCCTGCGCGGGTACCGGCTAGGCAAGACCGCCGTTCCGGGAGTAGAATCATGTTTCATGATGTAAGATGTATTTTCATTCTGTGAAATCTGCATCGGCAACGCGGTTGGGCTTAAGGAAACGGTAAAGAGGCTGCTATGATTTTCGCCGTGTCACCGTTACCGTTACTGTCACTCGGGTGAACCACTTCAGGAGGAGCGTCATGCGCAAAGCTAACAAGAGCAGCAAGGTCATGAAGTCGGTAACAACTGATAATACGAAAGGCACGGTGTCGCGTCGCCGCTTTCTGGCGGCCGGCGCCGCCACGGTCGGCGGCGCCGCGACGATCGGCTTCCCGGCGATCGTCAAGGCCCAGGTCACGTCGTTGCGGTTCCAGAGCACCTGGCCGACCAAGGACATCTTCCACGAGTACGCGCTCGACTTCGCCAAGAAGGTGAACGACATGACCGGCGGCGAACTCAAGATCGAGGTGCTGCCGGCGGGCGCGGTGGTGCCGGCCTTCGGCCTGCTCGATGCGGTGTCGAAGGGCACGCTCGATGGCGGCCACGGCGTGCTCGTTTATCACTACGGCAAGCAGAACGCCTTGGCGCTGTGGGGATCGAGCCCCGCCTTCGGCATGGACGCGAACATGTTGCTCTCCTGGCACAAGTACGGCGGTGGCAAGGAACTGCTCGAGAAGATCTACAAATCCATCGGCGCCAACGTCGTGTCCTTCCCGTACGGGCCGATGCCGACGCAACCGCTCGGCTGGTTCAAGAAGCCGATCACCAAAGTGGCTGACTTCAAGGGCCTCAAGTTCCGTACCGTGGGTATCTCGATCGACCTGTTCACCGGCCTGGGCGCTGCGGTGACCGCGCTGCCCGGCGGCGAGATCGTGCCGGCGATGGACCGCGGGCTGCTCGACGCCGCGGAGTTCAACAATGCGAGCTCCGACCGCCTGTTGGGCTTCCCCGATGTGTCCAAGGTGTACATGCTGCAGAGCTTCCACCAGAACGCCGAGCAGTTCGAGGTCACGTTCAACAAGACGAAGTACGATGCGCTCCCGGAGAAGATAAGAGCGATCATCGCCTACGCCGTGGAGGCCGCTTCCGCGGACATGTCGTGGAAGGCCGTCGACCGTTACTCGCAGGACTACATCGAGCTGCAGACCAAGCAGGGCGTCAAGGTCTACAAGACGCCGGACTCGGTGTTGCAGAAGCAGATCGAAATATTCGATCAGGTCGTGGCGAAGAAGTCGGCGGAAAACCCGCTGTTCAAGGAAGTCGTCGAATCTCAGCGCAAGTACGCCGAGCGCGCGGTGCGCTGGGACCTCGACACCAACGTCAACCGGCGCATGGCCTATAACCATTACTTCGGGCCGAAGAAGCCAGCCCCGAAGAAGGCCTAGGCGGCTTCAACCCGCAACAGCCATCCGGCGTGGCCGGGTGGCTGTTTTGTTTATGAGCGCCGGAGATCAAAGCTTGTAGTGTCTATTCCCTATACCCGATCGCCATGCAAAGACTGCTGCTCTTCGTTGACAAGCTAAGTACCTGGATCGGGCACGCGTTTTCCTGGCTCATCGTCGGGCTCACCCTGCTCATCTCCTGGGAAGTGTTCTCGCGCTACGCGCTCGACAACCCGCACGCCTGGGCCTTCGACGCCATGATCATGCTGTATGGCACGTTGTTCATGATGGCCGGGGCCTACACATTGGCGAAGAGCGGCCACGTGCGCGGCGATGTGCTCTATGGCTTCTTTACGCCGCGGGTGCAGGCCACGTTAGATCTCGTGTTGTACATCGTGTTCTTCATTCCGGGCGTGGTCGCGCTCGCCTGGGCCGGCTACTTCTACGCCGCCGAGTCCTGGGCGATTAACGAGCACTCAACCATCACCTCCGAAGGCCCGCCGATCTACCCGTTCAAGACCGTCATTCCGGTCGCCGGCGCCATCCTGTTGTTGCAGGGCATCGTCGAAATTATTCGCTGCGTCATTTGCCTGAAGCAGGGCCATTGGCCCTCGCGCGAGGAAGACGTCGAGGAAGTGGACGTTGAAAAGCTCAAAGAGATGGTTCATGCCAAGGACGAAGACATCCAGAAGCTCGACGAGCTGTTGGTGCGCAAGGAGCCGCGCACGTGAGGCTGCGCAAGGAACTGTGGTTCGGCTTCTCGCTCATGGCGATCATCGTCGGCGCGGTAATCGTGTTCGCGCCCTGGGGCAATCTCACCAACGGCCACCTTGGACTATTGATGCTGGCGATGATCGTGGTCGCGATCATGCTCGGTTTTCCCACGGCCTTCACGCTCATGGGTATGGGCGTGTTCTTCGCCTGGCTCGCGTATCACAGCGTCAACCCGGATCTCGCGGTGCAGCAGGTCCTCGATCTCATGGTGCAGCGCGCCTACGGCGTGATGTCGAACGACGTGCTGATCGCGGTGCCGCTGTTCGTGTTCATGGGCTATCTGGTCGAGCGCGCGGCGCTGATCGACCGGCTGTTCAAGAGCCTGCACCTCGCCATGTCCGATGTGCCGGGCTCGCTGGCCGTGGCCACGATCGTCACCTGCGCGGTGTTCGCGACGGCGACCGGCATTGTGGGCGCGGTGGTGACGCTGATGGGCCTGCTCGCGTTTCCGGCGATGCTGAAGGCGAGCTACAACGTTTCGGTGTCGGCCGGTTCGGTGACCGCGGGCGGTTGTCTCGGCATCCTGATACCGCCTTCGATCCTGCTGATCGTCTATGGCGCGACCGCGGGCGTGTCGGTGGTGCAGCTCTACGCCGGCGCCTTCTTTCCCGGCATCATGCTTGCGGGGCTCTATGTGGGTTACGTGATCGTGCTGGCGAAGCTCAAGCCGCACCTCATGCCTCCGCTGCCCGAGAGCGAGCGGCGCGTCGAGCTCCCGGCGTTCGCGCGGCAACTGGCGGGTCGCGGCCGCAATGCGGTGGTCGGCCTCTCGCGCGCGCTCGCTACCGGCGCCGGTGTGGCGAAACACACGGCGGCGGCGCAGTTGGTGGTCACGCTGCTCCCGGCGCTCGCGGTCGCCGCGCTGCTCGCGGTAACGTATCGCGTGGCGACGGCGCCGGTGATCGAAGCCAGCACCGCCGGATTGATCGAAGCGACCGCCGGCGTTGCGGCGGATATAAAGGAAGAGCAGACCGGCCTCATTGGCCAGCCTCCGGTGCCAGAAGAACAATCGGGACTCCAGGAACCTCCGGCGGAACAGCCGCAAGAGCTTGCGCCGCCGGCCGCTGAAGTCCAACCTGCCGAGCGGTTGCCGGCACCGAACTGGTTCTGGATCACGCTCGGACTCGGTGTCGCCGCTCTAGCCTATATCTATCTGCGCTGGAACTGGGAGCGGCTCGAGGTGTTCAAGATGCTGCTCACTTCGTTCTTCCCGTTGGCGCTGATGATCGTGGCCGTGCTGGGTTCGATCGTGTTCGGATTCGCGACACCCACCGAGGCGGCGGCAGTCGGCGCCTTCGGCGGGTTTGTGCTCGCGGCGGTGTACCGTTTCACCGCGCATTGGCGCAAGACCCGACCGAACGGCGGGAGTTACGCCGTCGTTGCCGGCCACACGCTCAAAGAACTCGGCTCGATCGTCAAGGAATCATCGTTCCTCACGGCCAAAACGACCGCGATGGTGTGTTGGCTGTTCGTCGGCTCGGCGATCTTTTCGGCGGCGTTCGCGCTGCTCGGTGGGCAGGAGGTGGTGGAGAAGTGGGTGTTGTCACTGGACCTGACGCCGACC
>Ga0209342_10003900_pt1 | contig 15602 bp, 12 predicted proteins | sample RifCSP16_2_FD_184023 | JGI IMG/M metagenome (GOLD analysis project Ga0209342, IMG submission 184023) | Soil microbial communities from Rifle, Colorado - Rifle CSP2_sed 16_2 (SPAdes) (version 2) | ecosystem: Environmental > Terrestrial > Deep subsurface > Rock core/Sediment | place: Rifle... | reverse complement strand
CGCCCGTCCCATTCGCCCCAATCCAAACCGTTCCCGGCGGTGAGCCTCCGCAAGGAATAGCTCCGACCGCGGTGCCAATCCCAGGTGATCCTGCCTTCGACCCCGAGGACCCCCTTGACTGGATTGCAGCAATCGAGGCCCGCTGGGACAACTACGATGTGATCGTGTGCGACGAGGTTGAAGCACGCCCCGGATGTGCGCCCTGGACGGCCGAAGAGGCGGAGCTTCTTTATGAGACGCTCGGTGAGCACATCCTGTTGCCGTATCTTGATGGCGAATTGACGATGGTGCGAACGGACGACGATGAGCATTCGGGTCTGTTCCGCCCCGGCGTCGACGAGACGGGCGCCAGAACCGGGGAAGTCTGGATATACGATCCAGCGTGGCGGACCTCCCCCGCTGCCAGCTTGCTGGACATGTTCGACTACTTCTTCCCACGCCCTGAATACTTCCAGGGGACCATCGCACACGAACTGACCCACGCCGCTGGCTGGCTCCATCCGGAACTTCTCGAGGCGTGGGTGGCGGCCGCAGCGACCCAGGGCGAGCACTTCCAGCCGGGCGATTGGCGGCTCGGCTGGCTTTGCAGCTGGGCGTCTATAGCGAGTACCGAGACGACCCCGAACCATACGCAGAGCTGATCCAGGGGGATATGTTCGCGATGGCGGTGGCTGCGCTCATGTACGACCCATGGCTAGGCCGTGGAGGGGATTGAGGGTGCCCGCCAGACGCCTAAGAGAGCGGAGGGCAAATGACCTGGCTGATTCCCTTGCTGCTGGGGGCACTTGTTCTGCTTGGCATTGTGGGATGGCTCCATTCGCGGCGGACTAGGCGCCTCGTGATATTCGCTCTTCTTGTCCTGCTCGTTCTGGCAGTACTCCTGGGGGCGTTCGCCCTCGCTCGGCGCTATTGGTTCCCCTTGCCGCCGTTCTGAGCAGCCAGCCCCTGCGGCCATCGGCCCGGGGCATGACAGTCTCAACGATCGCGCAGAGAACGGTAGACCCGCGAGGGCCCGCATACAAGCACTGTGCGGCTACAAGTATCGGCGCAGGACTGAGCCCCTCCACTACCTCAAACAAGATCCTCACCGCACCCACCTGCACCGCATCTGCAGTACGCTGCAGGCCGTCTCGCTGCGGCGGGCCGCATCGTCCCGATGTCCTTCGGGAGGGCTTCGCGGCCCGAACGGGGGCAGGTGCCGGTCGGCCCCCGCACCCACCTGCACCGCACCCACCTGCACCGCACTTGCGGTGCGTCGCAGGTGCAGGTGTGCGGTGCGTCGAAGGTGCGGTGTGCGGGATGTCGCATGCGCGGTGGGCGTGCACATCGTCCCGACCCAGCACCTGCGGTTCTGGGCAAGTCTATCCTTCGGGAGCGCCAGTGCAGGTGAGCTGCCAATGCCCAACCCCGACGGACGTGCTAGAATGGCGAGTTCCAAGACTTAGAATCCATGCTCAGGATCGTCAGCCTCTTCCTTGTTTTCACAGTAGCCCTCGCCGGCTGCACTCTCTTCGAGCTTCCCGCCGCGCCGGGCGAATTGCTCTTTCAGGACGATTTCTCGCGCCTTTCGAGCGGCTGGGACCGCGACCGCGATCAAGCCTATCGCTCGGACTACGTCGACGGTTTCTACCGGATCGAGATCCTCCAGGCGGAGACGACCGCCTGGACCAATCCGGGGCTTATGTTTGGCGACGTGCGGATCGAGGTGGACGCCGGCAAGTCCGCCGGGCCCGACGACAACGCCTACGGTGTCATCTGCCGCTATCAAGACCCGGACAACTACTACTTCTTCCTGATCTCCAGCGACGGATTCGCCGGAATAGGCGTCCGCCGCCAGGGAGCCGCCGTCCTCCTGACGGGAGAGGCCATGCTGCCCAGCGAGCCCGTCGTCCTTGGAGCCGGGCCGAACCACCTTCGGGCCGACTGTGTGGGCAGCCGTCTCTCCCTCTTTGTGAACGGCATCGCAGCATCAGAAGCCGAGGCCTTCGATTGGACGGAGGGCGATGTCGGGCTCATCGCCGGGTCGTACGCCGAGGGCGGCGTGGTGATCGATTTCGACAACTTCTCGGTCGTCCACCCCTGAAACCGTTGCGGCCGCGGCTGTGGGGCCGAGGAGCAGGCGTGAGCGTGCAAGGCGACGGCGGGCGAAGGGCCTTGCGCCGAACGTTTGACCGATCGGGATCGACGCCTCCTCGCGTATAATGGTGACATGCCCACGAAGCCGGAATTGGAGGCACAGCTCAAGGAGGCGATTCGCTCGGGAGATTCGGTGCGCAAGCGCACCTTGCGCATGATTCTGGCGGCCGCCAAGCTGGTCGAGGTCGAGCGTCGAGGGCCTCTAGACGAGCCGGCGCTTCTGGCAGTGCTGCAGAAGGAAGCCCGGATGCGTCAGGAGTCGATTGCCGATGCCGAGCGCGCCGGGCGCGCAGACCTGGTCGAGGACTACCGCGCCGAGCTTGGGCTGATCGAGAGCCTCCTGCCCCGGGCCCTCCCCTCCGATGAACTGGAGGCCCTGGCGAAGAAGGCCATCGCCGATGTGGGCGCTTCGGCCCCCGGCGACATGGGGCGGGTGATGAAAGCGCTGATGCCCCAGGTGCAGGGCCGCGCCGACGGCAAGGCCGTCAGCGAGCTCGTTCGCAGCCTGCTCTCCCAAGCATAATCCGAATGGACGACACTCCCGGCCTGCGCGCCTCCGCGGGTCAACGCCTCAAAGCCTCCTGGCATGCGGCCAGATTGTGGTTCATCTTCATCGCCGGTCTGGCGGCGATCGTGGCCGTGCTCTCGTTGCCTCAAACGCCCGGCCAGGCGAGCGTGGGGCTGAGCGTGGGCGATGTGGCCGAGCAAGATGTTCTGGCCCCCTCGGCGATGGCCTACACAAGCAGCGTCCTCACCCTCGACGCCCGGCAAACCGCCGCCTCCGAGGTCGCCGACGTTTATGATCCGCCCGACAGTCGAATCGCCCGGCAGCAGTATGAGCGGCTGCGGGCGGCGCTCGACTTCATCGACGCGGTGAGGGCCGATCGCTACGCGACGCCGGAGCAGAAGCTGGCCGATCTGGCCTCGCTCATCGACCTCCCCCTCGACGCACCGACCGCTCAGGCCATTCTCGATCTTCCCCAAGCGCGCTGGGAAACGGCGAGGCTGGAGGCGATCTCCGTGCTCGAGGAGGTGATGAGGGCCGAGATCCGCGACGACCGGCTGGAAGAGGTCGGGCGGTCGATCCCGGCCTTGGTGAGCATCGCGGTCCCCGAGGCCCAGGCGGAGTTGGTCGTCCGGCTGGCGCGGGCCTTCGTAGCCCCGAACGCCCGCTACAACCCGGAAGCCACCGAGGCCGCCCGGGGGGCGGCGGAAGCAGGCGTCGCGCCAGTGACCCAATCGTACGCCGAAGGCGAGACCATCGTCGCCCGCGGCCAGGTGGTCACTCCATTGCAGATCGAGGCCCTTCGAGCGTATGGCCTGCTCAGTTCACCCGACCCGTGGCAGGCAATTGCCGTCCGGGCGCTGCTGGTCACACTCCTGGGATGCACCTTCGCTCTCTACACCTACAACGCGCATCTGAACCAGATGCGCAGCACACGCATGGCGTTTGCGGTCACCGCCCTTTTCGTCCTCACCGCGTTCGGTATGCAGCTCATGATCCGCGAGCGGGCTGTGATGCCCTATCTCTTCCCCGCCGCCACGCTCCCGATGCTTCTGGGGATCCTCTTCGGGCCGGGGATGGGGATCACCACCGCGATGCTGTTGGGAGTGCTTACGGGATTCCTGGCGCCGCGCGGGCTGGAGGTGGGGGTCTACGCGGCACTGAGCGGAGCTATGGGCGCGCTGGTGTTGGGGCGTGCCGACCGGCTTTCCTCGTTCTTCTGGGGCGGCCTGGCGGCGGCACTGGCCGCCGTCGCCGTGGTGATCGTGTTCCGATTCCCGGATCCGGTCATGGACCTGATCGGCAAAGCCACGCTCCTGGGAGCAGCCTTGATCAGCGGCGGGCTTTCTGCGAGCCTGGCCTTCGGGCTTCTTCTCCTCGTGGGGAGCCTGTTGGGTATCGCCACCAACCTGCAGCTCATTGAGCTCTCCCGTCCCGACCATCCGCTCCTGCAGCTCATCCTGCGCGAGGCGCCGGGCACCTACCAGCACAGCCTGCAGGTGGCTAACATGGCAGAGCAGGCCGCCCGGGCGATCGGGGCCAACAGCCTGCTCACCCGCGTCGGCGCGCTGTACCACGACGCCGGAAAGGCTCTCCGCCCTCACTTCTTCATCGAGAATCAGGTGCCCGGGCAGAATATCCATGAACAGCTCGACCCGGTGACAAGTGCCGGCGTGATCCTGGCCCACGTCAAGGACGGGCTGGAGCTGGGCCGCAAATACCGCCTGCCGCCGGCAGTCCAGGCGTTCATCCCCGAACACCATGGAAAGCTCGAAGCGACGTATCAATATCAGGCGGCGGTGGAATCCGCCACCGGCAACGGTGGCTCGGTGAATCTTCAGGACTTCACTTATCCCGGTCCCCGCCCGCGGTCGCGCGAGACTGCCGTCCTGATGCTTTCCGACGGCGTGGAAGCCAAGGCCCGGGCAGAGAATCCGAGCACCGACGAGGAGATCGAGAAACTGGTGCGCTGGGTGATCGAAGACCGCCTCACCAAAGGCCAGCTCGATCGGACGGATCTGACGCTGAAAGATATCGACACCATCCGCCGTTCGCTCGTCAACACCCTGCGCGGGATCTATCACCCGCGCCTGCGCTATCCTCACTCGGCCGAGACGGGAGTCGAAGCCCCCTCCTCGACCGGGAAGCCGTGAGTCACGACGTTCGGGTGCGCTGCGACCGCGGCACGGGCCATGCTCGCCGCGGCGTGCTGCAGGCGGCGCGGGCGACCCTGCGGCACGAGGGCGCTCCCGAGGGCGATCTCACGCTGGCGCTCACCAACGCAGCCCGGATTCAGGAGCTCAACCGGCGGTTTGCCGGCGAGGGCCGGCCGACCGACGTGCTCTCCTTCTCGGACGGCTCACACGACGCCGAGAGCGGGCGTCTGTACCTCGGCGACGTTGTGATCGCAGTCCCGGTGGCCGAAGCGCAGGCGAAGGACGCCGGTTACAGCCTGTTCGAGGAGATGACTCTGCTTACCGTGCACGGCGTCTTGCACCTCCTGGGACACGACCATGCTCGCCCTGGGGAGCGGGCGCGGATGGAAGCGGCCCAGAAGGCGATCCTCGGTGGGCTCCGTCGCCCCTCGCACACAAAGGGAAATGGATGAAGGGTCCTCTGCGGGCGCGGTCGCGAATTGCCGCGTTTCGATACGCGTTCTCCGGCTGGTGGTATGTGCTGCGAAGCCAGCGAAATGCGTGGATCCACGCGCTGGCGACTTTCCTCGTGGTGGCGGCAGGCGTGTGGCTGCGGGTCGACCGGCTCTCCTGGGCGCTTCTTCTGGGTGCGATCGGGCTTGTGTGGCTGGCTGAATTCCTCAACACCGCCCTCGAAGCCGTTGTGGATCTGGCGAGCCCGGAGCACCATCCGCTGGCGCGGGTGGGCAAAGACGTCGGGGCCGCGGCCGTCTTGATTGCTGCGCTCACGTCGGCGGCGATCGGCCTGCTCGTCCTCGGTCCGCCGCTCTACGCGCGGCTCGCGGTCCGCTGAGAGGGTGCACGACTCTCGGGCAGATCCGAACGTCGGGCGAAGCCGGGTTGAAGGAATCCTGGTTCCGTTGCTGGTCCTCATGCGCTCGGTCCGGGCTTCTCCTTCCGGCCCCTGGCCACCTGGGCTGTTAATCACCCCCCCCCACACCAGTTGACCCTCGGGACCTGCCCCTGCACCTTGAGCGCAGACCTTCACGCCACGCGGGCCGCGGGACCTCCGGCAGGGACACAATGCCCTGGAACCGGAGGCCCGGCGCAAGGACGGTTGGGCAGGACGACAGGCATCCCGTTGTTGTGCTCGCGGTTCAGGCCTAATTGGGTCCGATAGCCCCGTTTCGGGGCCGATCGAGGGCTGGATAGGCTTGTCGGGCCTCAATCCGAAGGGCCGTTGCACAGCACCCGCTTCTGTGCCATAATCCCGCGGAAGCCGAATTCGCCCCAGGAGTGCGATCGGATGAAACAGGACGAGTTGGCGGCGCGGGGCAACCTGTTCCGCGCGGCGACTGCCTCTTTTGATTTCTTCAATCCGGCCCAGGCGCTGAGCAGCCTGCTGAAGCTGGCGACCGAGCTCAGCGGGTCGGATCGGGCGGCCCTCTACGAGCTCGACGAGGCGGCCGGCTCGTTCGCCCCGCGCTTCTCGCAGTCGATTGCTCTCTCCGAGCTCGGCCGAATCCCGGCCACGCCCGAGCACCCCACCCTGCGCTCCGTGCTCACCAACCGTAAGGCGGCTGTCACCGGTGACGGGCGCGGCTCGCTGGGCCTGCCTCTGGCCCCGGGGGCTATCGCTTGCGCGCCGTGCATCACCGGCGGCCAGACGCTTGGTCTTCTCTTTGTCGCTGCGGCCGAGGCCGAACGCTTCGATCTGGAGGCCTTGTCCGCGTTGGAAGTGCTCGCCACCCGCGCGGCAGAGATCTTCACCTTCGCTCGCCAGACCGCCAGCCAGAGCTACCTATTCCACAAGCTCTCCCTGCTCTACCAGGCCAGCCACGCGATCACCAGCACGCGGGAGCGGCAGGAGACCATCCGCCAGACCGCCGCCCACCTTCTCCGGGCCACCTCGGCCGATATTTGCGAGGTGCTGGTGTTCGAGGAAGGGAACACGCAGACTCTGCGCTTCCGCCAGCAGCTCGGCAAGGCGGCCCAGGCGACGATTGTCTCTCTGGTCACCGACTCGATGCCGGATTATCCCATTCACAAGCAAGTGACCGGCGACCTTAAGCCGGCGACCCTCAGCCAGGTGCCTCCGCAGGGCTCCGCCAAGGACCTGGCCATGCTCCAGGCCGAGGGCATCTCGGCCGCAGCGGTCTTCCCTCTGGCTTCGGGCAATCAGGCTCTCGGTCTGGTGCGGATCCTCTACACTCAGCCCGGACGACAGATCAGTGAGCAGGAGCTGGAGCTGGCCCAGGCGATTATCAACATCGGCGCCGTAGGCCTTCAGGACGCGATCCATCTGGAGACGGCCGAGAACCGCGCCAATCACCTTCAGGTGCTCGCCGAGATCGGCCGTGAGATGACCTCCACCCTCGACCTGGAGACCGCGCTGGAAAACGCCATGCGCCACGCGCAGCGCCTCCTGAATGCCGAGGCGTGCGTTCTCTTCTTGCTGGATGAGCTCGGACAGAAGCTCGTCCTCAAGGCAACCGGCGGGGCCCACGTTCGCATCCGCGACGTGGCGATCGGCCTGGAGGAAGGCATCGCCGGATGGGTGACCCGCAACCGCCGGCCGCTGATCGTCAATGACGTCCGCACCAATCCCCTGTATCACCAGGCCATTGACGGCCAGACCGGCCTCCTGACAACCTCCGTCGTGTGTGTCCCGCTGGAGACCCGCGGCCAGACCCTCGGCGTGATCGAGGGCATCAACCACCCACGCGGCGCCTTCACCCTGAGCGACCAGCAGCTCCTGATGTCGGTGGCCGCCTGGGCGGGGATCGCTCTCGATAACGCCAACCTCTTCCAGCGCGTGGCCGAAGAACGCAGCCGCCTCGAGGCCACGCTGGTGGAGACGGCCGATGCCGTCGTGCTCACCGATCGGAGCGGGACGGTGATCCTGGTGAACAAGGCCGCCTCGCAGATCTTCCGCATCAACGCCGATAAGGCGATGGGCCGGCCGGCCAACGAGATCTTCACCGGCCACCCACTGGGCGAGCTCCTGATGAGCGCCGATGCGGGCCTGCCGACGAGCCTGGAGGTGACCTCGCCCACCGAGCGCGTCCTCTACGCCACGGTGAGCGAAGTGACCGACGTGGGGCGGGTGGCGGTGATGCAGGACATCACCGCCCTCAAGCAGATCGATCGCATGCGATCGCAGCTTCTCGGCACCGCGGCCCACGACCTGAAGAACCCGCTCAACGCCATTCGCCTGGGCGCCGACTTGCTCAATGACGCCCCGCTCACCGAGCTTCAGCGCAAAGCCCTCAACATGATGCAGCGGGCCACCGAAAGCATGACCAACCTGATCACGTCGCTGCTCGAGACGATCCGCGTGGAATCCACCTCCATCTTCACCTTTGAGCCGTGTCAGGTGACCGATCTGATCCGCCGGTCGATCGAGGATCTGCGGCCGCTCGCCGACGCCCGCAAGCACACCATCGACTTCGAGCCGCCGCCGGAGCCCATCCTCATCATGGGTGACCCGAGCCGCCTCAACTCGGTGATGACCAACCTCCTCAGCAACGCCATCAAGTTCACCGACCCCGGCGGCCGTATCCGGATCGGAGTGCAGTGGGACGACGAGAACGCGCAGGTGGACGTCACCGACAACGGGCCGGGAATTCCCGAAGACGAGATTGACCGCGTCTTCGAGCACCTCTTCCGTGGGCGCGCCTCGGTGCGGGACCCCAACAATCCAGTGGAAGGCACCGGCCTGGGCCTGGCCCTGGCCAAGACGGTGATCGAGCAGCACGGCGGGAAGATCTGGGTGACCAGCCAGGAGGAGCAAGGGGCGACCTTCTCCTTCTCGCTCCCGCGCGAGCCGACCCCCAAGACCGGCTCACTGCGGCGGGAGACGACCGAAGCCAAGGCGTGAAGTTCAGGCCGAGGAAGGGCAAAGCTCGTCTGCCCCATCAAGGGTTGCGCCGTAGGGGCGGGTCTCGCCGGGAAGATCACCCGGCACCTTCGGAGACCCGCTCTTGTGGTTGTGTGGGGCACCCCCGGAGCCTTTGCTGCTGGCGTGACGAAGGAGCCCTCGTCGTGCGAAGCCGGGCCTCTGCGCGGCGCCCCGCTCCGGGTGTGCTCCGTGAAGAGACCGGGGTTCTTGATCAGCTTATAATCCCCGCGCCAAGGGAGGAGTATGCAAGCCGACATCGAGCTCTACCGTCGTCTTGTGCGCCTCAACGCCCCCCAGCCTCTCACGCTCTCGATCATTGACATCTCGCCCGAGGCTCCCCGAAGAACGCTCGTCTTCCTCCATGGGTTCGGGGGCAATGCGCGCCAGTGGAGGCATCAGCTCATCCGCTTTTCCGACGATTTCCGCGTCCTGGCTATCGACCTGCGCGGGCACGGCCTATCCGATCGGCCCGACGGCCCCTATGACGTAGACACCATCGCCGCCGATATCGAAGACGCATTGGATGCGCTTGGCGTGGCCGAGCCAGTCGTCCTCGTGGGGCACTCGCTTGGCGGCGCGGCGGCGATCGAGGTGGCGATGCGCTCCCCCCGTCGGGTGGAGAAGCTGATCCTGATCGCCTTCCCGGGTGAGTTTCCCCTCGCTCTTCCCATTCGCTGGGCGCTTGCGCTCCCGGTCGTGATCTTGAACCTGGCGCGTCCATTCGTACGCCGGTCGCTCTCAGCGCCGCCTCGCGTGCTCAAGCGGCTCTACCGGGAGGCCATTCTGCCGTGGAAAGGCTGGGACAAGTTCCCAGCGTTACGCGCTCCCACGCTGGTCATTCGTGGTCATCGAGACCGAGTCTTCTCCCGCCAGCTCTTCGAGAGCGTGGCCGAAGCCATCCCGGACGCCGAGGAGGTGAATGTCGGAGCTTCCGGGCACCTGGTGATGCTCGAGCGCTGGCAGGCCGTCAACCGAGCGATCGAGCGCTTTCTCGAGGGAGCTAGGACGAAGCGGGAGAGCGAGGCCTCCGTCGGCCTGCTCCGCAAGCGTCCCTGGCTCGCCTCGTACGACGCGCTTGTGCCGCGATTTGTGAGCGTCCCGCCGGTGGCCGTGGATCAATTGCTCGCTTCGGCCGCCCGCGGCTACCCTTCCCGTTCGGCGATCCGCTTCCAGGGCTACCGCATGAGCTACCGGAGGCTCGATCGACGGTCCAACCGGCTGGCGAACGCCTTGATCCACCTGGGCGTGGCCCCGGGCGACCGGGTGATGGTGCTGCTTCCCAACCTTCCGCAGACGGTGATCAGTTTCTACGGGATTCTGAAGGCAGGCGCCGTCGCCACTTTCGCCAGCCCGCTCTCCGAGCCTGAGGAACTCCTGCGCCAGGTCGCCGATTCGGAGGCGACAGCGCTCATCACTCTCACCAAATTCTCCGCGGTCGCCGGGCGCGCCCTTCGAGAGACGGGGCTCCGCCATGTCGTCTTAACCGCGGTTTGGGACTACCTGCCGCCGTTGAAGGCGGCCCTATTTCGAATCACGCGGGCCCGCCGCGAAGGTCATTCCTTCCCGGTCCGGCCTTCGTCGGCATTCCACGCCTTCGCCCGGCTCCTGATGGAACAGTCTCCCCGTCGACCCGGCGTCGACCGGACGCCGGAAGATCTGGCCGTCCTGCAGTACACCGGCGGAACGACCGACCTGCCGAAGGCGGTGATGCTCTCTCACCGGAACCTGGTGGCCAATACGCTTCAAACGCGACACTGGATCCCAGACGTGCGCGAGGGTCGGGAAGTCGTTCTCTCTGTTTTGCCCTTCTCGCACATCTACGGGCTGATGACGGCGCTGTGTGTGCCGGTTTCGATGGCGGGGGAGATGGTGATCCTCTCGACATTTTCGACTCGGGAGGTGCTGCGCACCATCCGGCGCAGGCGACCTACGCTCTTTCCAGGCGTCCCATCGATGTACACCGCGATCAACGATTACCCGGGCGTCCGCCGCTACCGGGTGAACTCGATCCGCGCCTGCATCTCGGGGGCGGCTCCGCTTCCCGTGGAGGTGCAGGAAGCGTTTGAGCGGCTGACGAAAGGCCGGCTGGTGGAAGGCTATGGGCTCACCGAGGCCGGCCCGGTGACGCATGCCAATCCGTTCAGCGGTCCCCGCAAAGCCGGCTCGATCGGCATCCCCTTCCCGAGCACGGAGGCCAAGATCGTCGATCTGGCGTCGGGGAGGGATCTGGGCGTGGGGAAGGTGGGCGAGTTGGCCGTCCGCGGGCCCCAGGTGATGTCGGGCTATTGGAAGGACCCCAAGGCGACGGCCCGAGTGATCACGCGCGGCGGCTGGCTGCTCACGGGCGATCTGGCAAGAACGGATGAGGACGGCTATTTCCAGATCGTCGCCCGCAAGAAGGAGATGATTCTGGCGGGGGAGTATCAGGTCTACCCGAGGGACGTGGAGGAGGTGCTCTACGAGCACCCGAAGGTGAGAGAGGCGGCGGTGGTGGGCATCCAGCCGCCGCGCTTGCCCTTCCAGAAGGTGAAGGCCTTTGTCGTGCTGCGCAAGGGCGAGCGGGCGACGGAGGAGGAGCTCTTGGATCTTTGCCGGCGCCGGCTCGAGTCATACGCCGTGCCATGGAAGGTCGAGTTCGTCGATGAATTGCCCAAGTCGTTCGTCGGGAAAGTGTTGCGGCGCATCCTGATCGAGCGCGAGTCTGAACCGATAGCAGGGGAGGCCGTTCAGCCTGCGGCAAGCACGTAGCCGCGGCCAAGGGCGAGGACGGCGGATTCCTCGGGGTGCGGTGAGAAAGGCGGAGCGGCCGAGGAAGCCCGAGGGGTGGGCTCTGTCGGCGGGCGCGGCCGCGCCGTGTTCGCCAGGGTCATTCTGGCCTCCCCTACGTCTCAAGGAGGTGCGCGTGGTTTCGCGGCCCTTCCGATTCGGCACGGTTGGCTCGCCGATCTCCACTCCGCCGAAGCCAGGCGGCTCGGTGGGTGCCGTCCTGAGAATGGCCGAAATGGGGCTCGGCGCCCTCGAGCTTGGCTGGGTGCAGGCGGTTCGAGTGAAAGAGGAGACCTGCCAGGCGATCCGCGTCCAGGCCCGGCGATCCGACGTGCGCATCAGCGTTCATGCCCCGTACTACATCAACCTGAATGCATCTAGAGAAGAATGGCCCAAGGGCCGGAAGCGCCTGATGGACGCGGCGCGCTACGGCAACCTCGCCGGTGCGAGCGACATCATCTTCCATCCGGGCTCCTACTTCGGGCTCCCGCCGGCCAAGGCCCTTCTCGTTGCGATTCCGAGGTTGCGCAAGTGCGTCGAGGAACTGCGAAGCGAGGGCAATCCGGTGACGCTTCGCCCCGAGACGATGGGCAAGAGCGCCATGATCGGTTCACTGGACGATGTGCTCGAAATGGCGCGCGAAGTGGAGGGGGTGGCGCCCTGCCTCGACTTCGCCCACCTGCACGCGCGCGCCGGCGACGGCAGCGCCAACTCTATCGAAGAATGGATCGAGGTGCTGCGTCGCTACAAGAAGGCGCTCGGTGCGGCTTCGTTGCGCCGGCTGCATGTTCACCTCTCGGGAATCGAATACACGGCCAAGGGCGAGCGCAAACACCTTCCGATCGCCGAATCGGATTTCAACCTGGACGGGCTCTTTGCCGCGTTGGCGGAGCTCAGATGCAAGGGGCGGATCCTGTGCGAGAGCCCGGTGATGGAGAAGGACGCGCTCGTCTTTCAGGCGGCGTGGGACCGCATCGCCGGAGGGGAGGCGTGAGGGGCCGCGGCGGAGGCTCCGCCCTGGCGGCACTCAACGGCGAGATCATCCGCTGTGAGCGCTGCCCGCGGCTGGTGGAGTATCGCCAGCGCCTCGCGCGCCAGAAGCGGCGTGCCTACCGAGAGCAAGACTACTGGGGCCGACCCGTGCCCTCCGTCGGCGATCCCAAGGCCCGCGTTCTTCTTGTCGGGCTGGCTCCGGGCGCCCACGGCTCCAACCGCACGGGCCGGATGTTCACCGGCGATGGCTCGGGAGATTTCCTCACCCCGGCACTCCATCGGGCCGGGTTTGCGAACCAGCCCACCTCCACGTCCCGAGACGATGGACTGCGCCTTGGCGATCTCTACATCCTGGCCATTGTGCACTGCGCCCCGCCGGGTAACCGACCACTTCCTCTAGAGATCGCCAACTGTCGCCCTTATCTGCGCGCTCATCTGCGCCTTCTTCCCCGCGTGCGCGTGATTGTGGCTCTCGGCAAGATGGCCCACGACGGCCTTCTGACGGCCTTGGTGGAGGAAGGCGTGGAAGTGCCCCGGCCGCGCCCGGCGTTCGTCCATGGCTCGGAAGTGCCGGTGGGACCCTATACGGTCCTGGCCTCCTACCACCCCAGCCTGCAGAACACCCAGACCGGGCGCCTCACGCGGACGAGGTTCGATGCCATTTTTCGCCGGGCAAGCCGGCTGCTTGGGGACAGGCCGGACCAGCAGAGCCCCCCTTCGCAAATGGCGTAGTCCGGAGGATCCGTCAATCCCGATAGCTCTGCCACGGCTAGGATCCCGCTCGGCGTCCAGACCCAAGATGGCCCATGCTTACCCAGTCCATACGTCTTGGATGCTGTCCCCCTCTGGATCTCGACCCCGACTGCCCATCTCTCTGCGGGTAGCACCGCCGTCCGCGCGAGCCACAGAATTGCCTGATAGGCGGGCTCCGGAGCGCCTGCAAGGCGGCTCCGGAGCGATCACGGTTGCGGGAGTGCGGCGAGGTCTTCGTTCGCGCGAAGGCGCCTACTCCGCGGGGACGGCTTGTTCTGCCCTCGGCTGAGCCGCGCCAACCCAGACCGCCCGCAGCTCGCCGTTGCCGAGTTCCCGCGCCCCGACGATGGCGCGCATCCCGGGTTGTAGATCCTCGATCCCGTCGACGCTGCCGTCCCTCGACCGGAAGACGGTGGAACCATCGACTGAGAACGTCATGGCCTCCCCGCCGAGAGTCTCGAGCGAGAAGGAGTTGCCCCCGACGGACGTGATCCGCCCTCCGGCCCGAACGTCGACGTCATGTCCGCCGGGGATATCTTCACGCTCACCGGCGGCCACGAACAGAGCGAGGAGCATCCCCGCGTCGCCTTCCGCCGCGCCCACCAGGGCCACCATCCCTTGCCGGAGGTCGTGGATTCCCTGGATGCTTCCGTCACGGCTGCGGAACCGGGTGCGTTCGTCCGTCCCGAAGGTTATCTCTGAGCCCTCCTGCGTGCGGAGGGTGAAAGTCCCCCGACCGGGGACCACGCCGGTGATCTCGCCCGCGAAGCGGGAGAGGGCGGGCCGATCCTCGGGGTCGCCGGCGGCGACGCCGAGGGCGATCAGCGTCCTGTCCTCCCCCTGCTCAGCGAGCACAACGGCCCGCATCCCGGGCTCCAGATCCCCCAGGCTGCCTTCCTCGCTGCCGCGAATGCGAAAGCGGGTCTCTTCCGTCGCGGTGAAGGTGAGATCCTCTCCCTGCCGAGTGCGCAGGCTGAATGTCGACGAGCCGACATCGACGGCCGTGATCTCGCCGGCGGCGCGCAAGTCGATCTGGGGAGGCTCGTCTCCAAGGATGACCACTCTTCGGGCGTGGAGCGCGCCGTCCTCGTCTCGCTCGTAGGTGCCCGCGAGCCAATCGCCCACCTCGACGTCGGAGAACGAGCGGAGCTCCCCGCTGCGATCTTCAAAGGTCGTGTCTTCGTCGACCAGGAGCGTGTGGGAGACGCCGGAGCGTGTAACGACGGTGAACGAGGCGTCTCCGAGGGCCGTCACCTGCCCCAGCCCCCGCACCGAAACCGGCCCCTCCCCTTCCGCCAAGACAGGGGCCACGACCATCGCCAAGAGCATAAGGGCCAGAAGTGAGGCTTTGCCAAGTTTGCCGGACATGCAAACCTCCTCGATGGGTAGCTTTGCCTGCAGTCTGGGCCATGGCCGCGAAGCGGGTATGGGTGGGCTGTAAAAAGTGCGTAAAAGCCGGGCCGTCTAGTCGGGAGGGAAGGAGACTTCCTCTTTCCCGGCCAGTTTCTCCTGCATCCACTGGACGACGATCTCCAGGTGCTGGGGCTTGTGCACAAAGTCGAGATTGTCGCTCCGGATCGTCAGCACGGGGCAGATATCGAAACGCGCCAGCCAATCGTCGTAGCAGGACTCGAGGAGCTGCAGGTATTCCGCCGTGATCCCCTTCTCGATCTCCCGTCCGCGGGCGTGGATCCGTTCGAGGAGAACCGAGACCGGGCAGTGCAGGAAGAGGAGCAGGTCCGGCGCCGGCAGGTTGGAGACCACCAGATCATAGACCCGGCGATAGGTCTTGTGGTCGCGCTCGGTGACGTTGCCCAAGATCATGCTGGCCCGGGAGAAGATCTCGGCATCCTCGTAGATCGAGCGGTCGACGATAGCCGATTCAGGCGAGCGAGCAAGGGCGAGGTGGCTCTCGGCGCGATGGCCGAGGAAGAAGACCTGCAAGTGGAACGCCCACTGGCGCATATCGGCGTAGAAATCGGCCAGATAGGGATTGTCTGCTACCGATTCGTAAGCGGTACGCCAGCCGAGCTTTTCTCCCAGGCGCTCGGTGAGAGATGTCTTGCCGGCGCCGATGTTCCCCGCCACAAGGACGAAGCGCTTGGCCATGGGTCCTTTCTCCGCATTCGCCGCCCGTCCGCGGTCGAACCGGGCGCGCACGAGTATACATGAGAGTGGCCCGTGCCCTGATACGGGTGCCTCAAGGTACTCTTATGCAGGAATGAGCAGCCGCCGTCAAGCCCTCCCGCGCTTTCCGGGCGCTTCCCGTTTGTGACCACCGCTGAAAGGCTGTGAACGAATCGCGCGAAGTGCTACCCAGATATCCCTATCATCGAATTACCGGGTTGCAGCGGTCTCCTCGTCTTGAAGCCTGCAGCCTCACCCCGTTCGGCTCGCGAAGCCCCGGCGGCCC
>Ga0209342_10003899_pt1 | contig 15613 bp, 12 predicted proteins | sample RifCSP16_2_FD_184023 | JGI IMG/M metagenome (GOLD analysis project Ga0209342, IMG submission 184023) | Soil microbial communities from Rifle, Colorado - Rifle CSP2_sed 16_2 (SPAdes) (version 2) | ecosystem: Environmental > Terrestrial > Deep subsurface > Rock core/Sediment | place: Rifle... | reverse complement strand
GGGGGTCCCCTTCGTCGTCGCCGGTCTGGCGATGACCAAGGCCTACTCGGCCTTCGGGTGGTTCAAGCGGCACTTCACCGCGATCACGGTCACGTCGGGAGTGCTGCTGGCCGGGTTCGGGTTGCTCATGGTCACCGGGCGGCTCGTCGATCTCAACCGGTGGTTCCAGCAGGTCCTCCCCGGGTTTCTCTGGAACGTCTGATTCATCGGGGCATCCGCCGGAAGCAGTCCTACCCTCGGCGGCGATGCGCCTGAGTCCCTCCCGGGAGGAGTTCGTCCGTCTGGCCGGCGGGCACGCGATCGTGCCGGTCTGGGCCGACGTGCTCGGCGATACCGTCACGGCCGTCGGCGCATTCGGCGCTCTCGCCGGGAGCGGCCCCTCGTTCCTGCTCGAGTCGGTGGAGGGGGGAGACCGCTGGGCGCGCTGGTCTTTCCTCGGCTGGGACCCGCTGTTCATCCTCAGCTCCCGTGACGGGGTCGTGGAGCTCGAGGGAGCGCAGTTCCCCATCGACCGCAGCGATCCCTTCATCGCCCTCGAGAGCCTGTTGCGGCGATGCACCGTGCCCGAGCTCCCCGGCATGCCGCCGCTGCACACCGGCGTGGTCGGGTATCTCGGGTACGACGCGGTGCGGTACGTCGAACGGTTGCCGCATCGCCCCACCGACGACCGCGGCCTTCCCGAGATGCTGTGGCTGGGTGTCGGGAGCCTTGCGGCGTTCGATCGGTTCGGACAACGGATCCGGCTCATCCGCAACGTGGTCGTGGGCCCTAATCCTGCCGCCGACTACGACGATGCCGCCTTACGCCTGGAGCAGGCGGCGACCGCGCTCGGCACCGCACCCGGCAGGGAGGTGCGGACGGTTCCCTCGTTCGCCGGCCGTCCGGCGGTTTCGGCGTCGATGACCGCCGTCGAATACGGCGCCGCCGTCGAAAGGGCGATCCGCCACATCCGTACTGGCGACGCCTTCCAGATCGTCGCCTCGGTTCGCTTCGAGGTCGATTTCTCCGGCGATCCCTTCTCGGTGTACCGGGCGCTCCGTCTGCTCAACCCATCGCCCTACATGTTCTTCGTAAGGGCTCCAGGATTGGCGATCGCCGGCTCGTCCCCGGAGCTGATGGTGAGGATGCGTGACCGCAAGGTGCACAGCAGGCCGATCGCCGGTACCCGACGCCGCGGCGCCACTCCCGGCGAGGATGCCGCCCTCGAGGCCGAGCTGCTCGCCGATCCCAAAGAGCGGGCGGAGCACGTGATGCTCGTCGACCTCGCCCGCAACGACCTGGGCAGGGTGTCGCGATTCGGAACGGTGTCCGTCGACGAGCTCATGGTGATCGAGCGCTACTCGCACGTGATGCACATCGTCTCGGGGGTGTCGGGAACGGTGCGGGACGGGATCGGGCCCGTCGACGTGCTCCGCGCCACGTTTCCCCACGGCACCGTCACCGGCGCCCCCAAGGTGCGGGCGATGGAGATCATCGACCGGCTCGAGCCGGTGGCCCGCGGGCCGTATGCCGGAGCCGTCGGCTACCTCGACTTCTCGGGCAACATGGACACCGCCATTGCACTGCGCACGATGGTCGCCGCCGACGGGAAGGCGTGGGTGCAGGCCGGTGCCGGGGTGGTGGCGGACAGCCGGCCCGAGCGCGAGTACGAGGAATGCCGCGAGAAGGCCGCCGCGGTCCTTGCGGCCATCGCCGCCGCCGACGATGTTTGAGCTCGCGGCCGGGATCGGAATCGGCACGGACGAGCTGGTGTGGGTCGAGGGCGCCGATGCCGTGGGGTTCCTCGACGGCCAGGTCAGCCAGGACGTGCGGGGAATGGCTCCCGGAGAGGTGAGGCGGTCATTGCTCCTCGAGCCCCGGGGCAAGCTGCGGGCGATCCTGTGGGTGTTGCGCGGCGCGGAGTCGGTCGGCGTGGTGACGCCGGCCGGCACCGGGGCCGCCGTGGTCGCCGAGCTCGATCGGTTCCGGTTCCGGGTGGTGGCGAACCTGCGAACGGACGAGCGCCCGGTGCACTCCGTGTGGGGCGGCGTGCCCGAGCCGGGTTCGGGATGGTCCGAGGACGGGTCGGTGCTCCAGGCGGTGATTCCATCGGGTGCACCGCGGCGCCTGGTGGCCGCCGTCGAGCCGCCGCCGGGCCCGCGCCTGGGCGACGCGGCCCTGGCCGCCCATCGCATTGCCGCCGGCGAGCCGCGGTTCGGCAGCGACGTCGACGACGGCACCATCCCCCAGGAGACCGGCCTCGTGCCCGAAGCCGTGTCCTTCACCAAGGGTTGTTTCGTCGGACAGGAACTGGTGGCCAGGATCGACAGCCGGGGACACGTCAATCGGATGCTGCGCCGGGTGGTCGTTGCCGCGGGGCGTCCCCCGCGGGGGGCCGAGGTGGTCGTCGGCGGCGTGGTGGTTGGTGTGCTCGGGACGGTGGCGCCCAGAGAGGGAGGCGCCGCCGCCCTGGCGCTGCTCCGCCGGGAAGCGACCCCGGGTGCCCCCGTGCTCGTACGCTGGGACGGCGGGGAGGCGCCCGGGACGGTCGAGGAGATCGTGCGGGGCGGTCTCGGCGGTGCTTCACAGTCTTCGAACAGTCCGTTCCGATGATCGACGCGGGGAGGTGAGCATGCAGAACCGCGGCACCGTCGTGCTGATCGAGGATGAGGACGCCATCGCCGACCTGCTCCGCTTGTATTGCGAACAGGAGGGCTTCCGGCTCGTTCACTGTCCCAACGGCGAGCGTGGCCTGGAGGCGGTCCGTGACCGGGATCCCCGCGCGGTCTTGCTCGACATCGGGCTCCCCGGGATGGACGGCGTCGAGGTTTGCCGCCGTATCCGGGCCATGTCCGACGTCCCGATCATCATGCTCACCGCCCGCGATGAGGAGGTCGACAAAATCGTCGGACTCGGGGTCGGCGCCGACGATTACGTCACCAAGCCGTTCTCGCCGCGTGAGGTGCTCGCCCGGGTGAAGGCGGTGCTCCGCCGCTCCGAGGAGCCGCCGCGGGTGCCCGCGATCATCGCCCTGGCAGGGTGGGAGATCGACGCCGGACGGCGCGAGGTCCGCACGCCCGGCGGCGAGGTCGTGCGGCCCACCGCTCGTGAGTTCGATCTGCTCTGGTACCTCGCCGAAAACCGCGGCCTGGTGCTTTCGCGCGGGCAGATCCTCGAGGCGGTGTGGGGATACGACTACCTGGGCGAGACGCGGACGGTCGACGTGCACGTCCGCCAGCTCCGCAAGAAGCTCGAAGGGATTCCCATCGAGACCGCCTGGGGCGTCGGGTATCGGTTCGAGGGATGATTCCCCGACACGTGACGGGGCACTAGATGCGACGCCGCTTCTTCTGGGGGATGGTGGCGGTGGCGGTGATCACCCTCGTGGTCGGCGGCTTTGCCGCCGCCATGCTGATCAGCCGCTCCGTCGAGGCCTCGGCGCGGGCCGAGTTCGCCCGGCAGGCGGCGGCGACGGCGCGTCTCATCGAGGCGGAGCTGCCACCGGAGGGCGGCCGGCTCGGCGAGCGCGGCAGGCTCGTCCAGATCCTCCGCGACGTCGCCCTCGTCGGGGGCCATGAGTTCGTCGAAGCCGCCATCGTTGGTCCCCGGGGGACGGTCACGGTGCTGGGGGATGGGGGTGAGCTGATCACCCAGGTGCCGGGAATCGCCGACCTGGCAGATTCCTTCAGCTTCGACGCCGAGGTGGGCGGGGAGTCCGTGACCGCGGTGGCCCAGCCGTTCCGCATCGGTGATCGGGGAAGCCTCGTCGTGGTGATCGGCACCAGTCTGGAACTGATTCCGTGGAGCGAGGTGCTGCTGCGGTTCGCCTGGGCCCTGGCGCTGGCACTGCTGCTCGCCGCCCTGCTCGCCGGCTCCTTCAGCCGGTTCGCCGGGCGGCGCCTGGGGGAGCTCCACGATGCCTCGAGGGCCGTGGCCGCCGGGAATCTCACGGTGCGGGTCCCGGTGGATGGTGGCGACGAGCTCGCCGAGGTGGCCGTCGCCTTCAACGAGATGGCAGCGCAGCTGGAGGCGGCCCGTCGCCGTGAGCGGGCCTTCCTGGTGTCGGTGGGCCACGACCTGCGCACCCCGCTGACCACGATCTCCGGCTACGCCGAGGCGATGCAAGAAGGCCGCATCCCCCCCGAGGACGTGGAGCGGGTCGCCCGGGTTCTGGGCACCGAATCGGATCGGCTGCGCCGGCTGGTCGAGGACCTGATGCTCCTGTCACGCATCGAGGCTCCGGAGTTCACCCTGCGTCCGGAACCCGTCGATCTCGCCGGTCACCTCGAGGGTGTGCTCGAGGGGTTTCGGGGCAGGGCGGAGTCCGCCCGGGTGCAGCTTGCCTCCGACGTCGAGGAAGTCGGCATCGTTGACGTCGACCCCGACCGCATCGCCCAGGTGGCGGGCAACCTCCTCGAAAACGCCCTCCGGTACACCCCGGAAGCCGGCACGGTCACGCTCGGACTGCACCGTCGCGGCAGCCGACTGGTGATGGACGTCGCCGACAGCGGTCCCGGCATCGACCCTGCCGACGTCCCCCACGTCTTCGAGCGGCTCTACGTGGCGACGCGCTATCGCCCGATCCGCCCCGAGGGAAGTGGGCTCGGTCTCTCGATCGTGCGTGAGCTCGTTGCGGCGATGGGCGGGGACGCCGAGGTGGTCACCGCTCCCGGCGCCGGCACCGCGATCCGGGTCAGCATCCCCGATTTGGCCCGGTGATGGGCGGGTGGGTTTCTACGATGCGCCGGTGCTGCCCGAGATCCTTGCCTCCGTCCGCTCCCGGCTCCCCGGAGTGATCGCCCGTGAGGCGACACTGCGCGCCGCCGCGGCAATGGCCCCTCCGCCGCGGGGATTCTCCGACGCCCTCACCGGAGGCGGTCTCTCCATCGTCGCCGAGGTGAAACGGCGCTCTCCCTCGGCGGGTGCCATCGCCCCCGACCTCGACCCCGCGGCGTTGGCGGCCGCCTATGAACGGGGAGGTGCCGCGGGGGTGTCGGTGCTCACCGAGGCGGATCACTTCGGGGCACTCCCCGGCGACCTGGCGACCGTGCGCAGCCGGGTGTCGCTCCCGGTGCTGCGCAAGGACTTCGTGCTCCATCCGGCGCAGGTGTGGGAGGCGCGGGCCATGGGTGCCGACGCCGTGCTTCTGATCGCCGCCATCCTGTCAGACGCCGAGTTGTGCGAGGCGCAGGCGGCGGCCGAGGCCGCCGGCATCGACGCACTCGTCGAGGTGCACGATGAAGGAGAGGCACGTCGTGTTGCGGCGATCGGCGCCTCCCTCGTCGGTGTGAACAACCGGGACCTCCGGTCGTTCACCGTGGACCTCGCCACCGCAGAGTCGCTGCGCCGCTTGCTCCCGGAGGGCTGTGTCGCCGTCGCCGAGAGCGGGGTGTCGACTCCGGCCGCCGCGGCCCGGATGGCCGCCGCCGGCTACGACGCCGTGCTCGTCGGCGAGGCCGCGGTTCGACACCCGGATCCCGCAGGATTCGTGGAGTCGTTGCGAGGTCGCTCGTGACCTGGGTGAAGCTGTGCGGGATGACCCGGCGCCGGGACGTCGAGGCCGCGGTGAGCGCCGGCGCCGACGCAGTCGGCTTCGTGGTCGCCCCGGTCTCGCCTCGGTTCGTGCCGCTGCAACGGGTTGTCGACCTTGCCGCCGGGATACCCGTCGAGCGGTACCTGCTGACGGTCGACTCGGATCCCGAGTGGGTGGTCGCCGCCGCGGTGTTCGCCGGGGTGTCCGGTGTGCAGCCGCACGGTGTGCATTCCGCGGACGCCGCCCGCGCCGCCCTCAGAGCGGGTCTCGCGGTGCTGTTCCCGGTTCCGGTCACCGCCGGGACACCGGACCTGACGGTGGTGCCCGAAGGGGCGCGTCCCCTTCTCGACACCGGTGGCACGGGTGTGCACGGCGGAACCGGCCGACGGTTCGCCTGGGACCTGGCAGGCGGGCTCGGGGGCGACTTCGTGATCGCCGGTGGACTCACCCCCGCGTCGGTGGCCGGGGCGATCGCGGCCACCGGCGCGTGGGGGGTCGACGTCTCCTCCGGTGTGGAGCGGTCGCCGGGGATCAAGGATCCCGACCTGATGCGGCAGTTCGTCGAGGCGGCCCGATGACGGCTCGACCCGACCACCGCGGGCGGTTCGGGGAGTACGGGGGAGCGTTCGCCCCGGAGACGCTGATGCCGGCGCTCGCCGAACTGGAGTCGGCATTCGTCGCCGCCGTCGCCGACTCCGGATTCCAGTCGGAGCTGGCTGCACTGCTGAGGGACTTCGTGGGGAGACCGACGCCGCTGTATCCGGCACGACGGTTGTCTGCGGAGTTGGGGATCGATCTGCTGCTGAAGCGGGAGGATCTCGCCCACACCGGCGCACACAAGATCAACAACACGGTCGGGCAGGGGTTGCTCGCCCAGCGGATGGGCAAACCGCGGGTGATCGCCGAGACCGGGGCCGGCCAGCACGGGGTGGCCACCGCCACCGCCTGTGCCCTCCTCGGGCTCGAGTGTGAGGTGTTCATGGGGGAGGTCGACATCCGGCGCCAGGCCCTCAACGTGGAACGGATGCGGATGCTCGGCGCCGTGGTGACCCCGGTGACGTCGGGGGCGGGGACCCTGAAGGATGCGGTGAGTGCCGCCCTCCGGGACTGGGTGGCCACCGTGGAGACGACGCACTACATCATCGGCTCGGTGGTCGGCCCCCACCCCTTTCCCTGGATCGTGCGCGAGTTCCAACGGGTGATCGGGGAGGAGACGATCGCTCAACTGGGGAGCCGGGTACCCGATGTCGTGGTCGCCTGCGTCGGGGGCGGGTCGAACTCCATGGGCATGTTCCACCCGTTCGTCGGCAGCGGGGTCCGACTGGTGGGTGTGGAAGCGGGAGGCGATGGAATCGCCACCGGCCGCCACGGTGCATCGCTCTCCGCCGGTTCGCCGGGCGTATTGCACGGTGCCCGCACCTACTTGCTCCAGGACGATGAGGGCCAGGTGCTCGAGGCGCATTCGATCTCGGCGGGGCTCGACTACCCCGGCGTCGGGCCGGAACATGCCTACTTCAAGGACGCCGGCATCGCCCGCTACGAGTCGGCCACCGACCGCGAAGCCGTCGCCGCCATGGACCTGCTGTGCCGTACCGAAGGCATCATCCCGGCGCTGGAACCGGCGCACGCCCTCGCCTGGATCGCCCGGGAACGGGTCGCGCTCGCCCACAAGACGGTCGTGATGTGCCTGAGTGGCCGCGGCGACAAGGACGTCGATCAGGTGGCGGCGTGGCGCGCGCGAACGTGAGCTTCGGCGACGCGTTCGCCGCGGCCCGCTCCGAGGGGCGTGCCCTGCTGCTGCCGTATCTCATGGCAGGGCTTGTCGACACCGCCGCCTCGGTGTCGCTGTTCGCGGCGATGGCGGAGGCGGGAGCCGACGGGTTCGAGATCGGGATGCCGTACGCCGACCCGCTCATGGACGGGCCGGTCATCCAGGAGGCGGGCAAACGTGCCCTTGCCGCCGGTATGACGTTGCACAAGGGACTCGAGGTGATCGCTGCGGTGACGGATGTGGTGCGGCTCCCGGTGGCGGTGATGACCTATGTCAACCCGGTGCTGCACAAGGGTGCGGCCGCGTTCTGCCGGGCCGCCGCCGACGCCGGGGCTGCCGCGCTGATCGTTGCCGACCTCCCCGTCGACGAGTCCGCCGAGATCGCAGAGGCGTGCCGGGCCGCGGGGATCGGACTCGTGCAGTTCGCCGCGCCGACCACCGCCACAGATCGGCTCCGGCGGGTGGTGGATGCCCGACCCCCGTTCGTGTACGGCATCGCCGAAATGGGAGTCACCGGCGAACGTCGCCGGTCCAGCAGCCACGGCGCGGCCCTCGTCGCCCGGATCCGCGCCCTGAGCGACATCCCCGTCGTGCTCGGGGTGGGCATCTCCGGTCCCGAGGCGGCGGCCGATGCCGCCGCACTCGCCGACGGAGTCATCGTGGGTTCGGCGCTGGTGCGGCGTGTCCTCGATGCGGAGAGCGTCGCCGCAGCGGCAGCTTCACTCTCTGCGGCGGTGGCAGATCTGGCTCGGGCCGTGCGGGTGCAGCGGTGACCGGGCCGGCAGCGGACCGACGGCCGACGCCCTTCTGCTCCGACCGAGCAGAAGACGCCGGGCCGGCGCCCTACCCTGGGTCGTATGACCGACTTCCTCCGAGTCGCCTGCGCCCAGGTCGACCTCACCGTCGGCGACATCGAGGCGAACTCTGAGATCATCCGCGGGGCGATGGCATGGGCCGAGGAGTGCCAGGCCGACGTCCTCCTCGTGCCCGAGTTGGCGATCACCGGGTATCCGCCGGAGGACCTGGTGCTGCGCGAGGGGTTCGTCAATGCCAACATCGAGGCGCTCCACCGCCTGGCGAAGGATGCCGGCGACACGACGACGGTCGTGGGGTTCGTCGACCGGTCGTCGCTGCCACCCGACGACGCCGGGCACGTCCGGGTGCACAACGCCGCCGCGCTGATCCAGGGAGGCCGGGTACGCGGCGTCTATCACAAGTGCCGTCTTCCCAACTACGGCGTCTTCGACGAAGCTCGTTACTTTGCCGTGGGCACCCGGCCGGGCGCGCTCTGGGAGATCAACGGAGCGGTGGTCGGTGTCTCGGTGTGCGAGGACATCTGGGTGCCCGACGGGCCTCCGGCACAGCAGGCGGGAAACGGGGCGGACATCCTGGTGAACATCAACGGTTCGCCCTATCACCGCGGAAAGGGCCGGGAGCGGGAGGCGATGCTGGCCGCCCGCGCCCGCGAGGCCGGGGTGCCGGTGGTGTACCTCAATCTGGTCGGCGGTCAGGACGAGCTGGTGTTCGACGGACAGAGCATGGTGTTCGACGCCTCGGGATATCTGCTGTACCGGGCACCCCAGTTCGCCGAGGAGCGCTTCTGGGTGGACGTTCCACTGCGCGAGGAGGGCCGCTCGGGGGTGGGTGCGATCGTGGTTTCCACCGGTGACCTACTCGAGGGTGATCCGGAGCCGCCGCCGCCGGCTCACGAGCCGCTCGATGAAGTCGCCGAGGTGTATCGGGCGCTCGTCTGCGGGCTGGGGGGCTACGTTCGCAAGAACGGCTTCCGCGGTGTGGTGGTGGGCCTTTCCGGCGGCGTCGACTCGGCGCTCACGGCCACCCTCGCCGCCGACGCCCTCGGTGCAGAGGCGGTGTGGGGGATCACCATGCCCTCCCGCTACTCCAGCGCCGGCGCGGTGGAGGACTCGCGGGTATTGGCACGCAACCTCGGCATCCGTTTCGACGAGATCCCGATCGAGCCGCCGTTCACAGGATTCCTCGAAACGCTGGAAGCCGTGTTCACCGGCACTTCGCCCGACGTCACCGAGGAGAACCTGCAGGCGAGGATCCGGGGGGCGATCCTCATGGCGCTCTCCAACAAGTTCGGGCACATGGTGGTCTCCACCGGCAACAAGTCGGAGATGTCGGTCGGGTACTCCACTATCTACGGTGACATGGTGGGGGGCTACGCGGTGCTCGTCGATGTGTGGAAGACGCTGGTGTACGACCTCGCCCGGTGGCGCAATCGCGACGGCGAGGTGATTCCTCAGGCCACGATCGACAAGCCGCCGTCGGCCGAGTTGCGGCCCGGCCAGCTGGATACGGATTCCCTCCCGCCCTATGAGACCCTGGACCAGATTCTCCGCGGCTACATCGAACGGGACCGCAGCATCGCCCAGATCGTGGCCGAGGGCTTTGACCGGGCCACAGTGGAGCGGTTGACCCGGATGGTCGATCGCAACGAGTACAAACGCCGCCAGGCGGCGCCGGGCGTGAAAATCACGACCAAGGCACTGGGACGCGACCGCAGGCTGCCGATCACGAACGGGTTCAGGGCGTAGTGAGAGGCACCAGGCACGAGGCACCAGGCACCAGAGGCGGAGGCCGGATACCAGAGGCCGGAGGCCGGATACCAGAGGCCGGAGGCCGGATACCAGAGGCCGGAGGCCGGAGACCGGATGCCGGAGACCGGTCAGGGTCGGTATCGCGAAGTCAGAACGTCCGTGCGTACCTGGTGCCTAATGCCTGGTGCCTGGTGCCTAATCCTGGTGCCTCTCGCGTACCGGGAGGGGGAGTCGAACCCCCACGGGCTTTCGCCCAACGGATTTTGAGTCCGCCGCGTCTTCCATTCCGCCATCCCGGTTCGTCGCCGGATGATACGACCCGCTGCCCCGGATCGGCATCTGGTCCGTACCATGCGCGGGTGCGACGCCTGGAGAAGCGGCTCTTCGCCGTCACCGACGAGATCGCCCGTCTGCGCGAGGTGGTTCGGCAGACCGAGGAGGAGCTTGGGGTCCACCAGCATCTCGAGGACGATGCCGTGCGCGACGCTGCAGTGGGGGGCCCGATCGAGCGCGAGGACGCCCGGGACACGAGCCGCGACGTGGCGCGCTTCCGCGGGCTGGTGGCGGACCTGTCCGCCCGGATCGATCGCCTGAACACGAAACGGGCCAAGCTGCTGGAGAGGCTCGGCCCCCACGACTCCGCCCTCTGAGTTCCGGCATCCGGTACCCGGCATCCGGTATCCGGCATCTGGTATCCGGCCTCCGGTCTCTCCTACCATCGCCCGGCATGCCGACTCTCGCCCTGATCGACGGGCATTCTCTGGCCTACCGCGCCTTCTATGCGCTGCCGAGCGACCTGGCGACACCGACCGGACAGGTGACGAACGCCGTCTACGGGTTCACCTCGATGATCATCAAACTGCTCGGCGAGGAGCATCCGGACGCCATGGCGGTCGCCTGGGACAGTCCGGAGCGGACCTTCCGTGCCGAGCGGTACACCGAGTACAAGGCACAGCGTGAGGCGGCGCCCGACCTATTCCGCAGCCAGCTGCCGCTGATCCACGAGGTGGCCGACGTACTCCGGCTGGCCCAGTTCATCGCGCCGGGCTGGGAGGCCGACGACATCATCGCCACCGTGGCCCGGGGTGCCGCCGCTTCCGGATGGGAGGTGCTCGTGGTCACCGGCGACCGCGACGCATTCCAACTGATCGGGGGGCGGATCAAGGTCTACTACACGCGGCGGGGGATCAGCGACATTGTGGTGGCGGACGCCGCTTACGTGCTCGACAGGTACGGGGTGACTCCGGAGCAGTATCCGGACTACGCGGCACTGCGGGGCGACTCCTCGGACAACCTCCCCGGCGTTCCCGGGGTGGGGGAGAAGACCGCCTCCCGACTCGTTGCGGGGTACGGCACCCTCGAGGGGATCTACGAGCACCTCGACGAGCAGACCCCCAGGCTCAAGGAGAGTCTGGCGGGGGCGCGGGAGCAGGCCTTTCTCAACCGCGATCTCTCCCGCCTCGTCGACGACGTCGCCGTCGAGACCGATCCGGAACGGCTGCGCCTGCTGCCCTGGGATCCGCAGGAGGTGCGCCGGGTCTTCGACGAGCTCGCCTTCCGATCGTTGTGGCAGCGCCTCCAGGAGATCGGGGGAGCGGCCGCGATGCGCGACGAGGTGATCGAGGTGGAGGTGGGGTCGGGATCGGGAGCCGATGCCCTCGCCGCTGCCGGACCGGGGATGCTGGCACTCGATCCCGTGTGGGAGGACGGCGACCTCGTCGGCATCGCGGTGGCCAAGGACGACGGGGCCACCTTCGTTGCCTTCGACCGGCTGGGCTCGCTGGCCGACGCGCTCGCCGATCCGGCCGTGCCGAAGGCCCTCCACGACGCCAAGCCGTTGGTTCGGGCGTTGTTCGACGCCGGACTCGATCTGCGCGGTCTCGCCTTCGACACCCAACTCGCCGCCTTCGTGATCAATCCCGGAGCCGGCAACCAGCCGCTGAGCGACCTTGCCGGGCGCGTGCTCGGGATCGAGATCGCCGCCGAGGGGGAGCGATCGACGCAAGGCACCCAGGGCACGCTCGCCTTCGAAGCGGCCGGTCCGGACCTGGAGGCGGCGGGGCGCCGTGCCACGGCAGTGGCGCGCCTCGTGGCACCTCTGGGGGAACAGCTGGACGCCCGGGGTGGGCGGCGGCTGTTCGATGAGGTTGAGCTGCCGCTGGTCCGGGTTCTCGCCCGGATGGAGGAGGCCGGGATCGGCATCGACCGGGACTACCTCGAGGAGCTGGGAGAAAGCCTGCGCGACCGCCTCGCCACGCTGGAGAAGCAGATCTACCAGGCGGCCGGGGAAGCGTTCAACGTCAACTCGACGCTCCAGCTGCGGGAGGTGCTGTTCGAGCGGCTCGGGCTCCCGGTGTTGAAGAAGACCCCCAAGGGCCAGCCCTCCACCGACGCCTCGGTGTTGCAGAAACTGGCCGACGACCACCCCGTGGTCGACCATCTGCTCCGGTTCCGGGAGCTGGAGAAGCTGCGTTCCACCTACGTCGACGGGCTTCTGCCCCTGATCGCGGCAGACGGCCGCATCCACTGCATATTCAATCAGACCGGAGCCTCGACCGGGCGAATCTCATCCGAGCAGCCCAACATGCAGAACATTCCGGTGCGCTCCGAGGAGGGCCGGACCATCCGCAGGGCATTCGTGGCGTCACCCGGTCACGTGTTCGTGGTTGCCGACTACAGCCAGATCGAGCTGCGCATCCTCGCCCACCTGTGCGGTGATCCGGCGCTGGTCGAGGCCTTCCGGAGAGGAGCCGACGTGCACACCGAGACCGCGGCGCGGGTGTTTGCGGTCGCCGCCGGCGACGTCACTCCCGAGATGCGCCGCCGGGCAAAAGTGATCAACTTCGGTTTGTTGTACGGCATGGAGGCCTACGGGCTCGCCCAGCGTCTCGAGATCTCCCAGGAGGAGGCCCGGGAGCAGATGGAGGCCTACTTCTCGCAGTTCGCCGGAGTGCGAGCGTTCATGGAGTCGATCGTCGCCGAGGCACGCAACACCGGGTACACCGAGACGATCCTGGGACGGCGTCGCTATCTGCCGGAGCTGGTCTCCGGAAACTTCCGGGAGCGGCAGGCGGGGGAACGCATGGCGCTCAACGCCCCGATCCAGGGCTCCGCGGCCGACATCATCAAGAAGGCGATGATCGTGCTCGACGAACGCCTCGAAACCACCGGTGCGGCCATCCTCCTCCAGGTGCACGACGAGCTCGTCGTCGAGGCGCCGATCCCGGCCCGGGACGAGGTGGCCGCCACCGTACGCGAGGTCATGGAGGGGATCGTCGATCTCCGAGTGCCGCTGCTGGCCGAGGTGGGGGTCGGGACGAGCCTGGCGGAGGCCAGGCACTGAACCCGGCTGGTCCCGGCCGGAGGCGCTGTGGTACGCTCTGACCCGCCCCCGGACCCTTGGCGTCCGGGGACCCCCGTTCGAGGTGAACCTAAGCCCATGACCAAAGAGACAGTGACCGCGCCCGCTGCGGATGCAGCGGCCGTCGAGGCGCCGGCAGGCGACGCACCGACGAACGACCGCCTGCAGGTGGCCGACCAGGCCGCGGCCATGAGGGGGTTGGGAGACATCCCCAACGACCTCACCGCCGAAGATTTCGCGGCCGCCGTCGAGCGGACCGTGGTGGAGTTCAGAGAGGGAAGCCTGATCACCGGCACGGTCGTGCGGGTGGACCCCGACGAGGTCCTCGTCGACATCGGCTTCAAGTCCGAGGGCGTCATTCCCGCAAAGGAATTGTCCATCCGGAATACGGTCAATCCCGCCGACATCGTCAAAGTCGGTGAGCAGATCGAGGCCCTGGTCCTCACGATGGAGGATTCCGAGGGACGGCTCATCCTGTCCAAGAAGCGCGCCCAGTACGAACGCGCCTGGGGCCGCATCGAGAAGGTCATGAACGAGGCCGGCACGGTCACCGGCCAGGTCATCGAGGTCGTCAAGGGTGGGCTCATCGTCGACATCGGCCTGCGCGGGTTCCTCCCGGCGTCCCTGGTCGAGCTGCGCCGGGTCCGCGACCTTCACCCCTACATCGGAGAGACGCTCGAGGCGAAGGTGATCGAGCTCGACAAGAACCGCAACAACGTCGTGCTCTCACGCCGCGCCTACCTCGAGGAGGAGCAGCAGGAGCAGCGGCAGGCCTTCCTCGACGAGCTCAAGGCCGGTGAGATGCGTGACGGCGTGGTTTCGTCGGTGGTCAACTTCGGCGCCTTCGTGGATTTGGGCGGGATGGACGGCCTCGTGCACGTTTCCGAGCTGTCCTGGCAGCACGTCAGCCATCCCTCCGAGGTGGTGTCCGTCGGGGACAAGGTGAAGGTGAAGGTGCTCGAGGTCGATCTTGACCGCGAGCGCATTTCTCTGTCGATCCGCCAGACTCGCGAGGACCCGTGGGAGTCGTTCAGCGGCGCCCACGGTGTCGGCGACGTCGTCGATGGAAAGGTCACCAAGACGGTGCCGTTTGGGGCCTTCGTGTCGGTCGCCGATGGTGTCGAGGGTCTGGTGCACGTCTCGGAGATCGCCATGCATCACGTGGAGAGCCCCGAACTCGAGCTATCGGTCGAGCAGCCGGTCAAGGTGAAGATCACCGAGATCGACGGCGAACGCCGGCGCATCAGCCTGTCGATCAAGCAGGCGCTTCCGGAGTGGGAGAGCCGAAGCCAATGGCAGGAGGAAGAGCGTCGTCCCGGTCCGCCTCCGGCGGCGGGAGGCGATCGCGGCAAGCGCAAGAAGAGCCAGGAGTTCGAGAAGGAGGAGGCGGGCGAAGGACCGGCGCCCACCTTCAACGCCGACGCCTCCCTGGAGGCGATCCTCGAAGAACTCAAGCAGCGCGGTATCGGGAGGAAGTAGGCATCAGGCATCAGAGACCAGGTCTCTGACATCTGATATCTGGTTTCTGGTCTCTGGTTTCTAGTGCCTGTCACCTTCTGCCAGGTGACTAGCCCTCCGTCCTCAAGTTCCCCATCTGGGCTCCGATGTTTTCGGTAGGTTCGGACGCGGATCGAGAAAGGTGGAGATGCAGTCCCAGCGGCGTCTCGTGCTCGTCGTCGATGCCGACCAGGGTTTCGCCGAGGATGCCCGCATGCTGTTTTCCGGGCAGCGGGTCCTGACCGCGCGCAGTATCGACGAGGCCGCCGAGATCGTTCCCGGCGGACGCATCGACGTGGCAGTGCTCGGTCCCTCACTCGGCTCTGAGGAAGGCATCGTTGCGGCGCGGGATCTCCGAACCGTCGATCCCACCCTCCCGTTGGTACTGGTGGCAAACCTGGTCACCAACCGGATGATGCTCGCCGGGATGAAGACGGGCCTCGCCGGCGTCGTGGAAACGCCGCTCACGCCGGGCAAGGTCGACGAGATCCTCGCCGCCGCGCGGGGCGGACATCCCGGACCGGCTGCGGTCGGGGAACCGGACGATGGTCCGGTCGTCTCGGTGGAGATCGAGGCCGTAGCGGGCTCTGCCGTGCCCGCAGCATTCACCGCCCCGACCGCGCCGGCGTTGCCGGCGCCTGCCCATCCCGGGGACGACCGTCTGTTCGCTCCGGATCCCGAGTGGGAAGAGGCGAGGCCGGTTGGGCGCACCGATGCCCGGGAGGTCCCCGACGACGCCCCAACGGTGGTGGCATCCCCGCCGATCGAGGTGGTGGCCGGCGCCGGCCGCGTGACGCCGCCGGGTCCGATCGTCGAGACTCCGCCCCCGGCTCGGGTGCCTCCGATCGCCGTCGAAGCCGACTCCCCGCGCTCGATCGAGGTGGTCCAGCCGCTTCCTCCGGCATTCG
>Ga0209342_10003898_pt1 | contig 15613 bp, 14 predicted proteins | sample RifCSP16_2_FD_184023 | JGI IMG/M metagenome (GOLD analysis project Ga0209342, IMG submission 184023) | Soil microbial communities from Rifle, Colorado - Rifle CSP2_sed 16_2 (SPAdes) (version 2) | ecosystem: Environmental > Terrestrial > Deep subsurface > Rock core/Sediment | place: Rifle... | reverse complement strand
CCCCCGCCGCGCTCGTTTGGAGGAGGTGGCCAGTGAAGAAGATCGAGGCGATCGTCCGCCCCTCGAAGCTCGACGACGTGAAGAAGGCGCTCTCCCATCCGTGGATCGCCGGCCTCACCGTCACCGAGGTGAAGGGCTACGGCCGCCAGAAGGGCCATGCCGAGCTCTACCGAGGCGCCGAGTACGTCGTCGACATGGTCCCGAAGCTGAAGATCGAGATCGTCGTGCCCGACCCGCTCGTGCCGCGCCTCCTCGAGGACCTCGTGCGGTGGGCCAGGACGGGCAGGATCGGCGACGGGAAGATCTTCGTCCTTCAGGTCGATGGCGCCGTCCGGATCCGGACAGGCGAGCGCGGCGAGGATGCGTTGTAGCCGCGGTCAGGCCTGCACTGCATCAGGTAGATGGTCGGCCATTCGTAGGATCGTATCGAGGAGCAGCGCGACGTCGAACGGCTTCCCGAACGCAGCGGCCGCGCCCAGCGCCATTGCCTTCTCGCGGATGCGGTGGTCCGCGGAGAGGACGACCACCGGGATGCCCGCGAGGTCTGGATCGCGGAGCTGGGCCGCGCGGAACTCGGAGCCGCTCATCGTCGGCATCGTGAGGTCGAGCAGGATGATCCCAGGGCGCTCGCCCGCGCGCAGCCGCGCCAGCGCCTCGGTTCCGTTGAAGGCTGCCACGACGTGGTGGCCCTCCGCCCGGAGGAGGGCGCAGAGGGCCGCGCTGATGTCCAGGTCGTCCTCCACCACGAGGATGTCCGCCATGGCTCTCCCGCGCGTGGAAACGCGCCTCTGAGACAGATAGGTATGGTCTTGCGCGGCGGCGATTCCCGGGCCGGGCTACCCCCCTCGGAGTCTCGCTTTGCCTTGACCCAGAGCAAGACAGAGCCCATGGCTTCCTGACGAGGGCGCGAGATCGACCCCTCGGTGACCTGCCATCGACCGTACGTGAAATGGACGCCGGCGGCGCCGCGCCTCGCCGAAAGACCTCGACCCCGACAAGCCCGAGTGGGATTCGGTTCCCATGGACGCGAGCGGCCTGGCGCATGGCCGGTCGCCTGCCTCGGGAGCCCCGGGACCCCTGTTCGTCCCGAGCGCAGGCCCCCGTTATCGCCGCGATGATCCGCCGTCACTTCAGCAGCTCCTTCACCAAATGTGCGCCGAGCGCGCGCAGGCCCTCCTCCAGCGCCGCGGCGCCGCGGGCGGAGGAGAGCGTCGCGCGCATCCCCTCCGGCGCCAGGCCGAGCTCGAGGTTCACTCGCACGACCACGGCGGGCAGGCCGGAAGTCGACGCAGCGCGCACCCGGCCAGCGCGCGCCTCGACGCCCGCCGACAGCCGATCGAGGAGCCGGTCCGTGGGCGTGCGCGGCCCCTGCCGGTCGGCGAGGGCGCTGGAGAGACCTCGATAGAGATCGTCGGCGAGGCCGCGGTTCTCGAGCGCCTGCCCCAGCCGCTCGAGCGCCTCGTCCTCGTCCACTCCCGCCGCTGCGGCGTAGGTCGGCACGAGCAGCCGGGCGAGCTTCCTCGGCGGCAGGATGTGCGGCAGGCGAGGCGAGAAGAGGCTCATGGATCGCGTCCCTTCAACCGGCGAAAGGCTCCGAGGTGGCGCAGCGCCTGCGCCCGCCGGCCGAGCCGCTCGCACAGCCGCGCCGCGTTATGGTGCGCGTCGGCGCCGTCCGGCTCCGATGCGAGGCTGGCCTCGTAGGCGACGAGCGCTTCCTGCCAGATCCCCTGATCCTCTAGCACAACTCCCAGGTTGAACCAGGCGTGCGCGTCCCGCGGCCGGGCCTCCAGCGCGCGCCGGTAGAGCCGCTCGGCGGCGACGTGGTCGCGGTCCTCGTGCAGGAGCCGTCCCAGGTTCAGGTTGGCGCCGTAGTGGCCGGGGTCGAGGGCGAGCGCGCGCAGGTACGCCTGTCGGGCCTGCGCCGGAGCCCCATCCTCGAGGTCGCATCCCCACTCGTAGAGGGTCGCCGCGGCGGCTGCGCTGGCGTTGACCTCGGGGGCTCCGGCGGCAGCGCCTCCGGCGCAGAGCAGGCCGCCGGCTGCGCCATCTTTGACATCGGGGGCCCCGCCCCCGATACCCCCGGCTGCGCCCCCGAGACCCCCGCTTCCAGGGTCCTCGACTTCGAGGAGCGGCGTCACGGCTCGTGCCACCTCGTCCACGCCGAAGGTGAAGATCGCCTGCCCCGACTCGGGGTGCCAGCGGGCGCCTCCAGAGCGCACGACGACGCGCTCGCCATCGACCTCCACGCGCACGGCGGCCAGGGAGCGGTCTCCCGGGAGCTGGTCGCGGAGCCGCGACAGCGCGCGCCGCACGCGCGCCGGCGGGACGTGCGCCTCGACCAGCTCGCGGGCGGTGCGCAGGAGGACGAGGTCCTGGAAGGAGAAGCGCAGCTCACCCCGGCGGCCACGGCGCGGCTCGACCAGGCCCGCGCGCGCCCAGGCTCGGACCCGGGCCGGCGAGAGGCCCAGCACGCGCGCGACGTGGCGGGTCCCGAACACCGGCGCTCCGACCCCTTCACTTCTTCGATCCGTCCCCGGCCCGCGCTGCGGGCGACGGGTGGCGGGGCGCGCGGCGCGCCGGGCGGCGCTCAGGCTCGCGGCCGGCGCCGTGCCGTCCTGGCTCCGGCCGCGGGGTCGCGGCCGCCAGGCTCGCCTTCAGCGCGTCCACGAGGTCGATCACCTGGGCGCGTGGCTCCTCCGGAGGCGCGAGCCGGATCTCCTGCCCCTGGACCTTCCGCTCGATGAGCGCGAGCGTGCGCCCCCTCACCTCGTCATGAAAGGACTCCGGGTGGAAGGTGTCGGTCGCGGTCTGCTCGACGAGCCTCAGCGCGAGCTGCACCTCCTGCTCCTTCACCTCCGCTCGCTCGAGCTCGACGTCCGGGAACGGCCGGACCTCGTCGGCGTAGAGGAGCTGCTGCATCACCAGGCGTTCCCCCTGCGGCCGCACGAGCACGAGGTACCCCTTGCCGCGCGCCGCGTAACGCGCCAGGGCGGCCTTGCCCGATCGCCGCATCGCCTCGGCGAGGAGCCGGTACGCCTTCGCGCCGCCCCGGTCGGGGCCCAGGTAATATGGCTTATCAAAGTACACGGGGTCGATCTCCGAGGCGGGCACGAACTCGGCGATCTCGATGGTGTGGGACGAGACCTCCTCCAGCGCCTCGATCTCGTCGGGCGTGAAGGTCACGTACTGGTCCCTCGCGAACTCGTACCCCTTCACCATCTCCTCGCGCCCCACCACCGCGCCCTCGCGCGGGCACACGTATTGCTGCCGGACACGCGAGCCACACTTCGCGTGCAGCAGGTTGAAGGAGAGGCCCGCCGAGGGCTGGGTCGCGGAGTAGAGCCGCACCGGGATCGAGACGAGGCCGAAGGAGATGGTAGCGGTCGCGAGGGAACGGGGGGCCATAGCGCTTCATCTAAGCACCGCGTTGGCCCGACGCGTGCTCAGCTTGGGCCGGGGGACGGGGCCGGGGTATCGGGGGCGGAGCCCCCGATGTCAAAGATGGCGCAGCCGGCGGCCTGGTCTGCGCCGAAGGCGCAGCCGCTGGGGATCCGCGCCGCGGTCACGGGTGGGCGAGCGCGGTCGGCTCCAGCGCATCGGGCTTCCGGCTCGCGTTCGGCGACGCCGCGAGGAACGCCTCCACCTCGTCGCGGCGGCGCATGGTGTCGGCGTACCCGAGCTCGAAGAGCCGCCCGATGTACTCGGGCTCGAAGGCGAGGTAGCTCAGCAGGTCCGAGCCGGTCTCTCCGGTCGCCCCGATGCCCTTCAAGAGGTAGCGCAGCATCCGGGGGAACCGCCGGTACTGGTCGGCCGCGAGCATCCCCAGGTCCTGCGAGGGCCTCAAGACGAGCGTCGGGATGCACCGCAGCGGCTGCAGGGGTGTGCCGTGGTCGTCGGTCGGGATGAAGTTCAGCGTGTGGTTCACGCGCTCAAGCCGCTCCACGTCGGCCTCCAGCGAGTCGAGGAAGACCGAGTTGAGGAGGATGCCCACGATCTCCGACGGCGGGAGCCAGTCCCGGCGCGGCGCGCGGCTCTGCTCGGGCGGCATCTCGATCTCGGGCATCGACTGAACGCCGATCGCCAGGATCCGCTCCGCCCCCATGTGGATGGCCGGCGAGAGCGGAGCGCTCAGGCGCACGCACCCGTCGCCATAGAACTGACCGTGTATGAGTACCGGCGGGAAGAAGATGGGGATGGCGGACGACGCCAGGACGTGCGGTAGCCGCAGCCGCTGCCGGACCCCGATGCGGGTGCGGCGGAACCAGGGCTGGATATCCTTGGCGCCTTCGAAGAAGGTGACCGCCATGCCCGTCGCGTAGCTCGTCGTGGACACGGCGACCCCGCGCAGGCTCCCGCTCTTGAAGTGGAGGCCGAGGCGCGCCACCGGCAGCGACTCGGCCAGGAGATCGCGCAGCGGTTCGGTGTCGAGCAGGTAGTTGATCCGGGAGGAGCCGAGGATCGCGCCCGCGGAGAGATCCTTCACCCACCGCCCGCCGATGGCGACGAGCCCCCGCACGTCCGTCCTGTAGACGCGTTCGGGCGTGAGCTGCCGCCAGATCTCCGCGAGCCTCCGGGTGGCGAGCTCGAAGTCCTCCGCCCCGGCGGCGATCGACACTGCGTTGATCGCGCCTGCGGACACGCCCGAGAGGATGCGAAAGGGCGAGGACCCGCTTCCCCTGCGCATCTCGGCCATCGCGCGCAGCGCCCCCACCTGATAGGCCGCGCGCGCACCCCCCCCGGTGAGTACGAGCCCCAAATCGTCCACGCCGTCACCCTAGCATGGTGTCCGAGGCGTCACGGGTGTCAGCCGGCTGCCCGGTAGCGCCCTCCTCGTCCCTGCTACTCACCGGTATGGTAACGCCCGGCGGCGCGCCGAGCAGGGCTTGGAGCTCACGGGCGAGCGCCGGCCCTCGCGCCCCATCCTCGTGCTTGAAGAAGACGACCGCCTCGTCCCACGGTTGCGCCAGGATGCGCTCGGCCCACACGCCTAGCGCGGACGGCGAGTAGTCAGGGCGGCGCAGACGCAGATAGCCGAAGCGAGCCGTGGGGATCGCGGGCGTCGTCCCATCCGGCGTGTCGGCGATGCAGAGCGCGGCGCCGCGAGCGCGGAGGAGTTCGTACACGTCGTCGGAGAGCCACGAGGCATGGCGGAACTCGAACGCCGTACGCCCCCCGGCGGGCAGCGCGGACAGGAAGCCGTCGAGCCGGGGGAGATCCTTCCGGAAGCTCGGCGGGAGCTGGTACAGCACCGCGCCGAGGGTCGGGCCGAGCTCCGCCGCGGCGCGATAGAACGCCTTGAGCGGGCCTTCCGCGTCTCGCAGCCGCAGCACGTGGGTCACCCGCTGCGGGGCCTTGAGCGCGAACGTGAACCCCGCCGGCACGGCCGCGCGCCAGCCCGCCAGGGTCTCCGGCCTCGGGATCCGGTAGAAGGTGGCGTTCGCCTCGACCGCCGGCAACTGTCGCGAGTAGTGCTCGAGCATGCGCTGGCCGGGGAGGTCTGCGGGGTAGAAGCTCCCTTTCCACGCCGGGTAGCTGAAGCCGCTCGTGCCGGCGGAGACGCGCACGAGTGCGCACCTAATCGGACTGGCGGCGCGGTGCCCATCCCGGCGAGGGTGTGCGGCGCAACCGTACTGGCCCCCACCCTCGTCCGGGGCGACGGTCGCCGGCTGTCGAATGCCGGCGGTCGACGTCGCCTCGAGAGGCGCGATAAGGTTGGCGCATTCGCGAACTTCCGTGCCGCCTGGGGCGGCCTTGATGGAGGTGCCATGCGCATCGCCCTCGTACTCGTAGCCTTGCTGGTCGCGGTCCCCGCTGCCGCGCAGAACCCGTGGGAACTCGGCAAGGAGGTCGTCGGCAAGGCGTCGGTCGGCAAGCTGGAATCGGAGATCAACAAGCGGCTCCTCTCCGAGAGCCGCAAGAACCAGTGCTCGTTCAAGACGGACACCGACGTGCTCGAGAAGGGGTGCGACCCCAAGGCGAAGCGGCTCGCGAACGCGCTCGTCGACGCGAAGAAGAAGCTGCAGGCCGCCGGCGTGAAGAACTTCAAGTTCGAGGTGTCGGGCCACACCGACTCCTCGGGCAGCGTCGCTCACAACAAGGAGCTCTCGCAGCGGCGCGCCGAGAAGATGAAGCAGGAGCTGGCCGCGAAGGGCGTGCCCGGCGGGGACATCGTCGCGGTGGGGATGGGCTCGGAGCGCCCAGCGGTGAAGCCGGACAACACCCCCGCGAAGAAGGCGAAGAACCGCCGGTACGAGGTGCAGGTCCGGCTCTAGAGCACCGCCTCTCTCCCTGATCCTCTCCCCGCCAGCGGGGAGAGCGGATCTCTCGTGGGCCCTCCCTTACTCGAGCTGCGTGGGGTGGCGCTGCGGTTCGGGCCCGGGGCGGGCGTGGGGCCGATCGGCCTCGCGCTCGCCCGCGGCGGCCGCCTCTCGTTCGTGGGCCCCAGCGGGGCCGGCAAGTCGACGCTCCTGCGGCTGCTCCTCGGGCTCGTGACCCCCGACACGGGCGAGGTCCGGTTCGAGGGTGCGCCGCTCTCGCGGGTCGACCTCATGGATCTGCGCCGCCGCGTCGGGTACGTGGTGCAGGGGGGAGGGCTCTTCCCGCACCTCACGGCCGAGGGCAACGCGGCGCTGATGGCGCGCTGGCTGGGATGGGACGAGCGGCGAGTGCGGGAGCGGCTCGGCGTGCTCGCGGAGCTGGCGCGGCTCCCGGTCGCGCTGCTGGGCCGCTACCCCGCGCAGCTCTCGGGCGGCGAGCGGCAGCGCGTGTCGCTCATGCGCGCCCTCGTGCTCGACCCGGAGGTCCTCCTGCTCGACGAGCCCCTGGGGGCGCTCGACCCGGTGACGCACGCCGAGCTTCAGGGCGACCTCGCGGCCGCGTTCGCGAGGCTCGGCACGACGGTGGTGCTCGTCACGCACGATCTCGTGGAGGCGGCGTCGCTGTGCGGCCGGATCGCCCTCCTCCGCGGAGGGCGCCTGATCCAGGAGGGGACCCTCGAGGACCTGGTGGAGCGGCCGGCGGACGAGGAAGTCGCCCGCTTCGTCCGCGCGCAGCGCTCGCCGCGCGATCTCCTGCGGGGTGACGCGTGAAGATCGCGGTCGCTGCCGGGCTGGCGCTCGCCGCGGTCGCGGCCGGCGCGGACGATGCGCCGCGCGTCCGCGTGGGCTCGAAGAAGTTCACCGAGTCGGTGATCCTCGCCGAGGCGGCGGTCCAGCTCGCGGCGGCCGCCGGCGCGCGCGGCGAGCACGTCAGGGAGCTGGGCGGGACGCGCGTCCTCTGGGGAGCGCTCCTGGCGGGTGAGATCGACCTCTACCCGGAGTACACGGGAACGATCGCGGAGGAGCTCCTGCGCGGCGAGCGGGTGGCGCCCGGCGACCTCGCCGTGCTGGCGCGCGCCCTCGCCGCGCGCGGCGTGCGCATGGGATCGCCGCTTGGGTTCGACGACACGTACGCCATCGGCGTCCGCGAGGAGGTGGCCGAGCGGCTCTCGCTGCGCACGCTCTCGGACCTGGCGCGCCACCCCGGCCTCCGATTCGGCTTCTCGCACGAGTTCCTCGACAGGCGCGACGGCTGGCCGCTCCTGCGCGAGCGCTACCGGCTGGGCGCGTTCGCCGTCCGCGGCCTCGACCACGACGTCGCCTACCGGGCCCTGGCGGGGGGCGCGATCGACGCCACCGATCTCTACTCGACCGACCCAGAGATCGCGGCCGGGCGCCTGCGCGTCCTCGAGGACGACCGGCGCGCGTTCCCCGAGTACCGCGCGGTGTTCCTCTGGCGGGCGGATCTCGCGGCGCGCGCGCCCGAGGCGCTGCGGGCGGTGTCGCGGCTGGAGGGCCGGATCTCCACCGCGGACATGATCGCCATGAACGCGCGTGCCCGGCTGGAGCGCGTGCCCGAGGTGGAGGTGGCGGCGTCCTTCATCGCGCGCTCGCTGGGCATCGCGACGGGCGCGCGGGGCGAGCGGCGCGCCACCAGGATTGTGCGGCACACTGCCGAGCACCTCGGCCTCGTCGGCGCGTCCCTGGGCAGCGCCATCGCCGTGGCGGTGCCGCTCGGGGTCCTGGCCGAGCGCAGGCGGCGGCTGGGGCAGGTCGTCCTCGGCCTGGCCGGACTTCTACAGACCGTCCCCTCCTTGGCGCTCCTCGTGGCGACGCTCCCCATCCTCGGGATCGGCGCCAGGCCGGCCCTCTTCGCGCTCTTCGTCTACAGCCTGCTCCCGATCGTGCGCGCCACGCACGCGGGCCTCGCCTCCATACCGGAGGATCTGCGCGACTCGGCCCGGGCGCTGGGCCTGCCCCCGCTCGCCCGCCTGCGCCTCGTCGAGCTGCCGCTGGCCTCGCGCGCCATCCTGGCTGGCGTCAAGACAGCTGGAGTGATCTGCGTCGGGACCGCGACGCTGGGCGCGCTCGTCGGGGCAGGGGGCCTGGGCGAGCCCATTTTCACGGGGATCCGCCTCGACGACTTCGCCCTCGTCCTCGAGGGGGCCCTGCCGGCGGCGGCCCTGGCTCTCGCGGTGCAAGGCGCCTTCGATCTCGCCGAGCGCGTCCTCGTCCCGCGCGGCCTGCGGCTCGGCGGGCTCTCGCGGTGACCGCTATCATGGGACCGTGCCGCGACAGGCTATCCGCGTGATGAGCTACAACGTGCGCTACTTCGGGCACGCGCTCAGGGGGCTCGCCTCGACGCGCGCCTCGCTGAGCCGCATCGCCGCCCGGCTCGCCGTCCTCGAACCGCTCGCCGACGTCCTGTGCCTGCAGGAGATCGACACCATCTCGCTGCGCTCACAGCTGGTCTTTCGCGGCCGACGCGCCGGCGAGACGCAGCTGGAGTGCCTCATGGGGGAGCTCGAGGCGGCCTTCGCGGGCGACGGACGTCCCTTCCCCTACGAGGGGTTCTACTTCCGGGCGCACGTGAACCAGCTCCGGGGCGTGCCCATCTACACCACCGGGCTCGCCATCCTGGTGAATACCCGGCGCCTCAGGGTCGACCATCACAACATGCTGTCGCCGGAGCGGATCACGCACCATCACGTGAAGCGCTGGAAGGACCGGAAGCAGACCCGGATCTGCGCTCATCTCAGAATCACGACGCACGCCGGACTGCCTCTCCACGTGTTCAACACCCACCTCTCCCTCCCCACCCCGTTCGCGCGCGCGTTCTGGTCGGAGCGCATGCGCATGGGCTGGGGCCCCAACCAGCTACACGAGGCGCGCACGCTCGCCGCCTTCGTCCACCGCCACGCGGGGCGCGACCCCTTCCTCGTCTGCGGCGACTTCAACTCGGCGCCGGGGTCGCCCGTGTTCGCGCACCTCACCGGCGAGGCGGGGTTCTCCAGCGCGCTGGGAGATCTCGGGCACATCGACCCCTTGCGCCCCCGCGCCTTCCCCACCTGCGGGTTCATGGGCCTGCGGATGCACGTCGACCACCTGTTCTCCGGCAACGGCGTGCGCTGGTTGGACGTGGACGGCACGGCGTGCTTCGGCGACCGGAGCGGTGTCTTTCGCGGGCTCTCCGATCACGTGCCGCTCATCGGGCGGTTCAGGGCTGCGTGACCAGGAACTCCCAGTCGATGCCCTTGAAGGTCCCCCCGCCCGCGTCGATCCGGGTGGGGAGCGGACAGAGATCACCCGGCATTCCCTCGAGCAGAGGCGTCGCGTCGGCGCCTCTTGGCAGGCGAACGTGAAGCGGAAGCTGGGGACCTGATCGTGGATGCGGGCGCTACCCCGCGGCCCAGGGCCCCGAGGACGGCGCTCTCTCCATCTCCGCGCTTGCCACGGTCGGGCGGACGCCTCCACGCCGAGCTACCTGGTGTCGGGTCACCTACGTAGACGGCCGTCAACGCTCCACTCGGCAGCTCACCGGCCCGCTCAGGGCCGCTAGAGCTGAGCTGAGCTGAGCGACCCCTCGCCGCCGGGCGCTGCTACGTCCCCGGCTCCCGCTGAGCGCCTGACGCGCGCCGTACGACCCCCTTGCGGGGCGCTGTTGCCTCTGGCAGGCTGCCGTGCGGCGTGTGGGCTGAAAGACCACATGATTGACGAAAAGTCGATGAGCTGGCCTACCCGCCCGCGCGAGATGTTAGGCACGCAGCGTCGATGCGAAGAGGACGGCTACGTGAACGGCTGCATCGACGAGCTGCAAGGACCGGCGAGCGACAAGATCTCGGAGGCGGACTGCAACGTCACCTGCACCGGCAGCAAGCAACAGGCCATGAACTGCATCCTGAGCCTGCAGTGCTCGATGAGCTTCGAGTCCGACACGGGCACCTGTCGCTTGCAGCAGGGGTGCGACTGATCCGGCGCCAGCCGCGAACCGCCGGTTCGCCTCCTTCAGCTGCTGGACCGAGGCTGGACCGTGGCGGACGCCCGGAGTGCCGTTGGCACGTGCCCGCGGGGAGTGCTATCACGCGGGCACGATGTCCTGGTCGAGCCACCACGGGGCCGGCCCGTCAGTAGCTGATCGCCTGCGCTCTCGCCGCGCGCGCTGCCCTTGTGGACGAGCCGCGCCTGCTCTGCTCTCATCTTCCGCAGGAGGAACCCACGATGTCGCTCCTGCTCACGCTCCTGTTCGCCGCAGGTGCGCCTGGTGCGCCGCCGCATCAGGTCACCCTGGCGCTCGACGAATACGAGCGGCTTCGAAAGCTCGACGAGCGCCCATCGCTCACCGTCCTCGATCTGCTGCAAGTCGACGGGAGCTTCGCGCGCCGGGACCTCGCGGTCGTGCTCACGGGGCGTGCCGCGGGCGCGCTCCCCACCGTGAACGTCCTCTCGGGCGAGGGGTTCAGGGTCCACACGTGCAAGGGCGACGCGCTCCTGTCTCGCGGAGAGAAGGGTGAGTTCGCGCTCACCCCGCTGGCGCCGAGGTTCCAGCTCCGCTGCAAGGTCGCTCTCGACGGCAGCGATCGCCTGGAGGCGCGGGCGTCGCGGGCGGTGCTCGAGGTCGCGGCGGACGTGGCGGACGGTGAGCTGGTCGCGAGCGACGGCGGCAGCGGCGAGCGCTCCTTCTCGATCGTGCGGCGGATCGCAGGCGGCCAGGGGGAGCTCCCGCCGTCGGTGGCCGGACGCTACCGGGTGACGCTCCTCCCCGACGAGACCCGGTTCCTCTACCGGCTCGAGGTGCGCAACCCTTCGCGCGGCCACAGCCAGTTCCAGGTCGCGCTGCGCGAGAGCGAGCACGTCGAGTCGGTGGACGCCCCTGTCGCGTGGGACGTGGCGGGAACGGGCTACCGCTTCGACCTCCCCCCGGGCGAGACGGCCATCGCGCTCAGGGGGCGCCTCGCCAGCACCACGTTCGTGCCGCCGGTGGACGCCAGCCTCCAGTACCTGGTGCTCGAGGCCCATCCGCTCATCCGGCCCGAGGTACGGACCGCCGCCAGGCGCGTGGGCCTGGGCGAGGCGGGGATCGAGGCCCAGTACCGTGGCGCCCAGGCCTTCCTCCTCGGCGGACGCGTCGAGGTGGGCATCGCGGCGACGCGCCTCGAGGCGCTGAAGACGGCGGGGTTCGCGGTGAGCCGGCTCGCGCAGATCTTCTTCTTCGCCGCGGACGGGAAGGTCCGGGGCGAGACGACGCTCTCGATCGACAACCAGGGGGCTCCCGCGCTCGCCCTGCCCACCGGCGGCGAGCCGATGTTCGCGAGCATCGCGGGCGAGCCAGCCTTCCTCACCCGCGACGCGGAGGGCAGGCTGTTCCTCCCCCTCGCACAAGGAAAGCAGGACGTCGTGGTGCAGGACGTGCGGCCGTTCCGCGCGAGAGCCGGTCTGGCTCTGGCGCGGCTCGAGCTGCCGCGCACGGGCGTTCCGGCCAGCAGGGCCGACGTCCAGCTGCGCTATCCGGCGGAGTGGATCCCGCTCTACGAGGAGCTGGCACCTGCGGGGCGCTGGAGCTTCGTGCGCCCGGAGTCCCTGGTCCTCGTCGCGCTCCTGCTCGTCCTCGCCGAGCGCCTCCTCGCGCTCGCAGGCCTGCGGCGGAGCCGACGCCTCGTCCTCGCCGGCAGTCTGGCGCTGGCGGGGGCGCTGTCCCATGCGGTCCTCGTGATCGGGCTGGCCGCCTCGGCCGCTCCGCTCCTGGCGCTGGCGGCGACGGCCGCGCTCCGGCGCCTCCGTGGCGCCCTGCGCGTGGTCGCGATCGCAGCGGGCGCGGCCGCGCTGATCCTGCTCGTCGTGGTCCTCGCGGGGCTCGGCTTCGTGGCCAGGCTGGAGCGAAGCGAAGGCGCTCCGATCGGGCCCGGCTACTCCAAGATGGCGAGCGAGCCGCGTGCCTCGTCGCTCGACCGCTCCGAGGCCGAGGCGGCGGCGCCCGACGCAGGCCGCGAGGAGGGGAAGGGCGAGTCATTCCAGGGGCTGCCCGCCCGGATCGAGATCCCGTGGGGCGCGCTCCGCACGGGCTTCTCGCGCGAGATGCTCGCTTCCGACGGGTCGCGCTCGGTGGTCGTGGTGCTCGCCACGGCCCGGCTGGTCGCCGCGCTGGCGTGGGCGGCCTCTCTGGCGCTGGTCGTGCTCGCGTTGATCCTGCGGCGAGATCTCGCCGAGGGCGCCCGCAGGCTGGGGGCGCGGTTCAGGGGGGCTGACGTAACGTCTTGAAGGTCGACACGGCAGGGCCATTCAATCCTACTCATATGGAAACTAATTCACCGCGTTCCGGGCTCGATCGCCTGATGCCCCCGCAGGTCAAGCGCGAGCGTTTCTATCGCGCTATTCAGCGAGTCGCTGCATCGCGCGGCGTGAAGACGATCCTCGAGGTCGGCGCGTCGTCGGGTGAGGGCAGCACGGAGGCCCTCGTGAGCGGCGCGCTCGCAAACCCCGAAGGGCCTCCCGCCATTCATACGATCGAGGTCTCCAAGGTACGGTTCCAGGCGCTTGCTGAGCGCTATCGCGAGTACGCGTTCGTCAACTGCTACAACGTGTCCTCCATCCCGGCCGACCAGTTCCCGAGCGAGGAGGAGGTGACCCGCTTCTACCGCGAGGTTCGCTCGAAGCTGCGCAACAGTCGGCTCGAGAAGGTGCTGGGATGGTTGCGGCAGGACCTCGCGTACATCGACGAGCACCCCGAGCTGTCGGCGCCAGGGATCGAGCGCATCAAGGCCACGGCGAAGGTCGATGTGTTCGACGCTGTGCTCCTCGATGGCTCGGAGTTCACCGGCGAGCGAGAGCTCGGACTCGTCGATGGTGCCCGCTTCATCCTCCTCGACGACACCCGCTCGTTCAAGAACTGGCGCAGCCAGGAGCGGCTCCTCGTCGACTCGCGCTACCGCAGGATCGCGTGGAGCTGGTTCTTCCGGAACGGGTGGGCGGCCTTTGAGCGAGTCCGGTAGCAAGGGCCTCGAAGCAGGAGGGTGGCGGACAATGGCTCGGGTGTTCTCGCAGCGGTGCTTGGGCTTGGGCCGTCCCTGGCATTCGCTTCCGACAAATCCTCCACCCGCCCGAACGTGATCTCCGTGCCATCGGGCCCCGGGAGCATCACGGGGCTCGGCGAGTCGTTCGAGGCGAACCTCAACTCCCGGGTGCTGTTGCCTCTGGCAGGCTGCAGCGAACACAAACTGTGAATCCATGCCTGGCCGGCGCGGTCGCCGATCCCGACCGTCGCGCGGGTCCACCCCGGTCACGCCCCTCAGTAACTGATCGCCTGCGCCCTCGCCGCCCGCGCCCGAAAGACCTCGCGCCAGTCCTGGCCCGAGATGGCCAGGGCGAGCTCGACCGCCAGGTGGCGGGGCGCCGCTCCCAGTGAAGCATTGCGGCCCAGCCCCTGGATGCAGGAGGGACAGTTCGTGAGCAGCACCGTCGACCCGTGGGCGCGCGCCCAGTTGGAGCGCGCCCCCGGGTGCCCCGCGGGGTGCTGTCCCAGCGCCTCCTTCAGCGCTTCGCGCTTCCGGTGGAGCATGGCGTTCGTGATGTCGGGGCGTGAGAGGGCGAGGGTACCCGTCTCCGAGCAGCAGTGGGGCACGCTCTCGGCGCGGATCCCGACGAGCCGCGCCACCACCTCCGCCGCCTGCCCGTCGAGGGAGTCGTGGCAGGGGGCGTGGTAGAGGTACCGCGTCCCGCCGTCGCGGGGAGCGAGGGAGAGGCCGCGGTCGAGCGCGAACCGCGCCACGTCCTGCACCGGGGCGGCGAAGATCTTGGCCGCCTCCATCGCCGTCAGGGCCTCCCGGCAGGTGCCGCAGGTGACGATCACGGCGTCGAAGGCGAGATAGGAGAACATCTCGCGGATCTGGCTGAAGATGATGGTGTCGCGGAGCGCCATCCGCCCGTGCTGCTCGGTGCGGGCATTGGCGTAGGCCGGGTACGCGCAGCAGAGGAACGGCGGCGGGAGGATCACGCGCGTGCCCGTCTCGAGCAGGACGTGCAGCGCGGCCATGCCGATCGTCCCGTGGAGGCGCTCCGAGCCGCACCCGGGGAAGTAGAAGGCGGTGGCCCGCGCCTCGCCCTCGGGCTCGAGGAGCAGCACCTCGCCCGGGCCGCAGGGCGGGAGCGCGTCACGCAGCGACTCGGGGTCCACCGGCGGGACGGGCGAGCGCAGGAGCTGGAGGGCGTAGGGCCCGCTCCGGCCGTTTCCTTCCTGCGCGGGTCCGGCGATCCGGGCGAGCGCGCGCTGCAGCTTTCCCCCCACCACCACGCCCGCGCGGAAGAGGGAGTTGAAGGCGGGCGACCTCGACTCCAAGTATCGCAGGGTGGCGCGCGTGGCGGCGGCGTTGTGCTTGTAGCCGTGCGCCATGAGGATCTCGCGCTCCAGGACCGAGACCTCTCCCGAGTCGATGTCGACGGGGCACGGCTTGGCGCACTTGTGACAGAGGGTGCAGTGGTCGGCGACCTCCTCGAGGCGCCGCAGGAGGGAGAACGAGGAGGAGCGCTCGCGCTGCGCGTCGTACAGGAGCGCCTCGATGAGCGCGCCCACCGCGAGGTTCTTGTTGCGCGGGTGGAAGAACATCCCGCGGGCTGGATGGTAGACGCAGCAGTCCGCCTTGCACTTTCCGCAGCGGACGCACTGGGCGATGCGGACCGCCAGCTCCTCCAGCTTCGCGTGCCGGAGGATGCGCGCCTCGAGCTCGAGCAGGTTGAACGAGGGCGTGAAGACGAGGTCGAGCACGCCCAGATCCTCGAGCTTCCGCGGGTTCATCATGCCCTGCGGATCGACCTCGCGCCGGTAGGCGGTGAGCTCGGCTACCCGCTCCGGCTCGAGGTACTTCAGCTTGGTCACGCCGATGCCGTGCTCGCCGGAGCAGACGCCGCCCAGCCGCGACACCTCCGCCATCACCCGGTCGACCGCCGCCTCGGCCCGCCGCATCATGGCCCGGTCGTTGGAGAGCACGGGGATGTTGACGTGCACGTTGCCGTCGCCGGCGTGCATGTGCGTCGCGAGCACGATGCGGCGGCGCCGCTCGTCGGCGTACAGCGACTCGATGCCCTCGGCGAGGTTCCGGTAGCCGCGCACCAGGTCCTGCACGTCCTTGCGCACGGCCTCGGCCACGGCCAGGGACTTGATCTCGGCGTCTCCCACGCGGTCGAGCGCCGCCAGCGCCTCGTCGCAGCGAAGGCGGGCGTGCGCGATCTTCTCGGGGAGGAAGCCGCCGTCCTCCTCGGTCGCGGCCTCGAGGAAGGAGCGGACGCGGAAGGCGAACGCGCGCTGG
>Ga0209342_10003893_pt1 | contig 15624 bp, 16 predicted proteins | sample RifCSP16_2_FD_184023 | JGI IMG/M metagenome (GOLD analysis project Ga0209342, IMG submission 184023) | Soil microbial communities from Rifle, Colorado - Rifle CSP2_sed 16_2 (SPAdes) (version 2) | ecosystem: Environmental > Terrestrial > Deep subsurface > Rock core/Sediment | place: Rifle... | reverse complement strand
TTAAAAAGTCTGAGAGATACGGCTGGAAGTTTGTAAATTTTGGCCCAGTGCAGGACATATTGTTCCCCGATAAATTTTGTCAGGGCGTAAGGATATTGCGGGCGTATTTCATCAGTTTCCCGTGTAGGAAAATTATCCGGGATTCCATAACACGAGGAAGATGCGACATATACAAACCGTTTGACGAGGTGACTGCGGGCTGCCTGAAGCACGTTTACCGTGCCGTTAACGTTTGTCCTGTGGTATTCCATCGGTCGTTCTATAGAAGGAACTATATCTGCGAGAGCTGCGAGGTGAAACACCATGTCAGCGCCCTCGAAATAAGGATCAATCGCTTCATAGTCGGTGATGTCAGCTTTAATAATCTTTAGATTCTTATTGCTTTTCTGGTGATCCAGATTTTGTTGTCGGCCGGTGGCAAAGTTATCGATCACGACAACTTCATGGCCTTTTTCGAGGATTAGATCCGTCATGTGTGATCCAATAAAACCAGCACCGCCGGTTACCAGTGTCTTCATAGTAAATTCTCTTGTTTTCAGTATTTTACATTAGACTTGTTGCATAACTCATTTTTTTATCGGGGTTAAGGCCGCCTTTTTTGAAATCCCGATACCTATTTATCGTTTAAGGAATCGGGATTTCATGGCGGAAGGCGATCATCCTGTTCGTTCGTAGCCCCTTAAAAAGCCCCCCGCAGTCCCGACTAGTCGGGACCGAGCGCGAGACGGGAGTTTCGCAACAAGTCTATCATTAAAGTTTATAAACTATTTATAAACGATATATGGTGTCAATTCATTATTTTAGCTCGATATTATTCAAAACCAAGGATTTTCCTGAAAAAATGAATAACAGTTGCTGCTAAAAGAAGCGTTCGTCCGGTGATCGTGTAGGTTTCGTCATGGAGGGCAATCTGTGAAAGCGACACGAGACGCTCAAGGCGAAGCTTAAGCGTGGTATGATAATCATAGCGGAGTTCCACATCCTGCAGCGAGGAAATGCTGCCTTTCTTAACTTCCGACAGGATTTTTATTCTTCGGGCAGTTTCACTCATATTAAATAAATGGAAGTAGCAATACCCGATTAAATTATATGCACAGAATATATACACATAGTCGTATATGCCGAGGTGGGAAAAACCGACTGTGGCGAAGCCAAACAACAAAATGGGAACATTCGTGAAAACTATGATGTACAGCGCAATTTTTTGATTTGATGGCCGCACCCGGAAGTGCAGCGCTATCCGGTTTATAACGGCATGTATAATAAATAGAACAAAAGGAGTGCAGATTAGAAAGATTAAGAGCGCATAGGTATGTAGCATATTATCCTCTACCATCGCTCAATCCGAGTAATTTACGGAATCTGATAAAAAAAAGCGCGAGTGCCGTGCCCTTGGCGGTAAGGCGGACGTTGCCGTTGCCGTCCGACTCGAGCAGTCCTTCGTCGAGAAGATCCTTCATTCGTTCATGTATCAAACGATCAGACGATATGATCTTTTCTATCTGTGCATGGCTCAGCATCCGGCCGGCTTTTTGTATGCTGTAAACGATAAACAGTGATGGAGACCAAGCCTGAATCGCCGGGTACGTCTGGATATACGCACCTGCGATGCAGCAGTACAGGAAGATGCTATACAACGTACCGTGAATGTCCGGTGTCAAGGTCCCGTGAAATACACCAATGAAAAGATATACCCCCAGAAGGATCGCCGGCAGAATTATGAAGCACAGAATAAGAGCGGTGATATGGCTTTTGGGATGAAAAATTCTCCACAGGATAACATGTATCACAAAGAATGTAATGAATATGATGACAGGGTATACGAGTATGGGCCAATTAATCATTGAATGGTAATCTGTTTTATTTAGATGAAATTTACATGCATCGGCGGCTCGCTGATGCCATTCGGATCAGGAAGCGTTACAACTCCTTGTTTGAGGTCCCAGAGAAATTCATTAACCTTATGCTGCAAACAGAGTGTGCCGCAATCGCAGCGTGCGTCAAATTTTTCTGAAGCGATATAATCCATCACTTCCCAGTAACGCTTGCTCTGCCATATTTCCTTAAAGGATTTTTCCATTATATTGCCTATGTGAAACTGGCTTTTATATTTATCATTGAACAGGAATCCGCATGGTGCAACCAGGCCGGAACCCGACATTTGAAGCATGAAGGGCGCGCCGAGACACTGCGAATAACGCCGTGTTCCGCCGCTTAAAATTTTTGACCATTTTGCCGTGACGAGATATGAGTCGGTCGATACGCTTTCAGCCTGCTTGAGGACTTCGATCAGCTGATCATATAAATGATATTTTACACCGAGAGCGCCGGTCTCATCATCGGAGCAATGTTTGATTACCAGATAGTCGACGCCGATCTCCTTGCCCAGTAAAGCCAGCGGCATAATATCTTCACTGTACTCCGGGAGAAGAACCATCTGAAGTCCGATCGTAACATCAAGCGATTTATCGTGTTTTATGGCGACGGATTTCTTTATAGTCTCAATAACTTTTAAAAAAGCTTTCTCCGAGACTCCATGGATCAGGGCATATCGTTCAGGTGTGCCGGCTGAAATATTAAATCTTATATAGGTAAGCGCAGGAAGTATTTCCTCGAGCCGTTCGTCTTTGAGCGGGAAGCCGTTCGTCCCCATCGCCATATCAATGCCATTGTTATATCCGCGAACTATTGCGTCATAAATATGGGGCGAATGTGCGCTTTCACCATCGCTTACAAAGCTGACGGCCCTGACGCCGATTTCAGCAGCGTCATCCAGGAATCGAAATATCACATCCTTTGACAGGTTGTATCCCTGGTTTTCCTGCAATGTCCCGTAACAGTAAATGCATTTATAAGAGCAAACTCTTGTAAGAGCGCAATCTATTGTTATAGGCGCGATCCTTTCACCCCTGAGCCACGCTTCAAGTCTGTCACGATGCCACAGAAGTTTATGGCCGTCAAGGATGAGTTTATTTCCAATGGTTGCCATTAGTTATTCACTATTCCGCGTTTTAAAAATTACATATTTGTTAAAGAGAAAACTAAGGGGCATCAATGTTACAATAGAAATAAGTTTTGAAATCAACGGACTTATGGTTAGAATGTTAATAAAGAAATAAACAATGGTGGTGTCAAGCAAATAATATAGAATCGATTGTATTATAAATAGTGCGAACTGGGTGGTTGCATTGGATCTGATCTGATAGGTAAAGTACTTCTGACCTATGAATGTGGTTGCAATAATCACAATGTTGGTAATGGTATTTGCAATAATTATGTTTATCCGCATCCAGACCAGCACATTGAATAGTACATAATTTATTACAGCACCGCCGCCTCCGACGATTGCATGCTTCATAAATTGAATATAGGTCAATTCACCGGGTGCCCGTCTGAAAATCAGCGTTGAGCATCTACTGAATAACGGATAAAAGAAAAATAGTATTTTTTTCATTTTGGCTCAGGATAATTATTTTGTTTCCAGACATTAATTTTATGAATTGTATTCTGTTGTATGTATGGCTTTACTGTTCCGGATTGATTTACCGTATGATATGGAATCTCTAATCAAGTTGAAGTAGTTCTTTTTGCCTTCAATGCGCTTTACATGTATCTCGAATGCGAGATTAAGATAGCTTTTAGTTATTCGAAACAGAGATTTTAAAGTCGTGGCTTTAGATTTGCCTGAGGACCTGGTGGATAGAAAATTGGGGACCTCGGCAAACATGTATCCTTTCCGGATTAATTTTATCAGCAATTCTGCCTGGTAAAAGAACCCCCAGCTTTTCAATGTAACCCCGTTCAATATACACCGGCGGTACAGTACCGTTCCATTGGTATAGTTCAGGTTGATCCCGAATGTAATATTGATAATCAATCGATATAACGAGGATAATATCCTTCGACCCCTTTTCCGCACTTCTATATTATGGATAAAGGGCACCACAATATCGACTTGTTTAAGCAGGTTAAGATAGGCGAGTGCGTCCTCCGGGTTGTTCTCGTTGTCGCCGGGGATCATGATGACGGCGTCTTTCGTCGATTGTCCGGCACCATCAAAAAATGAATAGCCTATTCCCATTGGCCTTGAATGATTGATGAGTTTTACGCGTCGATTTTTTTTCATGATATTCCGGACGATAAGCGGCGTTTCATCAGTGCTTCCGTCATTTATCACAATAATATCACCATTAATATCATAAACCTCAAACGCCTTCAGGGTTGACATGACGGAATCTTGAATATTGTTCATCTCGTTCAAAGCGGGGATTATTACTGAAAGAGAGATGGGATTTAATTGTTTTTTCATTGTATTAATGCGCCTGAATAGTTTAAACTCTGATGTATCCGCATTTATCGTCGGTTATCCATTCGTCAAGCATCGATTCAAAATCGGTATTCGGATTTTCATAGGGATCGTATACCTTCATTTTTATCAACTCCATTAGTTTTTTATCATCTTCATCGCAGCAATGCGATTTGCCCAGAAACTTGAAGTAATTGTTTACGCCGGTTGCAATAAATTTTACATTCAAATCCTGCAGGACGACATCGTTTCTTATCTGCTCGAAGGCGCGAAATGCCAAGAAATTGACAATGGAATAAACGATGGGAACAAAGCCGGTCATAGCCATGCCGGCGGCAATTCCTACGATTCCCTGTTCCATTATTCCGGAATTTATTGTCCGATCCGGGAATTCTTTTTTGAAGTTGTCGACAACTCCAAATCCCATATCGCATACCAGCAGAAAGATTTTGGGATTATTATGCGCATAGGGGATCAAGCGGTCAACGATTTCCTTCCGATATATATTACTCATAACGGCAACCCTGTCTCAGTTCCTCTTCAGTTGGAAGACGGAAGTGAAATTTCGGGACGTCTTCCATGCAGAGTAGGCCATACCCTTTGATCGTTTGCGCGATGAGTGCCTGCGGTTTTTCAAGTTTTTGTCCGGTGGTCGTCCATTTTCTCAAGATTTTTACTATTTTGTTGATATTGTGTCCGTCGCAGCGATCGGTTTTCAATCCGAATGCCCGGCATTTAATGTTGAGATCGTTTTTTCTATTACGCGGAGTCAATACATTCTCGAGAAAATCCATTGCCTGGAGTCTGTTATTGTCGATTACAAGAGTGAGATTTGACAGCTTGTGTTTTACCGCAAATTGCAGGGCCTCCCAGTTGGAGCCTTCCTGCATTTCTCCGTCCCCGATTATGCAGTATATCCTGGATTTCTTTTTTTGAAGTTGTAATCCATAGGCAATGCCGACTGCTATCGGAAGGCCGTGACCGAGTGAGCCGCATCCCGCCTCGATGCCAAGTGCGAGGTCCCTTTCCATGCATCCTAAAAGGGGGCTTCCAGTGTAAAAATTCTCCCATTCGTTGCGTTCAATATAGCCTAGATCAGTCAGGATGGAGTACAGAGCATAACATCCATGCGCTTTTGAGAAAACCAATCGATCGCGGTCTTCCCATGCCGGGTCGGGCGATATGTTCATGATATTATAATACAGTGAGACTAATATATCAACGGAAGAAAGCGAGGGAGCGATGTGGCCGGCGCCATTCTTTACGCATACGTCGACCACGTTTTTCCTTATAAAATTAGCCTTGTGGACCAATTCGGTAGCTGATAGTTTCGTTATTATGTCCATGATGAAATTGACCCTAAAATTTCTTTCACCTCATCGAGAGTGATTGGGACATTCCCAATTTTATTGACCGCAATTGATGCCACCACGGCGCCTATCGCAGAGGCTTCCATTAAATCAGCTCCAGCGCAACTGCTCACCGCCATTCCGGTCAGCAATGAATCACCGGCGCCGACAACGTCTATGGGGGTCGGATTGAGCGCGGGGAAATGTTGCGACTTAAGGTAAAATTCATTTTCTGTCCGCTGGAATGAAACGAACCCTTCCGAAGAGAGGGTAAGGACCAGATTTTTTGCGTTTGTCTTTTTAATTAAATTGGTGCCGATAAATTCAATGCCGCTGTAGCGGTCATCAAGGGCGATACGGGCCTCTTTCTCTGTAGGAGTGAGGAGATAATAGTTGTGGAACTTCGAGACATTGCCTATCTGGCTGCTGCTCTGAACATCGCCGAAAAGTTTCAGATTGTATTTTTCCGCAAGCACTGATATATGCTCCAGTATTTTCGGGGTAATCATTCCATAGCTGAAATCGTTGACTATGATTCCCTCGATTTTCGATGAGAACATGTTGAGATAATCGATTACCTCATCTTCCATTTCCTTGCTTAAATGGTGATCTTTCATTCGCGAAACGCGCAGCAATTTGTGCGTGTCGACCATATAGCGGATTTTAAATGTCGTGGGGCGTCCGTCATCCTCCACAAGTTTTGTTTCGATCCCTTCGGCGCTCAGCGTTTTTCTGACCAAATTGCCCGGCTCATCTTTTCCGACAAGAGATACGAAATAACATTTTGCGCCCAGGGCCCTGACATGACGGGAAACAATCGCGGCGCCGCCAACATATTCCTTGTTATCGATTTCCTGCACGACCAGGACGGGGGCCTCGGAGCTCATGCCGAGAGGATCGCACGCGACATATTGATCAACGATCGTGTCGCCAATGACGAGGATGTGTCGGTCATTAAATGAATTGCAGTATTCAATGAGTTTTTTTACAGAAATGTTCTGCCGGTTTAAAGCGTTCCGAAACTGCTGCCGGCGTTCAAATTTTATCATCGATATGTCTTTGTCGAGAAACTCTGTTGAAGAGGACCGCACATCGCCTGAACTGAATATTAATTTCCCGCCGTGTTTGTTGATGATATTGATTTCATCCAATATGAGGTCTTTTTTTTCCGAGAATTCTTCGCCCATCACGTAAACCGCAGGTTTGATAATTTCTATCAACCGATCGAAAGAAATATCATCGTAAATGAATACCTTGTCCACGAATTCGAGGGAAGCTACGCTGCGAGCGCGCATATCGACATTAAAAAATTTTTCGCGCACAGTGGGGCTAATTCTGCTGTTGCCCTGTATCAGAACAATAAGGTAATCCCCCTTGCTTTTGGCGAATTCAAGAAAACGAAAATGGCCGGGATGGATGACATTGAAATGCCCCTGGCACAGAACAATATCGACATTTTTATCTTTTTTCAGCTCTCCTATGTATTCGGCCAGATCGTTGGGAGTGCGAAGTATTTTACCTGATATTTTCAAGCATAATCCTCTTCATAACAGTACAGTACTAATATATTACGTAACCACTATAAAGCAGTAATCACCTGGATCCGTAGAATTCGCATGTTTTCTCAATCACGTAATCAATCTGACCTTTTGTCAGGAATTGATTTATCGGAAGGGAAATTATGCGCTCAGCCTGTTTTTCGGCGATCGGGAAATCCCCTTTTTTATAGCCGAACCGTTTGGCTGCCTCCATAAGATGTATTGGTATAGGGTAATGGATTTTCGTTTCAACCCTTTTTTCTTCAAGATATTTCATGAGCTCGTCCCGTTTTTCAGCCTGAATGATATAGGTATGAAAAGCCTGGCGGACCCCCGGTCTTCGCGACGGGATTGAAATTTGCTCGACCTTGGAGAATCCCGCGTCATACCGCCGGGCAAATTCATTACGCTTGTTCGTGACCCCGGCAATGTCCCTTATCTGGATATCGGCCACCGCGGCTTTAATGGAGTCAAGTCTGAAGTTATAGGCGAAAAATCCCGCTTCGTTGCGGTTTTTCAATCCGTGGTTTCGCAACATGCACAATTCATCATACAGTTTCTCCTCATCGGTCGTAAGGACGCCGCCGTCACCGCATGTATTAAGGTTTTTCAGGGGATGAAGGCTGAATGCGCCGAGATCACCGAGAGAACCCGTTTTCCTGCCGTCAAGGGACGCGTCAACTGCCTGACACGCGTCTTCAATGACCGCGAGGCCGAATTTGACAGCTATTTTGTTGATCTCGTTCATTCGTGCCGGGTTTCCGGTAAGGTGGACCGGAATTATTGCTTTCGTCTTCTTTGTTATCGCCCCTGCTATTCGTTCCGGATCAATATTGTAATCTTCGGAAACATCAACCAATTTCGGGAAGGCGCCGGCCTGGACGATCGCGCCGACGGTTGCTAAAAACGAATTTGGAACTGTGATTACCTCGTCTCCGAGCCCGACACCGACGGCATGGAGGGCGAGAAATAATGCGTTGGTTCCATTGTCGACGCCGACTGCGTATTTTGTCCCGCACAGTTTTGCAAAGTCACGTTCGAATTCTTCCAGTTCGGGTCCGAGTATAAACTGGCACGATTGAAAAATGCCATCGAGCTTTTTCTTTAATTCGGTGTTGTTATTGAACTGGGCGGGCAAATTTAAATATTTTACTTCCATGGCTTGTCCCGAAAAAAATGCCGTATTCTCTCTATCGTATATTCAATCTGTTCCGCAGTCAAATGTTGATGAACCGGAAGGGTGATCAGCTTCCTGCACTGTTCCTCTGTTTTTGACAGGTCGCATTTCCCGAATGCCGGTGCCTGGTTCAATGTCGCCTTTTGGAGATGCATGGGAATAGGATAGTGGACTTTAGCCTCGATGCCGGAATCAATCAAATATTTGAGCAAAAGGTCCCGGTGCTCGGCCAGAAACATGTACATGTGATATACGTGCCTTTCTTTCTTTCGGCGCGGAGGCAGTGTGATATAGTCTGAAAATTCTTTTGAAGACAGCGCATCATCGTACATGTCGGCATGGGCGATACGCGAATCCGTGATTTCGTCAATATGGGGGTATAAATAATTTCCAACAATCGCCTGTATTGTATCGAGCCTTGCGTTCCACCCGAAAATTTCGACTTCATCCCTGTTTTTCAGGCCATGGTTTCTCAGGAGTGTAATTCGATCATATACTTTTTTGTCGTTTGTAATTATAAAACCGCCGTCGCCCCAGACGTTCAGGTTTTTCAGAGGATGAACACTGAAGGCCCCTCCCTGGCCGAACGTTCCGACATGTTTTCCCTTGATTTTTGCGCTTATGGCGCAACACGCGTCTTCGATGACCGGCAGGTTGTGCTTAGCCGCCGTCCGTATTATTTCTTCCATGCGGGCCGGACATCCTGAATAGTGGACCGGCATAATCGCTTTTGTTTTATTGTTGATAGCACTCTCAATCAAATTGGGATTCATAGTGAAATCGTCAAGCACATCAATGAAATAGGGACGCGCACCGATTGAAACAATCGAGCCGATGGTCGCGACAAAGGTCTGTGAAACCGTTATCACTTCATCCCCATGAGCGACTCCGACAGCCTGTAACAGCATTGAAAGGGCCATGGTCCCCGATGATGTTCCGAGCACATACTTTGCGCCAGTATAGGCGGACATGTTATTTTCGAATTCAGCAAGCTCGGGGCCGAATGTGAATTCACAACGATTGAGTTGTTCGCGAAATGCGTTCAGTATCGGTTCTGGATTCTTGAATTGATCTGCGAGGTATGAATAGGGAACCGTTAACTTATTCCTTGTGCTCATGATAGATTAATTTCCTTCATTCTTTTGATATTATAATACATGCTGTTCTTTAAAGGGTCAATAACCAATCCTTTTTTGAAAGCATTTTTCAAATCTGTCACCGCTTCTTTGATAGTATGGCAGGGAAGATATCCCAGTTCATTTTTTATTTTTTTAGATGAAATATGATATGACCTGTTATCATCGGTCGGCTGTACCTCGATGATGAGGCTCCCTCCTATGGCTTCTTTTACGATATTCCCGATTTCGCTGACCGTATAGTTTTCATAGCCGGCATTGAATGTTTTTCTGTTGATTTGTTTGTCATCATACTCGAGCGATTTTATATATAAATCGGTTATATCTTCAATATGAATATTCGGCCGTTTTTGAGAACCCCCGAAAATAATAATTTTGCCTTTATTAATGGCATGATTGGTCAAGATATTGACCGTCAGGTCAAGACGCAGGCGCGGTGAATAACCGCATACGGTCGCCGGCCGCAATACCAGGCAGACAAAATTATCAGTTGCCTCTTCCAATACAACTTTTTCGCATAACACCTTGTATTTAGAATAATCCGTCAAAGGCTCCAGAGAAACGTCTTCGGTCACGTTTTCTATTTCTTTGACTCCATAAACGCTTGAACTTGATGCATAAATAAATCTTTTGACGCCGCTGTTTTTGGCCGCTTGCACGCATGGGCGAAAGCAATCATAATTGATCGATTTCGCTATTTGTGGATTCAGCTCGTAGCTCGGGTCATTGGAGATGCATGCAAGATGAATTATTGCTTCCTGACCGGATATCTCTTTGGTAAGGAACGGAATATCCCTGACGTCTCCCTTGACAAGAGTGAGCCCGGGGTCGTTTTTCACATCCTTGAACACTTCTTCGCCATAGATGAAAAGATCGTATACTTTTACGTGATAGTTATTTTTCAGGAGTTTAGGCACGAGGACGGCGCCGACATAACCTCCGCCGCCGATGACCATTACGTTATTGAATTTTTTCATATTTAACCCTATTTACAAAAAATTTGAATAAATCTAATACTGACAATTTTTATTTGGCCCTGATCATTCACCTGAATTATGATTGGTTATATTGTATGCTAGGCGTATTTATTCAGAAGATTCAATGAACATATCGATTATCATATGCATGTAATACGAATGAACTGACTCAACGTATCCGTATTCGTTTGACTTTATGTACAGATTATGTGTTCCCAGTTCTCGCAGAGGATTTTGTTTTGAAAAACCGCTCAGCGTAATAATGGAGCTTTTTGTTTTGAGGCTCCTTACAAATTCTGCAGCCTTGACAATATTTGCGGATTTACCTGAACTGCTTATTGCAAAAAGGCAGTCAAGTTCGGTCATGTATCTTCTCAGCATTTCAAGGTACGCTGTTTCATAGGTAAAATCGTTGCTGAAACAGGTCAGAAGCGCTCCCTCGTTGAGAGAAAAAGCATTAATGCCCGCATTCTTGGTAAAATCAACCGCAAAATGAGATGCCATAGAACAACTGGCTCCATTTCCGATAAAAAAGATTTTTTTATTTTCTTTTTTTAGATTGCTTAAGACATCTATCAGCGAATGAATCCACTCCGGGGCATTCACGGAGCTTCCATGCAGTGTGAACTCAGCATTAATTATTAAATCTGAGACAATAGTATGATAGCCTTCTATTCGTTTATGTAATTCTGATGTTCTCATGTTTTTTATCTGAAACTATATAGCTAAACATGTATGCTATTCCAACAACAAATACTTGTTTTACCTAAAAAATTTCTCCGCTATCTCAATATCTTCTTTGGTATTGATATTCGTATATCGATCGCAAATAATGAAAGACTTCACGACCCGCCCTTCGTCGATGGCGCACTGTATTAAATCGGGTAGCTCTTTTTCGTTGCGCTCATGGTGTATCGGGGTCATATCAATATAATTAAGCAGCGCGTTCTTGAAAACGCAATCGCCGGTGCCCTGGTAATTGTTGAGAGGGCTTCTGGGCTTTTCTATAAGCCGGTGGATCCTGTTGCTTTCGTCCTGGATAAGTGTGTAGGTGCGGCGGATGAGCTCTTTGTCATCGACCCAGAGTATCCCGCATAATGCAAAGGCTTCACCCTTTCTGAATTCCTGAATCATTTCGCGGTGGCGCGGATTGACCATGATCTCGTCGCCCAGCAGCAGCATGAAATCATCTCCCGCAAGCGCTTCCTTGGAGCATTCAATGGCATGGACCAGACCGCGCTGTTCCCATTGGATAACGTAGCTCAGCCGTTTATTTTTGTATTTGTTGCCGAGGTAATTTATGATATCTTCCGCCCGGTATCCGACAACGATTATTATTTCATCAACCCCTGAGTCTACGGCATTGTCGAGGTTGTATTCTATCGCGGGCCTGCCGTTGATTTTGGTCATGCACTTGTTGTTCTGGATTGATAGATCGTCGAGCCGTTTGCCTCTTCCGCCGGCAAGGATAAGTGCTTTCATTGTGAAGATTCCCTGATTCTTTTTTTCGTTCCCAAGTTCGAGGGCGATTCTCTCACCCTTTGAATATCTTAATATTTTGCTTTATCCAGTCCGTGAGCTTGCCGATGCCCTCGCGGGGCATTACTAAAGGCTCCCAATTCAGATTTTTTTTCGCTTTGGCGATGTCGCAGATAAAATAGCGCAGGTCGCCATGCCGGTCGGCCTCGAATTTCACCTCGGGGCGCTTGCCCAGAATTTCTTCCAGTATATCAATGCATTCCAACAGCGATATCGCGGTTTTTGGCCCGCCGCCGATATTATATATTCCCGGTTGTCTTGTTTTATAAAATGCGTCAAAGGCCCTGCACACATCGGTGGCGTATATAATGTCCCGCACCTGCTTGCCGTTGCCGTACATGACGCAGGGCCAGCCGACAGCTGCCCGGATGGCGAAATTAGCCACCCACCCATGGTCCTCGCCGCCGAACTGGCGGGTTCCGTATATGCCCGTAAGACGGAAGCTCGCCGCTTCGAGCCTGTAGGTGTCGATGTATGCCCTGGTATATATATCGCCCGCTGCTTTTGAAGCATGGAGCGGGGTGAGGATTCCTTCCAGCGTCGGATGATTCTCATCAATGGCGATCGGCTTTCGGACGTATTTATTCTTCTTCTCCTTCAGCGTGTTGTTTATTTCATTGCCGTAGATGTGAATGGTTGCGCAACAGGCAACCGGAATTTTTAGGTTCCGCGCAGCTTCAAGAACGTTGAATGTGCCGAGGACGTTTGTCGTCACATCGAGCGTGGGATCTTCCCAGCTTATGGTCATCGCCGGCTGTGCAGCCGTATGGATGATATACTTGCAGTCCTTTGCGTGGTCCATCAGCTCTTCGTAGTTTCTCACATCGGCTTTAACAAGTTCGACTCCAATATTTTTCAGGTAGTTCCAGTTATGAACGCGCGACTCTTCGACCGCGAATCCCGTTCGCTTCAGTTCATTTTTGGTCATGTTGTCGTATGCGACGACCGTATCGCCCTGTTTTATATAATACTCGCATACATGCGATCCAAGAAAGCCGCATCCGCCGGTTACTAAAACTTTTTTTCCCATGAATCTTTCCTTAATTTTTCATCATATTACATGGGTAAAATGATGAAAAATCCGCATTATTAGTCAATACATTTATTTATAAGGAAACTTCTAAAAACCTTTTTATGATGTTTTCTTTTGGGCACATTCAATGTAAATACCGCTTTTTTTCAGCATTGATAAAATGAAAAAAGAAGTTTTTATATGTGGCCATAAATTTGCCGGGATATGAGTTCGGATTTTACACAAAAAAATTTCCGAGGCCATTTAAAGTACTTGTCAATACTGTCTTATTTATTAGTGTAACTATTTTTGCGTCGTTAACCCTTATATTCAGGAATTTTTGATTTTGATATGCTGACAGATTTGTATTCGCGAAAACATGATTATCTGCGCGTTTCCATCACGGACTGGTGCAACCTTAGATGCGGCTACTGCATGCCTCCCGAGGGCGTTGAGCTTCTGCCGCACGACCAGGTACTCCGGAATGAGGAGTTTGTCCGTCTCATCGGCATATTCGTTTCCCTGGGCGTCATCAAGGTTCGGTTTACCGGCGGTGAGCCCCTGGTGAGAAAAGGCCTCATCGATATCGTATCAGAGACCAGAAGACAGCACCCCGGGTTGGAGCTCTGCCTCACCACGAACGGCACACTACTGGGGGATTTCATCGAGGACCTGCGGCGTTTGAATGTGAAAAAGCTGAACATTAGCCTTGATTCGCTTTCACGGGAGACATACCGGGCCATAACCATGAGAGATTGTTTCGATGAAGTAATTGCCAATATTGACCGGGTGTTGGCGCACCGTTTTTTCGATCTGAAGATAAATGCTGTTATAAGCAGAGAAACGATCTCCGAACTTGACGACTTTCTTGAGTATTTCAAGGAACGGGACGTGACGTTGCGCTTTATTGAGAAAATGCCCTTCACCCCTGAAACAGCCACCGCAAGCTATCTCCCATCCGGCCGGCTCATAGAAGAGCTTCGGGCCAGGGGCGAGATGTCCCGGAATACGCGTATCGACACGAACGTCGCTGTGATGTTCGATTATAAATATCGGGGGAAGCACCCGATGCGGATCGGGGTGATACCGCCCATGTCGGATAAGTTCTGCTCCACATGCAACAGGCTCCGGATCACGTCAGACGGATTTCTCAAGACCTGTCTTCACTCGAGCGATGACCATGATTTAAAGAGGCTTCTCCGTAACGGAGCAGATGACGAAGCAGTACGAAGATCGGTGCTGCACGCCGTGTCGATGAAGCAAAAATGCCACAGTCTCGACTGCTGGCCAGAGGAGGGCGGATGCGCCGCCCTGGTACGGTCTGGTTCGATGTCGAAGATCGGGGGCTGAGAGATGATGCGGCTCTGCTCAAAATCATAGAGAGGAACGTGATTATGAAATACCTCGCAATTTATTCGGTCCTGGTCGCATTGTGCTGCGTGATACCCGCCGGTTGCAAGAAGAGCATACGGGAAACGGAGAGGGTGAATTCAATCGTCGTGACATGGGAATTTAATAGCGTGGATAAGGACGGAGATCCCTATACCGAGGCCGCACTTATAATAAACGGAAGCAAATTCCACAAGCATCAGATCGGGATTTTCTACGGGAGGGTGAGAAAGGTTCTGAAACCGGAGGAGATAAACAGGGAGATGATCGGCGGCACCATATCCGGCTTTGTCACCAACTACCAGGGTCGCGGCCATGAGGTTATCGTGCGCTACAACGAACATCTTCAGCGGCTCATTGTCGCGGAGCGTCAATGGAGCGAAAAACTGCCTTCAGGCTCATTCGGCGTGATCAAAAATATGCCTGTTCCGGAGCTGAGCAGGGAACAGACCGGTTTTTAACTTGGGAATTACAATATACTTGACATCTTTTTATATTAATCAATCTCTTGATAATTTCGTGGATTCGTTGCGGCCGGCGTCAGGGCCGGCTCTGGCGCAGCGCGCATGCCGCAATGTAATTTGAAATATATAACAGGAAAATAATCCGGAAAGCGGGATGCTTTTTAACTCGTATAAGTTTGCAATATTTTTCATCGTTGTCGTAGGCGCTTTTTTGGCCATGCCGCAGCGGTTCAGGTGGCTCTTCCTTCTCATTGCGAGCTACTTTTACTACATGTGCTGGGACCCGAAATACGCGCTGCTCATCCTGACGACGACGACCATCGTATACGGCACCGCCCTGCTGATGCATAACCGATCCGCACGCGTAAAAAAATTATGTGTGGCGTTGAGCGTCGTTTCTAATCTGACCATACTCTTCATGTTCAAGTATTTCAACTTTTTCAACAACAGTCTGAAAGAGCTGTTCAGCGCCATCGGCGTTCCCTACGCGGTGCCGGCTCTGAATCTGCTCCTGCCGCTGTCTTCCGGCGTCTTCGAAGGCATGGGCCGGTACTGCGCGATTCTGTTTCCCGCATTCATCTGGATGGCGACCATCCGCTCACGGGCGTCGGGCCCGACCAGATCGAACGCGTTTCCGACGCTGAAGAACCGGCCACCGGTCTGGGTGGCGATGTTCTGGAGCGTTGCTTGCCCTCCGGCGGATATGCCGCTGCCGACCCCGACCGTGAGCACGGTGG
>Ga0209342_10003890_pt1 | contig 15631 bp, 15 predicted proteins | sample RifCSP16_2_FD_184023 | JGI IMG/M metagenome (GOLD analysis project Ga0209342, IMG submission 184023) | Soil microbial communities from Rifle, Colorado - Rifle CSP2_sed 16_2 (SPAdes) (version 2) | ecosystem: Environmental > Terrestrial > Deep subsurface > Rock core/Sediment | place: Rifle... | reverse complement strand
GGACCGGCGCCGCTTCGAGGCGCTCCTCGGGGAGGTGCTGGCCTTCGACGGGTCGGCGGCCCCCGAGATCGGCCCGGAGAACCGCCTCGCGACGCGGCTCGCGCGGGAGCTCCTGGCGCGGCGCGAGTCCCTCTTCTATCCGTGATAACATGAACGGGATAGTTCTTCGGACACTCACCCCATGGCTCCTCACAGCCGCCGCGGCGCTGGTGTTTCCGGGCTGCCCCCGGGTCCCGCCGGCAGACCTGTCGCGCGACCCCGCCGCGCTCCTCGGCGAGGTCCGCGCCGCGCAGGCGCGCGTGAAGACGGTGCGGGGATCGGCGCGCGTGCACATCGAGTCGCCCGGGCTCTCGGGAACCGTGACCGAGTTCGCGGCCGCCGAAAAGCCGGACCGGGTGCGGCTCGAGACGCTCGACTTCTTCGGCAACCCGGCCGCGGTCCTGGTGGCGGATGGCGGGACGTTCGCCTTCCTCGACGTCCGCGCCGGCGTCTTCTACCGGGGCGAGGCCACGCCCGAGAACGTCTCGCGCCTCTTGCCGTTCGTCATCCCGGCAGAGGAGCTGGTCACGATCCTCTGCGGCTCGGCGCCCCTCCTGCCCGGGACGCCGCTCGAGGTGAGCGTGGACCGCGGGTTGCTCCTCCTCACGCTGGGTCGCGGCGACACCGGGCAGCGGCTCGCCATCGGCGAGGCGGCCAGCGTCGAGTGGTCGCGCATCCGGCGCACCGCCACCGCCGACGGGGGCGCGGCGTCGGAGACGGCACCCGCTTACGACCTGGAGTTCGACGACTTCAGGCGCCGCGAGGGCGTCCGCTTCCCCACCAGGCTCGAGCTCGACGCGCCCGCAGGGCACGCCCACATCCGGCTCACCTGGCGCGACGACCTCGAGGTGAACGGCCCCCTCGACGCCGGGCTGTTCCGGCTCCAGCCACCCAAGGGAGCGCGCGTGATCGACCTCGAGCGCGGTGCGGCGGTCCCTCGTTCAGTGGCGCCGCAGGCCGCTCGCGACCTCGGGGTACCCGTCGGCGCGCTCCGATCGAGCGCGCGCCGATGGGTCGGCGGCGTGGCCTGGGAATGGCCGGAGCCGCGGGCGGGTTCCCGTGCGGCAGCCTGGAGGCTCGATTCCCGTTGATCCTGCCGCCAGACGTCGTATGTCTCCTACGCTCCTGGACGGGGCCCGCGGCGGGGCAAGGTGTGCCCCTGTGCGACGGCAAGGCTGACAGATCGTGAATACAGAGCTCTTCTCCCTCGTCAGGTCCAGCGTCGCGATGTGGCTCATCGTGATCTGCTCGGTGGCGGCGATCGGTGTCGCGGCGGAGAGGGCGATCGCGCTCTGGCGGTGGGGCGAGCGGGCGAGGAGCCTCGCCGACGCGGTGACCCGCGCGGTCTTCCGGGGGGATCTCGCCGACGCTCGCGCCCAGTGCGAGCGCTCCGGGTCTCCCGCCTCGGAGGTGTTCCTGGCTGGGCTGGTGGCGAGCGCGCCTGCCCCCGCCGGGGGGGCGCGCCCCGCTCATGTGCCCTCTGCCGAGCGCATGGCGGCCGCGGTGGAGCGCGAGCGCCAGCAGCTGAACCTCAAGTTGCGCGCCCACCTCTGGATGCTGGGCACAATCGGTGCGACCGCCCCCTTCATCGGCCTCTTCGGCACGGTGGTCGGGATCATGCAGGCCTTCCAGAAGATGGCGAGCACTGGACACGGCGGGTTCTCGGTCGTGGCGGCGGGGATCTCGGAGGCGCTCGTGACCACCGCGGGCGGCATCGCGGTCGCCATCGAGGCGGTCGTCCTCTACAACTTCCTCAACACGCACGTGGCGAAGCTCGCCCTCCAGTTCAGGCTGCTCGTGGAGGAGTACCTGGAGATCTTGAAGGAGACGCTCCCCGCCGCGACCGCTCGCGCCGGCCGCGGGGAGGGCGCTTGAACCCATGGCGCTGAACGGGCCCTCCGGTGACGAGACAGAGGCCGACGCCGGCGGCATCTTCGCCGACATCAACATCACGCCGCTCACCGACATCTTCCTGGTGCTGCTCATCATCTTCATGGTGACGACCACCGCCATCGCCGAGGCGGGCGGTCAGAATGGCGGCCTGCGAGTGAACCTGCCCCGCGGCGGCAAGTCGGATCTGCCCGCGCCCGCCCACGACGTGGCCATCGCCGTCCTCGAGGACGGGCGGACCGTGGTCGGGGGAAAGGTGGTCGACGAGGACACACTGGCGCGCATCCTCGACCAGGCGCACGGGGAGAACCCCGAGACGCTCGTCCTGGTCCAGGCCGACCAGGGCGTCGCCCATGGCAGGGTGGTGTCGGTGATGGAGCTCGCGCGCAAGCACGGGCTCGCCCGGCTCGCCATCGCGACGCGCGACACCGATCGGTAGGGGGGGTCACCATGGCGGTGAGGAAGCGCCTCGGTGAGATTCTGATCGAGGCGGGCATCATCGACGAGGCCCAGCTCCAGGCTGCGCTGGGACATCAGCGCAGGTGGGGGGGTAAGCTCGGCCAGGCGCTCATCGACGTCAGGCTGGCCACCGAGCCGCAGATCGTGGCCGCGCTCTCCCGTAAGTTCGGCTACGAGGTGGCGAACGTCTCGGCGCTGGAGCACACCCCGGCGCTCGACGGCGCGCTCCGGCTCGTCCCGGGCGAGCTGGCGGTGCGACAGCTCCTGCTCCCCATCGCCGCCGACTCGAGCACGCTCACCGTGGCCATGGGCGATCCGTCGAACGTCGCCTCCATCGACGAGCTCTCCTTCCGCACGGGCCGGCGCATCAAGGTCATGATCGCCGGAGAGCGCGAGGTCGCTGCTGCCGCGAGGCGCCTCTACTTCGACGAGGTGGATGCGGCGTCGATGGAGCCCATCCCGCTCGAGGACAGGTCGTCGGAGCTGGCGCTCGAGGCGCCGATCGACCCGTTCGCGGTCGTGCCCGAGCGCGCCAGGGAGGGGCGCCGGCCGGCGAGCGCCGCCCCGCCCGATTCATTCGATCGCGCGCGCCGGCCTTCGCCGGCGTGGGGCGCTCGGCCGGTGGCGGCTGCGCCCCCGCTGCCGGCGGGCCGCGCGACGCGGGATCCACAGCCCGCGTTCACGCCGCCTCCGATGCTCGTCCCGGTCGGAAGCGACCCGGGCCCGCCCTCACCGGACCCGTTCGCGAGGCCGGTGCTCGCGACCGCGTTCGCGCCCCCTGGCCGCCCGGTGGAGGGCGGCGAGCGGGTGGTGCCGACGCCCAGGAACGCGGCGCTCCTCGACGCGCTCCAGCGCCTCGCGCGCGGTGAGGAGACCTCGCTCCTCAGGCCGGCGCAGCTGGCCGCGGTCATCGCCAGGCTGCTCGTGAAGCACGGGCTCATCGACGAGGCCGAGTTGCTGGAGGAGCTGGCGAGGAAGTAGCGAACGTGGACCTGCGCACGGGCATGTGTCACGTTCAGTTCAACGCCCCCGGGGTGACGAGCGCGAACGGGGCGACGCGCGCCTCGAAGGGCGAGCCGTCGTCCCGGACCATGTGGTAGGTGCCGTGCATCGAGCCGTGCGGGGTCTTGAGGACGCAGAAGCTCCTGTACTCGAACGTCTCTCCCGCCGCGAGCCGGGGCTGCTGGCCGACGACGCCCTCGCCCACCACCTCCTCGTGCTCGCCGCGGGCGTCGGTGATGATCCAGTGGCGCGACACGAGCTTCGCGGGAGCGTCCCCCTCGTTGGAGATCCGGATCTCATAGGTGAAGATGTAGCGGTGCGCGCCCGGCGCCGAGCGGTCGGGCCGGAACTCGCTCTTGACCTCGACCCGGATCCCGGCGGTGACGGCGGTGGACACTGCGTGAGGTTATAACGACCCGCGGGGGGAGCGCACGCTCAATGGACATGGAGCCTCGGCTCGCGATGCTGCTCGAGGAGGTGCGCCGGGAGCGCGGGCGCGTGGTGGCGCTCACCGGTGCTGGCATCTCCGCCGAGAGCGGCATCCCCACCTTCCGCGGGAGCGAAGGGTACTGGGTGGTGGGCTCGCGGAACTACATGCCCCAGGAGATGGCGACGCTCGCCATGTTCCAGAGGGCGCCGGAGGAGGTCTGGCGCTGGTACCTGTACCGGTTCGGCGCCTGCAAGGACGCGCTGCCGAACGCGGGGCACCTGGCGCTCGCGGAGCTCGAGCGCGCGCTGGGGGATCGCTTCCACCTCGTGACGCAGAACATCGACGGCCTCCACCTTCGCGCGGGCGCCACGCCCGGCCGCACCTCCTGCATCCACGGAGAAGCCGCGCTCGTGCGGTGCGCGCGGGGCTGCTCCTCCGACCGGCTGCCGCTCCCGGACATGGGCGCCCGCTCCCGGGCGGCGCCCCTGGGGGAGGAGGAGCGCGCCCGCCTCTCCTGCCCGCGCTGTGGAGGCTGGCTGCGGCCCCACGTGCTCTGGTTCGACGAGTACTACGACGAGGAGAACTACCGGATGGACACCGCGCTGCGGGCGGCGAGCCGGGCGGACCTCCTCCTCGTCGTGGGCACGAGCGGCGCGACGAACCTGCCCATGCGGATCGGCGAGCTGGCGTGCCGGCGCGGGATCGCCATGGTCGACGTGAACCCGGAGGATAACCCGTTCTCCGACATGTGCGGCCGCACGCCGGGCGGCTTCTTCGCGCGCGGGAGCGCCTGCGAGCGGCTCCCCGCGATGGTGCGGGCGCTCATGGGGTGCTGACGCACCTCCTCATTTCCCGTCGTTGTCGTGGTCGTGGCGCGATGCGGTCGCTGGGCAGACCCCTGGGGCCATTGTGACCCCGAAGGACTAGCCGCTCTGGGTCCTGACTCATGAGGAAGCTTGAGTTCGTTAGCCGAGCTCTTCGTGCAGGATCTCAGCGCCGTCACGAATAGTGCCGCCTGGATTGAGATGGCACACGCGTGGCATCAGGAGGCCAGGATCTTGGCCTGCGCGGTAAGGATTCGAGTTCTGGGAGGTTGTCCAATGGAGTTGAACCTTGGGAAGCGGGTCACGATCGCCGTCCGCATGTGGCTCGTGGCTGGGATTGCCGGTGTGTGCCTGGCGGCGATCTCGATCTACGCCCTTCGAGCGCTGGAGACGCGAGCGATGGAAGAGCGCCAAGCCAAGCTCCGCGCGGCGGTCGAGACCGTGTACGGCGTGGTCGCGCACTTCGCCGGCCTCGCACAGGATGGGAAGCTTCCCCGTGAGGAGGCTCAGAGGGCGGCTCTGAAGGCGATCGGCGGCCTTCGCTATGAGGGGAGCGAGTACTTCTGGGTCAACGACCTCCAGCCGCGGATGGTCATGCATCCGACGAAGCCCGAGTTGGACGGCAAGGACCTGACGGATCAAGCCGACTCGACGGGCAAGCGATTCTTCGTGGAAATGACGCAGGTAGTTCGGTCGGGAGCGGGGTTTGTGGACTATCGCTGGCCGAAGCCGGGCTCGACCGAGGCAGTTCGTAAGCTGTCCTTCGTGAAGTTGCACGAGCCCTGGGGTTGGATCGTCGGCTCCGGCATCTACCTGGACGACCTTGATGCAGCGATGGCCGCTGAGGCGCGCAAGCTCATCGTCGCAGGAGCGCTCGTGACGCTGCTTCTGGCAGGGGTGGGGATTGGCGTGGCGCGGAGTATCAAGCGCGAGGTGGGAGGAATCTGCCAGGAGGCGAAGCGACTCGAGACGGCCGTGCTGGGCGGGCGGCTTTCCGAACGTGCGGACGCGACGTCCGTGGGAAACGAATTCCGCGGCATCATCGACGGCATGAACCAAACGGTGGACGCCCTTGTGAAGCCGCAGAGACTTTCGGCCGACTACCTCGCCGTCCTCTCACGGGGCGAGGTGCCGCCGCGGATCACGGACGAGTACCGCGGCGATTTCGAGCAGGTGAAGAAGAACTGGAACGATCTCATCGACGTCGTGGAGATGCGCGGGCGCGACATGGAGAAGTTGCTCACCGCTGCGCAGGAGGGGAATCTCGGTGTGCGCGCCGATGCCGCCCGCTACTCCGGCTCGAACGGTAAGCTCATTGCCTCCGTGAACGCCCTGCTGGACGCCATGGGGAAGCCCATCGACGAGGCGGTGACCGCCCTCGGCCGGCTCGCGCAGCGTGACCTCACCGCCCGAGTCGCAGGCGACCACCGCGGCGAGTTCGCCAAGATGAAAGAGGCGATCAACGTCGCCGCGACCGCGCTCGAGTCCGCCATCGGTCAGGTGGCAGAGGCCGTGGAGCAGGTGTCGAGCGCCTCCGCGCAGATCGCGTCCTCCTCGCAGGCCGTCGCCTCGGGAGCCTCGGAGCAGGCTGCATCGCTCGAGGAGACGAGCAGCAGCCTCGAGTCGATGGCCTCAACGACCCGCCTCGCTGCGGACAACGCGCAGCAAGCCAATTCGCTCGCGTCGGCCACGAGGTCGTCGGCCCAGGGCGGCGCTACCGCCATGGAACAGATGAGTGGGGCGATGGGGAAGGTCAAGGCGTCTGCGGAAAGCACCTCGCAGATCATCAAGGACATCAACGAGATCGCTTTCCAAACGAACCTCCTCGCCCTCAATGCGGCCGTGGAGGCTGCTCGCGCCGGAGAGGCAGGCCGCGGCTTCGCGGTGGTGGCCGAGGAAGTGAGGTCGCTCGCGCTCCGGAGCAAGGAGGCGGCGAACAAGACCGAGGCGCTCATCCGCGAATCCGTCAGGCATGCCGGCGAAGGCGAGACCACCGCGAAACACGTCAGCGGCAAGCTCGCCGAGATCGTCTCCGCAGCTCAGAAGGTCTCCGATCTGGTTGCCGAGATGGCAGCCTCGTCGAAGGAGCAGGCCAACGGCATCGAGCAGGTGAACAAGGCCGTGTCCGAGATGGACAAGGTCACGCAGCAGAACGCGGCGAGTTCGGAGGAGTCGAGTTCGGCCGCGCAGGAGCTCACCAGCCAAGCCGAGCAGCTCGCGGCCATGGTCCGTGACTTCCGGGTGGGCCGCGTGTCACGCGCCACGGTGATGCAAGAGACCGTTGCCCGAGTCGCCCGGAGCCCCATCACGGCCAAGCCGGTTGCGAACCGAAAGACGAACGGGCATCAGAACGGGAGTGCAGGCCAGTCCTCGAACGCCTGCTGGTAGTTCTTACCAAGAGCGATAACGGCGAGGCGGTCCTCGAGCGTCGCGCTGGCCCGCGTGATAGCAACAGCGGCTCCCTAGCCGCCCTCGAGCAGCCTGTCCCAGGCCGCGCGCTCCTCGCCGGAGAGGGCGTACGGCTGCAGCTCGAGCCGGAAGCCATCCCGATCGGGCTGGCAGCTCCGCACGATGACCCAGATGGCCAGGGGCTGCGGCTGACACCGTAGGGTCGTCTCGAGCAGCCGGCCCTCGGGGAACGGCTCCTGTCCGGTGGCCACCACCCCGTTCGCACCGATGGCCACGACGGTGCACTGGTGCGCGCGGCGCGCGGCGCGTATCTCGAGCGGGAAGCTCACCGCGCGGCTGCCTGGGACAGGGGGGCTCTCCGCGGGGCGCACGGCCGAGCCGGAGGTCGTCTCGCGGACCTCGGCCGGCTCGAACGACGCTACGAACTCGGGGATGCTCGGGACGACGCGCGCTATCGCCTCGCGCTCCCCTTCGCTCGCGAACTGCCCGATAGAGGCGAGGTCAGGAGCCGCGACGGCGGGAGTGCACGAGAGCAGGGACACGACCGCGTCCGACACCTTCACCACCTCGAGCAGGCCGTCGCCGCCGGCGCCGGGTTCGCCGTGATGCGCCGCCACCATCTCGACGACGAGGCTCGGCAGGCGCCAGCGCGAGGCCAGTTCGAGGCCGAGCGTGACGTGGAGGCGCTCCACGACCTGCGACCACGCTGCGAGCGGCCACTGGCCCTCCAGCTTGCTCTCTCGGGCGATCCGCTCCAGGCACGAGCAGGCGATGACCTTCCCGAAGTCGTGCAGGAGCCCCGCCACGAACGCCTCCTCGGGGTCGAGGCCGCGCAGCCGCGCCAGCTCCTGGCACACCAGCGCGCTCGACATCCCCTCGAGCCACACGAGCCGCCGTAGCGAGGCGAGAGGGCCTGGCACATAGGCGTGCGAGGCCAGGCTGGATGCCAGGGCGAGCCGGACGACCTCGCGCGCCCCGACCCGCGTGACGGCCTGGTTCAGGGTGGTCACCGGGCTGCCGCGCCGGTAGATGGGGGAGTTCGCGCAGCGGAGGAGGTCGGCCGCGAGCGCGCCATCGGAGCGGACGAGCCGGGAGATCTCCGCCAGCCCCACGTTCTTCTGGACCGCCGCTTGCTTCACGCGGAGAGCGACAGCCGGGTACGGGGGGATGGGGACCGCCCCGGCCGTCACGAGGTCCTGGACCGAGCGCTCGAGGTGCGCGGGGAGTCCGGATGGGCTGTGGGAACCGCGCTCCATGGACTGCGCCCCCCCCGCCGCGCCGGCCCGCCACCCGACTCGCGGAAGACGCTACGATACCAGGTCCGAGGGCTTAGGTCGTGAGCACGATCCGCGCGACCTCCGCCGGGGCGCCCAGGCGCATGGGTGGGCCCCAGTAGCCGGTGCCGCAGGAGACGTACACCCGACCGGTGCGAGCCTCTTCGCGGTGGGTGTACAGGCCCCTGAAGTACGGGAAGACCGCCCCCACCACCAGCGTCCAGGGGAAGATCTGACCGCCATGGGTGTGGCCCGAAAGCTGTAGCTCGACACCGGAGCGCACCGCCTCGGCGACGCCGCGCGGCTGGTGGGCGAGGAGGACGAGGCCGCGGTCGGGGTCGCGCCCCGCGAGCGCCGTCTCGAGCGCGGGCCAGCGGCCGCGGGCGGCCCACGACACGCTCCAGTCGTCGACCCCCGCGAGGTCGATGGAGGCCCCACCAGGACCGGTGTCGCCCAGCGGCACCCGCTCGCCGCGGAGGGTCCGGATCCCGTATCGGCGCAGCTCCTCGATCCAGGGGCGGGCGCCCGAGTAGAACTCGTGGTTCCCGGTGACGAAGTAGACGCCGTGCCGCGTCTTCAACCGCGCGAGGTGCTCGGTGGCGCGCCGGAGCTCCGGGACGGTCCCGTCCACCAGGTCGCCGGTTATCACGACGGCGTCGGGTCGGAGCGCGTTCGTCATCTCCACCACCCGGCGGACGTGCTTCTCGCCGATGGTCAGCCCGACGTGGAGGTCCGAGATCTGCGCCAGCGTGTAGCCGGAGAGCGCTCCGGGGAGCCGCTCCAGGCGCACCGGGACCTCGTTCACGCGCGGCTCCCGGGCCGCGACGCGCACCGCGACCGCGGCGGCGCTCCCCGCCGCCAGCGTCGCCCCGCCGGCGAGCGCGCGCGCCACGAAGGCGCGCCGCGCCGGGTCCGCCGGCGGATTCACCTGACCGGTGGCCGCGGCGGCGACGAGCCGGACGGCGGCTGCGACGAGGCGCGCCAGGTCGGTCGCGAGGAGCGCTGCGAAGAGCAGGAACGCGGCGCCCATCCAGGTGAAGAGCGCGGCGAGCAGGGGCGAGACCGCGCGGTACGGCAGCCTGCGCGAGAGGAAGATGCCCACCGGAACGGCCAGCGCGGCGGCGAGGAGCAGCCAGCCCAGGCCTCGCTGCCATGCCTCGGGGAGCTGCGTGTCGCGGGCGACCCGCGCCCAGATGAAGTAGTGCATGCCGCCGAACAGCGCGAGCAGTACGACGAGGAAGAGCGCGAAGGCGGCCTGGCGCGCCACCCTACTTCCCTTCCGGGGCAGGCTCGCGCGGGAGCCGATCGATCTTGCCGGCCACGATGAAGTCGTTCTCGGAGAGGCCGCCGATCGAGTGCGTCGAGAGCGTCACGTCGACGAGGTTCCAGCCGTGTACGAGGAGGTCCGGGTGGTGCCCCTCCTCCTCCGCCAGGTCGGCGACGAGGTTCACGAAGCGCATCGCTCCCTTGAAGTCGCGAAACCGGAAGTGGCGACGGATGCGATCACCTTCGAGCGTCCAGCCGGCGAGCGTCGCGAGCAGCGCCTCCGCCTGGGCGCGCTCCATCCTGGGGACGCCACCCTCGCACGGGACGCACTTCTTCTTCGTCCAGTCCATGTGGATGGCCTAAGGCCGCGCTCGCGCCGGAGCAATTTTAACCGCTGCCCGCAAAGACGCGTGAGCCGGGGGAGCGACAGAGCTATCTTCCCGGCGCATGGACCGAGCCTTCCTCGCCCTGGGCGCCTTCTCGGCGTTCGCCGCGGTCGCCGCAGGCGCCTTCGGTTCGCATGCCCTGCGCGCGCGCCTCCCGCCCGAGCTCCTGGCGACGTTCGAGATCGGGGTCCGCTATCACATGTATCACGCGCTCGGGTTGCTCGCGGTCTCGTGGGCGGCGTCGCGCTGGCCCGGCACGGTGACTCACGTCGCCGGCTGGCTGTTCGTCGCGGGGACGGTGCTCTTCTCGGGGAGCCTCTACGCGCTGGCGCTGAGCGGCGTGCGCGCGCTGGGCGCGGTGACGCCGTTCGGGGGCGTCGCCTTCCTGGGCGGCTGGCTCCTGCTCGCCTGGGCGGCGCTCAGGGCGTGAAGCGGGTATCCTCTGCGCTCCCCATGTCCGCCACCGTCCCCGAGGCCGAGGCCGCCGTATCCATGTTCACTCAGGGATTCACCTGTGCCCAGTCCGTGCTCGGTGGGTTCGCCGATCGTTATGGACTCTCGAGGGAGCACGCTGCTCGCCTCGGCTGCGCGTTCGGCGGGGGTGTCGCCCGGACCGGCCAGACGTGCGGCGCCGTGAGCGGCGCCCTCCTCGTCATCGGCCTCGCCCACGGCGCCACCGCTCCCGGGGATCATGCCGCCAGGGAGAAGACGTATGCCGTGGCGAGCGAGCTCGGGAGGCGGTTCAGGGAGCGACATGGCTCGATAGCCTGCCGTGAGCTACTGGGCGTGGACATCGGCACGCCGGAGGGGCGGGAGGCGGCGATCCGGAGCGGGCTCTTCAAGACCCTGTGCCCGGAGCTCGTGCGGCACGCGGCGGAGATCGCCGCGCAGCTCGTCTGACTCGCCTTTCGCGTTCTTCGTGCTGCAAACGCTGTCCCAGGCGAGTCAGAGGGGAGCAGCCGAGCCCGAGCGCGCGGGCGCCTTCGGCTAGGGCGGCGAGGAGCTGGTCTCTGGGTTGCACGCAAGTATGAAACGAAGTATGAATAGGTGTCATGGAACGCGTTACCGCCACGATCGACGAGCACACGCTGACCCAGATCAAACGCGTCGCCGGGCCGCGCGGTGTGTCGGCTTTCCTGGCTGTCGCGGCGAAGGAGCGCCTGGCCCGACTCGAGTTGCTCGACCTGTTGAACGACCTCGACGCCAAGCACGGCGCATCCAGCGCGGCGGTCCGCGCTGGGGTCGCTCGAGATGCTCGGCGGATCTTCCGACGCAGATGAGCCACAAGCGTCGGCCGAAGCCACGGGCGGTGTTGCCGCGGTGCGTGCTCGACAGCGGTGGGTTGACCGCGTTGGTCGGCGGCTCGCAGCGGGCGAGGGAGTGGTTGCGCTGGGTCGCTGAGCACGAGGGCACCATCCAGGTGCCGACGCCGATCCTGGTCGAGTGCACGACCGGTGACGGCGCGCGCGACGCCGAGGTAAACCGCGTGCTCGGCGTCCTGAAGCGGGTGGCGGCGGCGCTGCAGGCACCCGACGAGATCACCGCGCGTCGCGCCGGCCGGCTGCGCTTCCTGGCTGGCTCGGACGATGGCATCGACGCGCTGGTCGCCGCTGCGGCGGTCGCGGATGGCTCGCCGGCCGTCGTGTTGACATCCGACCCCGACGACCTGCGGCGCTTGCTCGAACCCGAGCCGCAGGTACACGTGCGAGAGGTCTAGGGAAGTCTCGCGGAGTCCAGCGCCGCGCCGTGCTCGGAGAGGAGCGTCTCCGCCTCCGCCAGCTCGAGCCGCCTCGCCTCGCGGCGGACCTTGGCCGGGAGCGCTCGCTCCCATGTGCGGAGCAGGACGGCGTGCCGTCCCCGCTCCGTGTACACGTGCCGACCGTGCACGAGCAGCTCCAGCTCGAGGACGCTCGCCGTGCGCGAGAGCTCGCGCTCGTTCTCGCCTCGCTCGCGCGCGACGTGGTCGAGCCGCAGCTGGCCGCAGCCCGCCACCAGCGCCAGGAGATCGCGGGCTGGCTCGGCCAGCGCGGCCATCGCCTCGCGCCGGCGCCGCGTATCCATCGCCACGCGGGCGAGGGGCGCCCAGAGATCGCGGTGCAGGAAGGTGAGCTTCCCGCCGACCAGCTTCAGCACCAGCACCTCGGGTGAGGCCTCGAGCTCGCTGGCGATGGCCTGGATGCGCCGCGCAGCGGGGTGCCCCCACCAGCTTCCGCGCACGGGCTCGCCCGTGACGGCCTCCACCAGCGCCGGCGCGCGGCCGGTGGGCACGAGCGTCATCGCGCCCTGCTCGCGGAGGATCTCCAGACCCTCCTCGGCCGAGCGCACGCGGGCTTTCGACATCCTGAATGCTTAACGGCGCAGGGCCTCGACGTCACGGCAGGACGCGCAGGGCTCTTGGGGGCACGGGGACCCCGTCCAGATAGGCGATCCGGTTCCCGAGCGTCGCCGGGACGCGCTCGCCCGGCGTGAGCACGCCCGCGAGGTGCAGCGGGTCCGCGGCCGAGAGCTCGACGCGCTCCCGGCCCTCCCTCGGCGCGCGGCGGACCGCGCGGAGCGCCTCCACCGCCTCGGGCAGCGCGAACTGCTCGCCGGAGAAGCCGGAGACGAAGCGGCCTCCCCGGATCTCGCCCCGGGCCTCGCGGCGCCTGTAGACGGCGATGAGCTCGCGCCAGGGCGGCGCGTTCCCCTCGCGCGCGAGGAGGTCCCGGAAGACGACGCCCCAGCGGTGGAGATACTGCCGGGCGAGCTTCTCCGATAGCTCCCCTCGCTCCTCGGGGCACCCGTCGGCGCGCTCCGATCGGCCTCGCGCCGATGGGTCGACGCCGGCGCCGACGGGTGCCCCGCGTGGCAGGAGCGACCAGCGCCCTCCCGCGAACCCGGCCCGCCGCCCGCGGCGGCGCTCGGGCTCCACGAGCGCGCGCAGCCCAGCGAAGGCGTCGCAGGTCGCGACGCCGGCCGAGACGAGCTCCCACATGGCCGCCTCGACCTCGCCGGGGAGGCGGCCGGTCATGGCGGCGAGATCGGAGAGGAAGGAGGCGCCGACGCGCGCGAGCACCTCGACGAGCGCCTGCGCCGAGGGGCCGAGAGGTGGGGACGGGCCGCCGGCGGCGGCGAGCCAGGCGAGGTCGGTCCGGCGCACGAGCGTCACCGGCGCGTTGCGCGTGGGGGCGTTCCGCCGGCGCGGGGCCTCGTCGCCGCCCGACGTCACCGAGAGCCGACCCCACGCCACCTCGCCGTGGAGGCACAGCTCGTCGAGCGAGGAAGGATCGTAGCGCGCCACGCGCGAGGGCAGGATCTCGCGCTCCCAGGCGCCCGCCGGCGCGTGGAACCCTTGAAGCTGCGACACCACCTCGGCGACGCCGCGGCTCCCGTGGAGCCTCTGGCCCGGCAGCGCGTGCTGCCAGCGCGTGAGGAAGCGGACCAGCTCGGCCACGCCCACCGGCTCGATCTCACGCCTGAGCCTGCCCAGCGTGAGCCGGTGTATGCGCGCCAGGACGCCTCGCTCGCACCAGTGCGGCGCCTCGGCGGACCACGCGGCGTCATCGAGGAAGCGACCGCGCAGGACCAGGCCCTCGCGCTCCAGCGCGAGGAGCGCGTCCCGGACGAGCGGGGCGGGGAGGGCCAGCCGCTCGCCGAGCGCCGCGGCCGTGGTCGGGCCGAGGCGCGGCATCCACCCTCGAAGCGTGCGGGCGGCGGCGTCCTCCCGCGAGGTGGGGCGCTGCTCCAGATCGAGCGGCTCGAGCGCGGGCTCGAGCGCGGCGGCCGGATCGAGCGCGCGGCAGAGCGCGACCCTCTCGGCCGCCACCCATGCCGCGCGGCCGTGGCGGAGCGCGCGCGCCGCGCGGCCGTCACGCAGGAGGGACCGGAAGTGATCCGCCCACGGTCCGCCGTCCGCCTCGGGGAGGAGGCCGAAGTCGAGCAGGACGTCGTGCAGCTCCTCCGGGTCGCGCACGTCGGGCCACACCTGCTCCGCGACCTCGCGCGCCGCCGCCGGGTCGAGCGCGCCCAGGCCGGCGGCCTCCTCCGACGGCAGGGCCCGGCGGAGGACGACCGCGCGCGCCCGCCGCTCCTCGAGCGGCGCGTCGTCCAGGTACGCCCAGGGGCGGGCGCCGACGATCTCGTGCGACATGGGCGAGGGCTCCGCCGTGTCGCGGGCGAGGAGGCGCACCTCGCCGCGGGCGATGCGGCCGAGGAGAGCGGCGAGGGCCGGGTAGTCCATCGCCTCGTACAGGCAGTCGCGCAGCGCCTCCTTCACCAGCGGGTGATCGGGCGGCTCGATCGGGCCCGCGTGGAGGTCGGCGTTGTCCTGGCAGGACACCGCCAGCGGGAACACCGCGGCGAGGAGGTCGTCGGAGCGCATGCGGGCGATGGGCGGCGGCAGCTTCCTCCCGCCCTGCATCCGCGGGATGGCGAGCGCGCGCGTGGCGCACCAGCGCCAGCGCACCGGGAACATGGGCGACTGCAGCGCCGCCGCGGTGAGCACCTCCTCCGCGCTCGCGGCGTCCACGAGCTCGAAGACCGACTCGAGCGGGAAGGAGTGCTGCGGGCCGAGGGAGAGGAGCACGCCCTCGTCGTTCGCCGAGGCCTGCACCTCGAAGTCGAAGCTGCGGCAGAAGCGCTTGCGGAGCGCGAGCCCCAGGGCGCGGTTCGTGCGCGCGCCGAACGGCGCGTGCAGGACGAGCTGCATCCCCCCCGCCTCGTCGAAGAAGCGCTCGGCGACGAGCGTGCGCTGCGTCGGGATCGCGCCCAGCACGGCGCGGCTCGCCGCGAGGTAGTCCACCGCCTGGCGCGCGCCTGCCTCGGGCATGGCGCCCTCGCGGCCGAGCCAGGCGACCGCCGCCGCGCGATCGTCGAGCCGCCGCTCCACCTCCTCGCGCAGCTCCGAGACCTCCTGCGAGAGGCGCGCGCTCCGCCCCGGCGCCTCCGCCCTCCAGAACGGGACGCCAGGGGGCGCGCCCTGGGCGTCCTCCACGCGCACGACGCCCGCCTCGATCCGGCGGATGCGCCAGGAGGCGCTCCCGAGGAGGAACACGTCGCCCGCGAGGCTCTCCACGGCGAAGTCCTCGTCCACCTGGCCCACCACCGCGCCCTCCGGCTCGGCGACCACCTGGTACTGCGCGTTGTCGGGGATGGTTCCACCGCCGGTGAGCGCCGCGAGCCGCGCGCCGCGCCGGCCGCGGAGCCGGCGGTGGACGGCGTCGCGGTGGACGAGGGCCGCGGAGCGGCCGCGCCGGGTGGCGATCCCCTCGGAGAGCATCTCCACCACCGCGTCGAACTCGCGCCGCGGGAGGTCGCGATAGGGCCAGGCGCGCCGGAACCGCCCGAAGAGCGCGTCCTCGTCCTGCGGGCCGCACGCCGCCTCGGCCACGATCTGCTGCGCGAGCACGTCGAGCGGGTGGCGAGGGACGACCGTCTCCTCGATCCGCCCGGCGCGCGCCGCGCGCACGAAGGCGGCGCACTCGACGAGCTCGTCCCGGCTCATCGGGAAGAGGCGCCCCTTCGGCACCGCGCCCCGCCAGTGTCCGGAGCGACCGATGCGCTGCACGCCGGTCGAGACCGATCCCGGGGACCCGAGCTGCACCACGAGGTCCACCGCCCCGACGTCGATGCCCAGCTCGAGCGAGGCGGTCGCGACGACGCAGGAGAGCAGCG
>Ga0209342_10003889_pt1 | contig 15634 bp, 13 predicted proteins | sample RifCSP16_2_FD_184023 | JGI IMG/M metagenome (GOLD analysis project Ga0209342, IMG submission 184023) | Soil microbial communities from Rifle, Colorado - Rifle CSP2_sed 16_2 (SPAdes) (version 2) | ecosystem: Environmental > Terrestrial > Deep subsurface > Rock core/Sediment | place: Rifle... | reverse complement strand
GTATGCGTGGCGCTTCCGCTACCCGGCGAGCCCGAGGAGCCTCCCCGGGAGGAAGCCGAGGGGGCTCTGGCCACGGCCCGCGAGGTCTACGAGGCGCTGCTCGCCCGGCTCCCGGAGGAGGTGCGGCCGTAGGGGATCGTCGCCGACCGGTGGGCGCCCGTTCGCCCGCCGGGTTCGCAGTGCCTCGGCCTGCCTTACCTGTCCCGCACGCGCAGCAGCACGCGGCGCACGTAGTAGTTGGACACGAGCCCCTCGTCCTTTCCCTTGACCGCCTCGCCCGCCGTCAGCATCACCTGCAGCTCGAGGGCCCCGTCCCGCGCCGCGTCCGTCGGCCGCACCGTCATCGGCAGCACGGTCAGGTTCGCGTCCTCGTAGCCTTCGAGCCGATCGCCCACGATCCGGCACGACATGGGCAGGTTGACGTCCCAGCCCGGCGCGAACTTCGTCAGCGTCGCGGTCTCGATCTGCGTCGGGTCGACGTACAGCCAGGCGTTGCGTCGCGGAGGCTGCGCGTCGCCTTTCCGGCGGCCGATCACCGTGAGCACCGTCCGCGCCTCACTCCGCGTCGCCACGATGTGGAACGCGCCGTCCGACCCTCGGAGCGACTTCTTCGTGGCGGCGTCGAGCACGTCGATGACGGTCCGCGCCTCGTCCGACCACGGCCCGTTCGAGGCGTGGCAGGACCGGCAGGAGCGGTTCTTGGCCAGGATGCCGACGGCGGGAGGGTAGGCCGCAGCGGGCATCCCGAGGAGCAGGCTGGCGAGGACCGTCGCCAGGGATACCGACCGCCGAACGTTCATGGCTCTCCCTCCTTCAGAATACGGGTGACCGCGCCGATCATATCCTCCCCTCAGTCCGCGCGTCACGGCGTTGAGGCTCGGCGAGCCGGGAACCGGACCCATCGGTCTTGAAACGCTGCAACGGACCGGTACTCGGACATACTGCCTACCGGAGGCTGATGACCTGCCGCTCGAGCAGCCGGGCGAAGATGAGCAGCGTCTCCTCCTCCGGCATCGGGCAGAGCTTGAGGATGGAGCGGACATCCCACTCCCCGTTGATGCGCGAGAGGACGAAGCCCTCGTGGGGATCGAACTGCTGCTGAGAGAGGGCGACCGCACCGATGCGCAGGGCGGGTACCTTGTCGAGGGGGACGGTCTCGCGCGCGCGGGACTGCTTGCGGGCCTCCACCACCGCGAGGAGCCCTTTCTTCGCCGCCTGGTTCAGCCCGTCCAGCATCAGCACCCGCTCGTAGGCCTCGATCGCGGCGTCGAAGCGCCCCTCTTTGAGCCGCATCTCCGCGGTGGCGAGGAGGGCGATGATAGAGCCTACGGGGTCGCTCTCGGCCATGCCCACCGCGACCTTATCCACCTCGAGCAGTCCCTCGTCGCACAGCCCGGCGAGGACGAGTGCTGTCTCGTACTCGGGTCGGCGTGACTGGAGGCTGATCGAGGCCAACGTCTTGCCCTGCGCGGCGAGCTCGAGGACCTGCCGGCGGGCGGGGTCCTCGACCGCCGAGGGTTCGCCCGGGACGCGGAACGTGACCTCGTTCGAGGGGAAGCGCTCCCGCAGCAGGTGCCATCGCTCCCGCCTCTGGCGGCCCTCCTCGAGGACGGAACGTAGGTCGATGTCGAGGTCCTGGGCGCTCAGCGGCTGGACCTCCTCGTCGCGGAAGTCGAAGCGCCCGTCCGCCCAGAGAAAGACGTCGTAGACCTGCGTCAGGGCGTTCCCGCGGAGGGTCCGCATGAGCTGCTCCTCCCCGAGCAGCCGCTCTCCCATCAGGATCTGTCCCAGTCTGCGGTTGTCCTTCTCCTGCTTCAGCAGCGCCTTGAACAGCGCCTCCTCGCTGATGAGACCGTCACGCACGAGGGCTTGCCCGATCGTCTCCCGCGGGTCGTTGGAGCTGGAGCCGTGCAGGGCCCCGTCCCGGAACGCGAAGCGCTTCTTGGTGGACCGCCGCGTCAGGACGAGCGTGCCCGACTGGCGCCGGCCGTGGACCCACGCCAGGAGGTCGAAGATGTCGAAGGTGCGGATGTCGCCGGTGAAACCCATGGGTCAGGGCGCCAGGATCAGAGGCTCGGTCCGCGTGGGCAGGGGCCCTCCCAAGCGTCCGGCCAGGCGGGTCGCGGTGTCGAGGAAGGCTCGGGGGTCGCTCCCTTCGCGCCGCGTCGCCCGCAGGGCCCCTTCGAACGCGCGAAGCGCGGCCAGCAGGTCGCGGTCGGCGGGGGCACGGACGGCACCGTCGGCGCCCCGCGGCTCGAACAGCGCGGCCAGCTCGTGCGCCAGCCCCTGCGCCCGCGCGTCGGGTGTCGGGTGCTCGTAGAGGATCCCCTTCTCCCGGGTCTCGACCGTCTTTCGCAGCGTGCTCACCGCCTCGAGGACCAGGGAGTCGTCCAGCCCGGGGCGCCGGCTGCGGATGGCGGCGAGGCCCGCGAGCGCGAGCAGCACGAGTTGACCCTGGGCTTCGGTGAGGCCGGAGAGGTGAGGGGCGAGGCGCCTTGCGTCGCGCTCCTGCTCCGTTCGGCGCCCTTCCCACCCCGGGGCGTGGGCGCCTTTCAGGTACACGCAGTCGGAAGGGCAGGCGATCTCGACGAGGCGTTTGGTGCCGCAGCAGTGCGAGCAGATGTCGGCTCCCTTCGCCGGGCACGCGCGCTTGCCCTTGCGCTGCCGGCACAGCGGGCAGCTCATCCGATCTTGACCATGTCGCGCAGCGCGCCGAGCATCTCCTCGGCGTCGGTGAAGCGGAGCTCGGGGCGTGGGTGAAGGCCCCTCAGCAGCAGCTTGTCCATCGACTCCGGAACCCCGGGCGCGAGACGGCTCGGGAGCGGGAGGGCGGCCCCCTGCGGCTGCGATCGGGGATGGGTCCCCGTGAGCAGGTGGTACATGACGGCGGCGAGCGCGTAGAGGTCGCCGGCGGCGTCGAGCCGGTTCTCCCGGGCCCGGTAGTTGCCGTCCTCCTCGCGACCGAGCGCGTGCGCGACGCGGCCGAGGCCGAGGTCGGCGAGCTTGATCACCCCCGAGGTGACCATGACGTTGGAGGGCTGGATCGAGCCGTGCGCCAGCCCGCGGCCGTGCGCCACCGCGAGGGCCTGGGCCACGATGCGCCCCAGGGCGTGGACCTGCTGGAAGCTCAGGCGACGGCCGCTGCGGATGGCCTCCGCGAAGTTCTTCCCCGCGATGTACTCGGTGACGAGGCAGCGCTCTCCCTTCAGCTCCATGAGGGCGATGACCTTGACCAGGTTCGGGTGCGAGATGAGGGAGGCGGCCTTGAGGTCGGCGACGAGGCCGGGGAGGACTCCCTGGCCCGCGAGCAGCGACGCGGGCAGGACGCGAACGGCGACGTTCCGGCCGTCGGTCGTGTCCTCGCCGCGGTAGATGATGCCGAGGGGGCCACGGCCGATCTCCTCCCGGGGGAGGAAGCGAGGGGGGCGCGCCGCCGGCGCCGGGGCGGCGGGGGAGGGCGGAGCCGGGGCCGGCGCCGCGGGAGCCGTCGCCTCCGGCCGGGCCGCCTGCGGCGCTGCCCCCGACTGCAGGCGCGACACCCGCGGGCCGACATCGCGGAACTGCAGGTCCTCGGACTGGATCTTCTTGAATATGGCCAGGGCCTGGGAGGGGGCGCCCGCCGCCTCGTGCGCGAGACCCAGCCAGTAGTACAGATCGAGGGTGGCCGGGGAGACGGGCTCGTTGCCGATCGCCTTCTGCACTCGCTCGAGCGCGAGGGCGGGCATCCCCGACTCGATGAACAGCCGCGCCAGCAGCTCCGTCGCCGCCCGGTAGTTCTCGTCGCCGGCGGCCACCCGCTGCAGCAGCGCGATGGCTTTCTCGCGCTGGCCGACACGCGCCGCGGCCTCCCCGCTCTTGAAGGTGAGCCCGGCGCGACCGAACAGCTCGGCCGCCTTCTGCCCCTGCCCGGTTTCCTCGAAGAGCCGCGCCGCGGTCTCCCACTCCCCGCCCTTCTCGTAGGCGGCGGCGGCGCGGTCCTTGAGCCCCGCGCGCAGGTAGACCGAGCCGGCGGCGGCCCAGCTCTCGCCGGATTCGAAGGCGGCGGCCGCATCCGCGAGCATGTTCGCCGCCTCGAAGAGCTCGGCCGCGCGCAGGAAGTCGCGGCCCTTGACGAAGAAGGCCGCCGCCTCCGCCGGCCGATCGGCCTTGAACGCCGCCTCGCCGCGGAGGTAGGACGCCTTGACGACGTCGCCCGCCTGCTCGTAGGCGGCGGCGGCCCGCTCGGGGTCTTCGGCGCGCAGGAACAGCTCCGCCGCCTTCGCCGGCTGCCCGAGCTTCAGCAGCACCTCCGCCCCCTCGCGGTGGTATCCACCCTTGCCGTAGGCCTGCACCGCGCGGTCGAGCTGCCGCGCCTTCTCGTAGAGCTGGCCGGCGAGCAACGCGCTCTTCTGCTCGCCGGAAGGGGCGGTCGATGAGTAGGTGGTGGAGAAGGAGACGTTCTCCATGAAGTGTCGCTCGTAGGCCTCCGCCGCCTTGACGAACTCGCCCTGCTTCGCCCAGGCCTCGGCCGCGCGCAGGGGGTAGCCGCTCTTGGAGTAGAGCTCGGCCGCGATCGGCCACTGTCCGGCGAGGCCGTAGAGGCGCGCCGCCTCGAGGTTGTTGCCTTTCTCCTGGAACAGCGCCGCCGCGCGGGCGGGCTTGCCGGCGGTGGTGAACAGCGCCGCCGCCTTCTTGTAGTCGCCGGCCTGCAGGTAGAGCTCGGCCGCCTTCTCCTGGCGGCCCAGCTTCTCGAAGGTGGCCGCCGCCGCCCAGTACTCCTGCCCCTCGAGGTAGGCCTGGGCCGCCTCCGCCATCTTCCCCGTGTCCTCGAGCATCTTCCCCGCCGCCAGGTAGTTGTCCTGCTTCTTGAGGCGGGCGACCGCCTTTTGCACCTTGGCCTCCCCCCAGCGGGGGCCGAGGACCTTCGACAGCAGGTCCTGGCCGCTCAGGCCCGCGCCCGGCACGCGAATGCGGACGCGGTCGGCGAAGCGGCGGTAGACGAACAAGAGGACGACGAGGCCGACGATCCAGGGAACGAGCGGATTATTGAAGAGGAAGTCGAAGAGGACGTCCATTCGGGAACCCGGGCGTCCGTCCCGCGCGTGCTTCGCCGCCCTTGGCCGGCGCGATTATAGCACCCGTGCTATCCTCCGCCCGCTCCGCCGGTTCGGGGCAGGGGAGACGCGATGGCCGAGACCGCCTCCGCCGCCACCACCACCCCACGCCCGGCCCTTGTCCGAGGCCTCGGCCTCCTCGACGCCACGATGCTCATCGTGGGCAGCGTCATCGGCTCCGGCATCTTCTTTGCCCCCTCGATCATGGCGGGCTACCTCCAGAGCCCGGGGCTGCTGCTGGGCCTGTGGATCGTGGGGGGCCTGCTCACCCTCGCCGGCGCGCTCTCCTATGCCGAGCTGGCGTCGGCCCTGCCCCGGGCCGGAGGCCAGTACGTCTATCTCTCCGAGTCCTTCCGGCCCATCCTCGGGTTTCTCTACGGCTGGACGTTCCTCCTCGCGATCAACACCGGCTTCGTGGCCGCGGTGGCGGTGGCCTTTGCGAAGACGCTCGGCTTCTTCGCCCCTGGCATCGGGGAGGAGCACGTGCTCCTCTCGTTCGGCGGGCTCTCGTTCACCACCGCCCAGGCGGTGGGGCTCGTCGTCATCGCGGTGCTCACTTGGCTCAACGTGACCGGTCTGCGCACGGGGGCGGCCGTACAGAACCTGCTCACGATCGCGAAGCTGGCGGCGATCGCGGTGCTCGTGGGTCTGGCCGTCCTCACCCACCGGGGCTCGGCGGCGAACTTCTCGCCGCTCCTGAGCCTCGCCCTGGGCCCGGACGGGATCCGGCTGGGGCTCTTCGCCGCGCTCGCGGGCGCGATGAGCAAGGCGCTCTTCGCCTACGACGCCTGGAACTCCGTCACCTTCGCCGCCGAGGAGGTCAAACAACCGGAGCGCAATCTCCCCCGCTCGCTCGTGCTCGGCACCCTCGGGGTGACCGTCGCCTACGGGTCCGCGGTGGCGATCTACCTCTACATGGTCCCGATCGGCGAGATGGCCGCCGTCGCGGAGAACCGCGTCGCCACCGAGGCCGCGGTGCGGATGATCGGGGCTGGCGGCGGCGCCTTCGTCGCGGCGGCCATCCTGGTCTCGACCTTCGGGTGCGTCAACGGGCTGACCCTCGCCGGCGCGCGGGTGGTCTACGCGATGGCCAGGGACGGGCTCTTCTTCCGCGGGGCAGCCGCCGTGCACCCGCGCTACCGCACCCCGGCGACGGCGCTCGTCCTCCACGGCCTCGTCGCCGCCGCCTTGACACTCTCCGGGACCTACAGCGACCTCCTCACGCTGACCGCCTTCTCTTCGCTGCTCTTCAACGTGCTGACGGTGATCGGCCTCTTCGTCTTGCGCCACCGGCGCCCGGATCTGCCCCGCCCCTACCGGGTGTGGGGCTATCCCGTGGTGCCGGTCGTCTACGTCCTGGTCGCGGCCTTTTTCCTCTTTTACATGCCAGTGGCGGATCCCCGTAACACGGGGCTGGGTCTGCTGCTGACCGGGGCTGGGATCCCCGCCTACCTCTACTGGCGCCGTCAAGCGTAGCCAGGCGCGGGAAGCTCGCGCCCCCACCGCGGCGGCCATGAGGCTCTTGACGCGCCTCGCTAAGTCTCGGTCTGCGTTGACCTAAGCGCGCGCTCGGCCTATCCTGTCGCAGGCGGCGAGAAAAGCATGAGCCCAGGCCGATCGAAGCCCCGGAGGCCAGAGCCCGGGGCGAACGAGGATCGCCTCGTCACCTCCGAGGAGCTGTTCGGGGACCTCGTCGACACACCCCTGCCCGCCTCGTCGAAGCACGCCCGGTCCCGTCGCGACCCCGTACGGATTCAGGTGAGCGACCCCGTCCGGCCGTCACCTCTCGCGGAGTCGACTCCGGCGGAGCCGACGCCCGCACCCGCCGACGACGTGGAGGCGGCGCTGTCCAGCCTGGGGCCGGTCGCGGAGGAGCCGACCTCGCGCCCCCCGGCCTTCGAGGAGGGCGAGGAGGCCCACCTGCCGGCGGCCGCCGTCCGCACGGGGGCCAAGCTCCAGGTGACCGACCCCAAGATCCCCCTCGGCCCCGGGATCGACCTGGCCTCGGTCGCAGAGAGCGCGCTCGCCCGCGGCGACACGAAGCCGGACGAGGAGGCGCCGCGCAGCGCGGGCCGCGATCCCTCCTGGCGCGACGACACGTTCGGAACCTACCGGCTCGTGGACCGGATCGCGGTCGGCGGGATGGCCGAGGTCTTCAAGGCCAAGCGGGCGGGGGTGGAGGGCTTCGAGAAGACCGTGGCCGTCAAGCGGATCCTTCCCCATCTATCCGACAACAAGGAGTTCGTGACCATGTTCGTGGACGAGGCCAAGATGGTGGCCGGCCTCTCCCACCCGAACATTGTCCAGATCTACGACCTCGGCAAGATCGACAAGTGCTACTACATCGCCATGGAGTACATCCAGGGGCGCGACCTGCGCACGATCCTCCGGCGCGCCCGCGACAAGTCGCTGCGCATGCCCCTCGACCTCAGCCTGCGCGTCCTGAGCCAGGTCTGCGGCGCGCTGGACTACGCCCACCGCAAGAAAGACGACCGGGGCCGTGCCATGCAGATCGTCCACCGGGACGTCAGCCCCCAGAACATCCTCATCTCGTTCGAGGGCGACGTGAAGCTCGCCGACTTCGGCATCGCCAAGGCCGCGACCAAGGCCTCGAGCACCGACCGCGGCGCGCTGCGGGGGAAGCTGCTGTACATGAGCCCGGAGCAGGCCTGGGGCCGCCTCATCGACCAGAGGAGCGACATCTTCTCGCTCGGCATCGTGCTCTACGAGATGGTGACGGAGCAGAAGCCCTTCCTCGGCGCGGGCACGGAGATGTCCATCCTCGAGATGGTGAGGCAGTGCGTGGTCGTGCCCCCCCGCGAGGTGAACTCCCGGGTGCCGGAAGCGCTCGAGCGGGTCATCATGAAGGCGCTCGCCCGCGAGCCCGAGGACCGCTACCAGGACGCGGCGGCGATGCAGCGGGGGATGGAGACGATCCTGCGCGAGCGGCCGCCGGTGGGCGCCCGGGACCTAGCGCGCTTCATGGAGCTGCTGTTCGACCGGCAGGAGAGGGAGGAGAACGGCGCCGGCGAGCGACGCGGGGGCGCCGACGCCGCCGGCGAAGGGACCCCTGACCCTATGTCGCTCGACGCGCTGCGCAAGCGTTTCGGCATCGATTAGGAGTATGTCCGAGGAGGCAGTCCCGAGATGTCGCTCACGGATGAAGACGCCCAGTTCTACCGCCAGACGCTCGAGATGACGCGCAAGAAGATCGTGGACCTCAATGCCCAGATCGAGGAGGAGCTGGCGAAGGTCAAGGAGCGCCTTGCCGATCTGCAGGCGAGGAAGAACGCCGCCAAGCAGATCTACGACGGGGCCTGCCGGATCCTCGGCGTCGAGAACGATCTCGAGAAGTCCGAGGAGCAGGAAGGCTAGACGGTGGCCTGGTTCCGGCGCGAGCCGACCCCGCTCGTCCCCCGCCCCGGCGAGAGCCGGGTACCGGAGGGGCTCTGGCTGAAGTGCGGCTCCTGCAAGGAGATCCTGTACCGCAAGGACTTGCTCAAGAACCTCTCCGTCTGCCAAAAGTGCGGGTTTCACTTCCGCGTCTCCTCTCGGGAGCGGCTGGAGATGCTCTTCGACGGGGAGTGGGAGGAGTTCGACCGCAACCTGGTCAGCGCGGACCCCCTCCGCTTCCGGGATAGCAAGGCCTACAAGGACCGGCTGCGGGACGGCAAGGCCAAGACCGACGGCTACGACGCGCTCGTGTCCGCCGTCGGGGAGATGGGTGGACGGCGGACGATCGTCGCCACGATGGAGTACGCCTTCATCGGCGGCTCGATGGGGGTGGTCGTGGGAGAGAAGGTGACCCGTTGCATCGAGCGGGCGCTCACCGAGCGCAGGCCGCTCGTGATCGTCTCCTGCTCCGGCGGCGCACGGATGATGGAGGGGACGCTCTCGCTCATGCAGATGGCCAAGATCTCCGCCGCCCTCGCCCGTCTGCACGAGGCCAGGCTGCCCTTCCTCAGCGTCCTCACCGACCCGACGACCGGGGGTGTCACCGCCTCCTACGCGATGCTGGGCGATCTCAACATCGCGGAGCCGGGGGCCCTCATCGGCTTCGCGGGACCGCGCGTGATCGAGCAGACCATCCGCCAGAAGCTCCCCGAGGGCTTTCAACGCTCGGAGTTCCTGCTCGAGCACGGGATGCTCGACATGGTGGTGGACCGCCGAGAGCTGAAGAAGACGCTCGTGCGCTGCATCGGCTTCTTCATGAACTAGGTTCAGGCCATGCGCATCGAGGGACGTACCTTTCTCGTGTCCGGAGGGGCCTCGGGACTGGGCGGGGCCACGGCGCGCATGCTCGCCAGCGCGGGCGCGAACGTCCTGATCCTGGACGTGAACGCCGAGTTGGGCGAGCACCTCGCGGGGGAGCTGTCCCCTCGGGCCCGCTTCGTCCGGACCGACGTGAGCCGCGAGGAGGACGTCGCCCGCGCGGTGAGCCTCGCCCGCGGCAGCTTCGGCGGGCTGCACGGGGCCGTCAACGCCGCCGGGATCGCGGCGGCGGAGAAGGTCCTCGGCAAAGCGGGCCCCCATCCGCTGGAGCTCTTCGAGCGGACGGTCCGCGTCAACCTGACCGGGACCTTCAACGTCATCCGCCTCGCCGCGGAGGCGATGGCCGCCGCCGAGCCGACGGACAGCGGCGAGCGCGGGGTGATCGTGAACACCGCCTCCGTGGCCGCCTTCGACGGCCAGATCGGTCAGGCCGCCTATTCCGCCTCCAAGGGGGGCATCGTGGGCATGACGCTGCCCATCGCCCGGGAGCTGGCGCGCCATGGGATCCGGGTGGTGACGATCGCCCCCGGGATCTTCGACACGCCGCTGCTCGCCGGGCTGCCAGAGGCGGCTCGCCTCTCCCTCGGCCAGCAGGTCCCGTTCCCCTCGCGACTCGGCCGTCCCGACGAGTACGCGGCACTCGTGCGCCACATCATCGAGAACGAGATGCTCAACGGCGAGGTCATCCGCCTCGACGGGGCGCTGCGGATGGCGCCGAAGTAGGGACGGGGGCTTTACCTCCCGCCGCGGCCGGGCGTAGTCTCCCCGATCATGGGCCTCACGGTCGACCTCAACGCGGACCTCGGCGAGGGCTTCGGGGCCTACGCGATGGGCGCGGACGAGGCGGTCCTCGCCTACGTCACCTCGGCCAACGTCGCCTGCGGCTTCCACGCCGGCGACCCGACCGTCATCGACCGCACGGTGGCATACGCGGTCCGGGCGGGGGTCGCGGTCGGGGCCCACCCGAGCCACTGGGACCTCCGGGGCTTCGGCCGGCGCGAGATCGCGGCCGACCCCGCCGAGGTCGAGGCGGACGTGGTGTACCAGGTGGGGGCGGTGGCGGCCTTCGCCCGCAGCCACGGCTCCCACCTCACCCACGTCAAGCCGCACGGGGCGCTCTACAACCAGGCCGCACGCGAGGAGGGGCTGGCCCGGGCGATCGCGCGCGGCGTCGCCCGCGTCGGCCGCGACCTCGTGCTCGTGGGTCTCGCCGCCTCCGAGGCCATGCGGCGAGCGGCGGAGGCGGAGGGCCTGCGCTACGCGGCCGAGGCCTTCGCCGATCGCGCCTATGACGCCGCGGGCCGCCTCGTCGCCCGTTCGCGGCCCGGGGCCCTCATCACCGATCCCGCCTCCGCCGCCGCCAAGGCGGTGCGGATCGTGCGCGACCGCGTGCTGACCGCCATCGACGGCGCCGAGGTTCCGCTCCAGGCCGACACCCTGTGCCTCCACGGCGACAACCCCCACGCCCTCGCCATCGCCCGCGCCGTACGCGAGGCGCTGGAGGCGGCAGGGGTGAGCGTGCAGGCTCTCGGGCGTTGAGCCTCCCCCGCGTCCTGCCCCTGGGCGACGCGGCCGCCACCGTCGAGCTGGGGGAGTCTCTCGATCCGGAGACGAACGCGCGCGTGCGCGCCCTCGACCGCGCGCTCGCGGAGAGGCCCTGCTCCGGCTTTCGCGAGACCGTGCCCACGCACCGCTCGCTCCTCGTCGTCTACGATCCCGGCGCGGTCCGCTTCGATGATCTCCGGCGCGAGCTCGTCGGTCGGGCCCGGCAGGCGGCGGCCTCGGTGCCGGAGGGACGGCGTCACGACGTGCCGACGGTCTACGGCGGCGAGAACGGCCCCGACCTCGCGGAGGTGGCGCGCGCGCGTGAGATGAGCGAGGCGGAGGCCATCCGCCTCCACGCCTCGCGCGAGTACACCGTCTTCATGCTCGGCTTCACGCCCGGGTTCGCCTACCTGGGCCTGCTTGCGAAGGCGCTCGAGACACCCCGCCGGCCGACCCCCCGCGTGCGGGTGCCCGCGGGCACGGTTGCGATCGCCGGCCGCCAGACCGCCATCTACCCGGTCGCCTCCGCCGGCGGCTGGTCGCTCCTCGGTCGCACGTCGCGGAGGCTGTTCGACCCCTACCGCGCCGACCCGGCGCTCCTCGCCCCGGGCGATCGCGTGCGCTTCGTGCCCGTGCCCGAGCTCCCGCCGCCGGATCCGCCCCCGACGCCGCCCGCGGCGGCGGGACCGTTCGCGCTCGAGGTCCTCCAGCCGGGGTTGCTGAGCACGGTGCAGGACGGCGGGCGCACCGGCCACCGGCGATGCGGCGTCACCGCCGCCGGCCCCATGGACGCGCGGGCGCTGCGCGCCGCCAACCGCGCGGTGGGCAACGCCGGGGACGCGGCGGCGATCGAGTGCACGATCACGGGACCGACGCTGCTCTTTCTCGCCCCAACTCGCCTCGCGGTCGCGGGCGCGGACCTCGGGGCGGTGCTCGATCGGGCCGACCTCGGGCCCTGGCCGCTTCCTCTCGGAGCGGCGGTGCTCGCCCGCCCCGGCAACGTCCTCCGCTTCCTCGGACGGCGCTCCGGATGTCGCGCCTACGTGGCCATGCAGGGTGGCATCGACGTGCCGCTCGTCCTCGGCGCGCGCGCGACCGACCTCCGGGGCGGCTTCGGCGGAATGCTCGGGCGCGCCCTCACGACCGGCGATCGCCTGGCTCTCGGGTCCCCGACGGGGGCAGCCGGGGTCGATTCCCACGCCGACAGCCACACAAGGGCGGCGACCGTCCGCGTGGTGCTCGGCCCGCAGGACGACCACCTCGGGACGGACTCGGTCGCACTCTTCCTCGGGACGACGTGGCGCGTGGGGCAGACCTCGGACCGCGTGGCCTGCCGGCTCGAGGGTCCCCCTCTGCACCACCGCGGGCCGGCCGAGATCCTCTCCGACGGTATGGTGCCGGGGTCGATCCAGGTGCCGCCCGACGGAGGGCCCATCGTCATGATGGCCGACGCGCCCACGACCGGGGGCTACCCGAAGCTCGCAACGGTGGTGAGCGCGGACCTTACCACGCTCGCGCAGCTCGTGCCGGGGGAGGGTGAGGTCCGCTTCGAGGCGGTGTCGGTCGAGGACGCCCAGGGTTAGGAGGCTCGGGGGTCGCGCTCGCGCGCTCGGAGCTGACCGACCCGGACGGAATCGGCATCCCTCAAACACGAGCGCGCTCCCGCGCGACCCCCTCGCCTGGAAAAGAGCTGTCACTGAGGCAGGCTCCCAGCCACGGCCGGTGGCGAGGAGGGGCGCGACCCCCGAGCCGCTCAGATGTCCTCGATCGGCCGCGGATGCCCGAGGTGAAACCCCTGGCCAAGTGTGAAGCCGATCTCGGTCGTGGCCCGCGCCTCCCCCGGACCCTCGATCCCCTCCGCGACCGTCCTCACGTGCAGGTCGCGGGCGAGTCCCAGCAGCGAGCCGAGCAGCCGCCGCTTGGCGAGCGGCGCCTGGTCGAGGCCCGACACGAACCGGCGGTCGAACTTGAGGTATTGGGGCGGTGCCTCCGCCAGCTCGAGCAGCCGCGCCTGTCCCGCCCCGAAGTCATCGTAGGCGAGGGCGATGTTCCGCTCGAGCAGCAGCGCGCGCAGCTCCGCGATCGCGGAGGGTCGGGTGAGGACGCTCTCGTGGATCTCCAGGGCGAGATCGAGGTGGGGTGCGATCCGCCGCAGCTCCTCGAGAGACTCGAGCAACCCCGGGCGGACGAGCTCGGCGGGGTGGGTGTTGAGGAAGAGGGTCGGGAGCTCGGGGCGGGGAGAGGCCAGCTCCACCGCCCGGCGGCGGAAGAGCCGGCTCAGCTCCGCCTCCGCCCCCACGCTCTCCGCGACGCGGAAGAGCTCGTCCGGGCTCTCCGGCAGCCGTGGATGCCGCCCGCGGCCGAGGGCCTCGTAGGCGGCGACCGTGCCCTGGGGCAGGTGGAGGATGGGCTGGAACGCCATCGTCACCAACCCCTCCCGCAGAAGCTCCTTCAGCTCGCGCGTGCCCTCCGCGAAGCGGTGCGGCAGCTCGCGATGCTGGGGGACGACCGTGGTACGCCGTTCTCCAGCCCCCGCGGAGTCCCCCGCCTCGGCGCGGCCGAGGCGGAACTCGAAGTCCGCGAAGTGCAGGATATCGCCCTCGCCGATCTCGGCCTCTTCGATCAGCGCCCGGTTGACGAATGTGCCGTTCGTGCTGCCGAGGTCGCGAAGGCGCAGACGGGAGCCCACGGCGTGGATCTCGGCGTGCGTCTTGGAGACGGAGTCGGCGGGGAGGACGAGCTCGAGTCCGGCCCGGCGCCCGATCCGGAACGGTACGACATGGATGGGTATGCGCCGGAGCCGACCGCCTTCGACCGCGGTCTCGAGGTACCACCCCGCGTCGCCGATCCCCGCCTCCCGCTCGCTCAACTTTCCTGCCCTGCCGCCGACTTCGCCACAGTATGCCCGAGCGGCGGCGGGGCCGCTCAGGGCTCGGCGAGGCCGGCCATGAAGTCGGCCTGCACCGATGCAAAGCGGGCGAAGCCGTCGAGGATGAAGGCCCGCACCGAGCCCGCCGCGCTCTCCCCGGCGTAGAAGCGCAGCGCGGAGTTCGCCCCCTTGAGAGCAGCCTCGAAGTGTTCCGCCTCGACCCTGGTGTGGATGCGGACCCAGTAGTACGCGTCGTGCTCGGCCCCGAGGATCCGCACCCGCCGGGCGGAGAGATCGGCGACGAGGGCCGGGTGGCGCGTCCGCAGGACCTCGTCGATGAGGTTGAACTCGCGGTCGGCGAGGACCTCGCTGCCCACGTGGAATCCCATGGCCTCGAAGAGCCGACGCTCGGAGAGCCTCTCGCCGATGCCGTACCCTTCGGCGACGCGGGCCATGGCCCGCTCGGTCGCGGTGTTGATGGAGATGACGTCGTTGAGCTCCTCCGGGGCGAGGCCGAAGTGCGCCCCCGCGCCCTTCACCGTGGCCTGGGCCAGCGTCCGGTGGGTGTCGCGCCAATGGGTGCCGCGGTCGTCGAACTCGTCGATTGCGGCGAAGAAGAAGTCCGAGCCGACCTCGGCCGCCCGGTCGGCGAGGATGCGCACCGGCTCGTCGGGGTCGCGGAAGAGCCCCTGGCGGGCGGCGATCTCACCGGCGAGGTTGGCAACGCCGGGACCGAAGGCGGAGTTGAACTGGACGTAGCGGCCGAGGACGGTGAGCAGCCGCCGCGGCTCGGTGGCGGCCTCGAGGGCGGCACGCAGGGCCTCGTTTCCGCGATGCGCGGCGAGGGCGGGGGCGAGCTCCTCGCGGCCGATCCCGGCGGGCATGCCGATCGCGATTCTGATATGGGACGACCGGTCAAGTCTAATCGACGCTGTTCAGGTTTCCTCCCGGTCTCCGGAAGCAGAGGAAGCGGCGGTCGAAGGCGCTTTCGCGACGGTTGATCACTCTGATATTCGCGGATCGAGCCGTGGGCCCGCCGTCATGGTCGTGATCCGTCGGGAGCTGCCTCGGACTGGCGCCGTGGGTCAGGGCCGAAGCCCGCCACATAGAATCAGCGAGGGTCCTCCTTTCCGTGCTGCCCCTCGACCGTCGCTTGCTCTGCTCCAAGAGACCTGCTCTTCCTACTTCTTGGTTGGCGACGCCCTCGAAGACCTAGGCTGCGCGACGACGCTGGCTGCCAGAGAGCTGTTCTTTCTCGACCTGCACGCCGACCGCCCACAGGTGGGCGTTGCCCGTCTTGGTGATCGCCCCGCGGCGCACGCTGTCGCCCGTCGAGTCCTCGCTCGAGACCATGCCGCTGTAGCCCATGAGCTGCTTGGGCCTCGAGAAGCGCGAGAGCGGACCCACCTCGGCCACGATCGTCGCCGCCGAGACACTCTTGATCCCACGCAGCGCCTGCAGCCCCGCGATCAACGCTCGCATCTCGGCCGGCGCTGACTCGATCGCCTGGTCGATCGCTCGCTCCAACCGAGCCACCCGCTCCACTGCATGCTCCACCTGATGAAGGTAGTCGAGGAAGGTGATCTCCTGGGCCACGTGCTCGAACCGCAGCGTCTTCACCCACAGAAGGTGCTTCGCCGTCCAGCTCCTCATTCCCGCCGCAGCGCGAAGGCCGCGTCGGAGAAGAAACTTCCCCAGGCGGTGTCGCGCACGCAGCTGGTCCTTCTTCGCTGCCTCCCGCGCCCGCACCAGGTCGCGCAAGGCCTCATGGGCCGCATCCGGCACCCACACCGCGGTCAGGTCCCCGGCGCGGTAGCACCGCGCCAGCTTCTCCGCGTCGCGACGGTTGGTCTTC
>Ga0209342_10003887_pt1 | contig 15635 bp, 13 predicted proteins | sample RifCSP16_2_FD_184023 | JGI IMG/M metagenome (GOLD analysis project Ga0209342, IMG submission 184023) | Soil microbial communities from Rifle, Colorado - Rifle CSP2_sed 16_2 (SPAdes) (version 2) | ecosystem: Environmental > Terrestrial > Deep subsurface > Rock core/Sediment | place: Rifle... | reverse complement strand
CGCTCGGGTTGTTGAGCCCGTCGGGGGAGACGGAGTCGTGGGCCGTGCCGCTCAGCATGAACGGCGTGCCGATCCCGGCGGCCGGGAAGGCGATCGCGTCCATGTCGCTCGACTTGTAGTAGATGTTGTTCTGGAAGACGGAGTAGAAGACGTAGACGCGCCGGCCGAGCTCGTTCAGTTCCGCCTCGCGGCCGCGCAGGACCCCGATCCGCTCCTCCGCACCGTGCAGGAGGGCGCGATGGCGTCCCGTCCTGTGGACACGGAGCTGTGGCTCACGAAGAAGCCCGTCCTCGAGTCGCCGTTCTCCGCGCGCGCGTCGCCCACGGGACCGTCCGCGGACATCCGAAAGCTCGTCCTGACGGAGAACCCGAAGGTGCCGCGCCGGGTCGACGCGATCGTGGACGACACGGACCTCCGCGCGGTCGAGGGGGTGACGGACCTGTTCGGGCACGGCGTGTCCCAGAGCCACATCACGCGACTGTTCTCCGTGGGCCTGCTTGGCACCGCCAAGCGGAGGACGCTCGTCCCGACGGAGTGGAGCATCACCGCGGTCGACGACATCTTGGGCAAGCGACTCCGCGACCAGGTCCGCGACTTCCCCTGGATCGACGAGTACCGGGTCTTCGGCCACGCGGGCCTCGGGAACAATGTGCAGATCCTCCTCGCGCCGACCGCGTGGATGTACGAGGGGCTCGAGGCGTGGGACTTCTCCGCGCACGGCTCGCCGGCGCAGGACCACGAGTTCTTCCACGGGCGCTCGGACTATCCGCGCCAGCTCGAGGGCGCATACCACGCGGTCCGCCTCCCCGTCCTCGAGTACCTCGCGCGGGAGCGCCGCCAGGCAGGCGTCGTTGGGTTCCTCGAAGTCTACCCGGATTGGATCCCCCTCGGCGTCTGGCGGTACCGCGAGCTGGCCCGAGCGGCCCTCACATCTCCGCCATCGACCTTCCCGACCCTCGAGGATGCGCTGGCGGCGTTGCGCCCACGGTTGCGGCTGCGCCTCGAGAACTACCGCGCGAAGAGCGTGATCCTGAAGTACCTCGCAGAGCAGCGACGGATCACGGAGTACGCGCCCCAGGCGCGTTAGGGACGGGCGAGCTCCGCCTTCAGCTTCTTGCGAAACGCGGGTGGGATCGGAATGGGCTTCTTGTTCCCGTAGTCGTAGCATACCTGCACGCTCTCGCCAGTCGCAAACAAGGTGTCTCTCTCCTTCGAACGGATCTCGTACGCGAACGCGAAGCTCGAGACGCCGATCCTCGTGAGCGTCACGGTCACGACGACGGTCTCCCCGAACCCGATCGCCCTCTTGAAGTCGCACGACGCGTGCGCGAGGATGAAGTCGAACTCCGCGACGGACTTGATGCCCATGAGGTGGCGGTACCATTCCGACCGCGCCTGCTCCATGTACGTGAAGACCACGGCGTTGTTCACGTGCCCCATGCCGTCGATGTCGCGGAATCGGACGGGGACCTCCACGGAGAAGGACATCGCGCGGGCAACCACGAAGCGCCCTTAAGGGTTCGTCGCACGCGCCCTTATATCGCACGCGCGGATGCGCCCCGCCCGGATGGAGCCAGCTCCGGGGTCTCGCCCATACGCGTTCCTCCTCGCCGCGTGGGCCGTGAATGTGTGCATCAACGCGTTCTACATCGTGCCCACGGCCGTCTTTCCGGAGATGTCCGCCGACCTGGGCATCTCGAAGGCGCAGGGTGGATCCCTCATCTCAATCTACCTCATCGCGATCATGCTGTTCCAGATCCCTGGCGGCTACCTGAGTGACCGGGTCAATCCCCGGAAGACGATCGTCGTCGCCTCGCTCGTCCTCCTCGGATTGAGTGCCGTCATGGCGGCGATCCCCCGATACGACGTCCTCCTCGCCTTCCGCTTCCTGGCGGGAGTCCCTGTCGCCTTCATCTTCGCTCCTTCCGCATTCCTCGTGTCCCGCGCGTTTGCGGACCGACCGGGCCGTGCCGTGGGCTTGTTCCTCTCCGCGCCGCCCGCCGGGGTCGCCCTCGGCAACCTCCTCGCGCCACTCCTCGCGGGTCCGGCGGGGTGGCCGTCCACGTTCGTCGCCTTCAACCTGCCCCTCCTCGCACTCCTACCTCTGTTCCATGTGGCCGCCGCCAGAATCCCTCCGCGCGTCCACGAGCGATTCGCCCTCGCGGACTACGTGCGTGCGTTCCGGAGCGGCGAGCTCTGGAAGGTCGGGCTCGTGTTCGCGTGTAGCTACGCAGCGTACATCTTCTACTCAGGCTGGAGCCGGACGTACCTTGAGGAGGAGCGCCTTCTTCCGCTCGCGAGCGCGGCCCTCGTCGCCATGCTCATCCCCGCGGTCGGGATCTTGTCGAGGCCCCTCGGAGGCCACCTCGCGGAAACCGAATTCAGAAGGGACAAGCGCTGGGTCAACGCCGTCGCTTTCGTGGGCCTGGCGGCGGTGAGCCCCGCCGTCGTTCCCCTGGGCGGCGCGGGCATCCCCCTACTCGTCGCGGGAGGCTTCCTTGCCCAGTTTTCGTTTAGCGTACACTACCTGTTCTCGTCGCAAATCCTGGAGCCTCGGTTCGCAGGCACCGCATACGCGTTCATGAATGCGATCAGCATCATCGGCGGCGCGATCTCGCCTGCACTGGCGGGATACCTCCGGGACGCGACGGGATCGTTCCAGCCCGCGTTCCTCATGATCGCGGCGACCGCGATCCTCGGTCTTGCCCTTGTCGCCACGGTCCGCGAGCGTTAGCTTCGTCCTGCTCGATGCGCCCGGGCCCCTGGCCCCTAGAGCCTCTCGAACGCATCCGCCAGCTCGATCCGAACGCGCTTCGATGGGTTTCCGGGCATGTCCGCAACCGCGGGCAGGGTCGCAGCCGCCAATTCCGCGTACATGCGCCAGGATAGGTCCACGCGGAGGCGGTGGTGGTCCTCCGCATCCTTCGTACGAGTTGCGGGGATGCCCATGATTACCGAATTGGGCGGGAACGTCACGTCTTCCGGCACGACCGCGCCCGCCGCCACGACGGAGCCGGTCCCGACGTTCGCCCGGCTGGAAAGCGTGGCGTTCATTCCGATGATGCAGTCGCGCGCGATCGTGCAGCCGTGAACGACGGCCGCGTGGCCGATCGTGACTCGGTCGCCGATGACCGCTGGACTACCCTTGTCCACGTGGACGACCGCATTGTCCTGGATGCTGCAGTGCTGGCCGACGACGATGCGGTCGAGGTCCCCCCGGAGGACCGCGCCGTGCCAGACGCTGCTGCCCTTCCCGATCGCCACATCTCCCACGATCGTGGCGGTGAGGGCCACGTAGATCACGGGGTACGCGTAACGGCGCGCCCGATTTCAATCTTGCCGCGCGTCACATGAGGATGGACGCGAATGCGCGCACCGCGCGGCGCACGGCAGAGAGGCGGCGTCGACGGGAGGGAGAAAAGGACCTGGCCCCTTGCGTTGGGGCGCGGATCTGAGAGAGGAGCCAGGTCGGGTCATCGTCACCGTACTCGTTCCGCACGTAGCGGGCGAGGGCCGCGGAGGTCCATGATCGCGTCCTCGCCATCCGAAGCGTCGGGTCGTTAAGGTTCACGTTTTCACCGTCCTAATGTCCGTTTGAGTAATAGCGATGGTGGTTATTAAAGTCTTCGTTTGTGTATACGAAATAGATATATGACGGGACAAACATCCGTAATCATAGGTGAAGCACGCATGAGAGCGTTCAAGGTCATCAAGGGCGGGCCGGAGATCTTCCAGGTCCTCGCGGATGAGACACGACGGAGGATGATCTACCTGCTGCGCGCGAAGGAGATGACCGTGAGCCAGATCGCCGGCGAACTCGACCTGACCCCGCAGGCGATCTACCACAACATCCGGAAGCTCAAGGACTCGAACATGGTGGAGGTCGCCCGCGAGGAGCGCGTCGACCACTTCATCGAGACGTACTACCGGGCGAGCGCGGAGATCTTCTACCTCGAGCACGGGGAATCGGAGGCCAAGGAGATGGCCGAGAAGCGGACGCAGGAGGCGCTCGAGAGCCTCTCGCGGATCGGCCTGAAGGTCCGCACGGACCCGGAGGTGATCTCCAAAGTTGTGGAGGTCGAGCGTCGGAGCGAACAGCTCGGCACCAAGTCCGAGCTCACGGACAAGATTGCGGGCCTGGAGGACATCGACTTCCTCACGCGCCAGTCGCTCGTCTACTTCGTGAAGATGCTCTCGATGAGCGACGCGGACTTCGCCGAGTACACGAAGCTCCAGAAGGAGCTGCGCAGGATGCTGCAGACGAAGGTCGTCGAACTCCCAACGTAGCGTTGATCTGAGATGCGCCTCGGGACGCTCCCGGGAGTGAGAACCAACGAGTCGAATCAGACGGGAAGGGTCATTACCCGAAGCCGTCCTTGAGCGCCCGTGGAACCCCGAAAGGGGGGCATCACGGCCTGGCGGGGGCAGGCGGCCGGGGCGCTCGTCGCCGCAAGCTCCTTCGTCCTCCTCGCGCTGCTCCCCTACCTCCCGATTCCGACCGCGGGGGGCCTCGTGCGCACACTGCTCATCACGACGTTCATCCTGGGCGCCTGTTGGGCGATCCTTGCGGTCCTCGGGCGCGTCTTCGAGTTCCTTTGGCCGAGGGATCGCAGCGTCGCCCACGCGCGGTCCACGTGGAAGGTCGTGAGCTACGTCACATGGTTCGTCCTCCTCCTCGTGCTCCTGTTCGGCTTCCTCCCGGACGTCGCGACGACCGCACTCGGAATCGGCCTCCTCGGCGCAGCGTTCACGTTTGCGATGCAGAAACCCCTCCTCAACATGGCCGGGTGGGTCGTCATCACGTACCGCCAGCTGTACCGCATCGGGGACCGCGTGGAGGTCGGCGGGACCAAGGGATACGTCGTCGACATCGGCCTCCAGACCACGGAGCTTCAGGAGTTCGGCGCCTGGATGCCGGGCGACGAGTACACGGGGCGCATCGTCGAGATCCCGAACGGCGTCGTGTTCGACGGGCCGACGAGCAACTACACGCGCGACTTCCCGTTCGTCTGGGACCACGTCGAAGTGCTCGTGACGTACGAGAGCAACATCGATGTCGCGAAGGAGATCGTGGTGTCGACGGCGAACGAGGTCGTCGGCGGGATCATGTTCGACAACTTCGAGAAGTACCGCGACAGTCTGGCGATCCGGGATCTCGAGGAGAGCCTGCTCCGGACACCCGAGGTCCGTCTCTCCATGGCGACCTCCGGGGTCAACGTGTCCGTCCTGTTCTTCTGTCCCGTCGACCGGCGCGGGGCGCTCAAGACCCGAATCATCGAGAAGCTGTGGCGTCGGTTCGGGGAAGACACGCGCGTCGCGCTCGCATACCCGCGCGTGCAGATGGTAGCGGCCGCGCCCCCCAAGGAGCGACTCATCTCGACGAAGGAGCCGGATTGGCTGCTGACCCGTTCTCCGGGAGAACACCGCTAGAAACGAGGGACCATCCCTCATTGCTTCGCCCGATGTTCACGGTCTCGTTCTTGAGCCACGACACAGAGGATGTCGCCTCAGAGTTTCACGGAGCATGTCCGTGTGTCTGCCGCCACCGGACCCGTGAGCGTGCCAGGTATCGAGGCTCAAGGAACAAGACATAGGAGAACAAGGCAACGCCAGTAGCCGCGTAGAGAATGGCTCCAAGGATAACGAGGGATAGGGCCTTGTCGGCCGCGAGTAGGCCGAACACCACGAGGAGGGGCTCGACCACCACGAGGGCAAGAGCCACGAGAACGATCGACTTAGACGTAGTCTGGACCCGCCGCACCCTTCGGACCTCTGCCGGATGGTAATCGCGGCTGTGTTGCTGCAGCTCCGTCCGGCGTTCCCGAACGTCGCAGACGGGACATCCAGCGATCTCGCGGAGGAGCACCTTCCAACGAGCGGCTCTCGCGGTACGGATGCCGACGTAACTCAAGAAGACCCAGAGATAGAAGGACCCGACCACCGCAAGACGCTCCCGCCAGGAATCGATCGGCCAAAGAAGAGCTGAAACCCAGAAGAGCAGGAGAAGGCCGGCAAGGACGGGAAACGCGATGCGACCGCGGGACGCCGCCACAGCCGCCTGGGCCTCCGGGTGTGCGGCCCGGAAGTGACGCTGGAGGTCCCGGAACCCCATTGGCTCCAAGCACGCCCGGCAACGGAACGGGAGCGGGACATCGCCATTTCCGGGATTCGAGTGGGAGAGGGTGGCATCATGCTGCGTCTCTCGCAGGAGATCGGTCAACTCACTCCAGGTTCACTGTCACGTTCTTGACTCGGGAATAGAACCGCACGGCGTCGAGTCCCTGCTCGTGCCCGAGCCCGCTGTGCTTCCAACCCACGAACGGGGTCTGAGGGAACGTCACGGGGAACTCGTTGACCGACACCATGCCGGACTCGAGGCGAGCCGCGACCGCATGTGCGGTCTTCAGGTCCTTCGTCCACACCCCCGCCGACAGTCCGAACTCGACCGCGTTGGCGGCGTCGATGAGGTCGTCGACCGTCCGGAACGAGGACGCGGTGAGAACGGGTCCGAAGATCTCCTCGCGCGCGATTCGCATGCCCGAGACGACCTCGTCGAAGACCGCCGGGGTCACGAAGTTCCCCGCCGCCAAGTCGGGCTCCTCAGACTTCCGCCCGCCCACGACCAGCTTCGCGCCCTCGCCCACGCCGACCTCCACGTAGGAGAGCACGCTGCGCTCCTGGTCTCTCGACACGACGGGGCCCATCTGGGAGTCCTCCTTCAGCCCGGGCCCGAGCTTCATCTTCGCGGCGCGCTCCGCGACTTTCTTCACGAACTCCGCGTGAACGGACTCGTGCACGAGGAGGCGCGACCCCGCCCAGCACATCTGCCCCGCGTTCTGGAACGCCCCGAACAGCGTGCTCTTCAGCGCCCGGTCGAGGTCCGCGTCCGCGAACACGATGTTCGGGTTCTTGCCGCCGAGTTCCAGCGTGACCGGGGTCACGTGCTTCGCCGCCATCTGCAGGATCTGTCGACCCGTCTCCAAGCTGCCCGTGAACGTGATCGAGTCGACGTCCGCGTGCTCCGCGAGCGCCCTCCCGACGGCCGACCCGCGGCCCGTGACGACGTTCACGACGCCTGCGGGGAATCCCGCCCTCTCCGCGAGCTCTGCGAACCTGAGCGCGGTGAGAGGCGTGATCTGCGCGGGCTTGAGCACGACCGTGTTCCCCGCCGCCAGCGCGGGGGCGATCCCCCGCACCGCCAAGGTCAGCGGATAGTTCCACGGGGCGATGTGGAGCGTGACGCCCACGGGCTGCCGCACCGTGTAGTTCAGCCGGTTCCCTGGGACGGGGATCGTCTCGCCCTGGACCTTGTCCGCCATCCCCGCCCAGTACTCGAGCGTCTTGTACACGAACGCGGCGTCGCCCTTCGCCTCGCGAATCGGCTTCCCGACGTCGAGCGACTCGAGCCTTGCGATCTCTTCGAACGCATCCCGCACGCCCTGGCCCAGCTGGTACAGGAGGCGACCGCGCTTGCTCGGGTCCATCCCCCGCCAGTCCGGATGCTCGAACGCGGCGCGCGCGGCCTCGACTGCCGCCCTCGCGTCCTCCGCGCCCGCGCTTGCGGTCTCCGCGATCGGCTGGTTCGTGGCAGGGTCGAGGTCGTGGACGTACTCGCCCGTCGACGGTTCGACCCACTTGCCTCCGATGTAGAGGCGGTGGCGGGTGAGCTCCATCCTCGAAGCGAACGCCCCCAAGGGACTTAAGGCTACCCGCGAATCGGATGCGCGTGGAGACGGAACTGCGCGAGTCGCGCGCGACGTGGGGCACGTTTGAGTGGTCGGACTTCTCGGGGATGTTCCTCGAACGTCTGAACCTGGAGGACCTCGGGGGCGCGACGATCCTCGACTTGGGCACGGGCAATGGTCGGCTCGCGCTCCACCTCGCGCCGCGCGGGGGACGCGTCGTCGGAATCGACACGGACGAGGATGCACTTGCAATGGCGCGCGAACACGCTCGTTCCCAAGGACTCACGAATGCAACGTTCATCCCTGCCGACGCGGATTCCGCGAACTACCGACTCCTCGTGCGCAGCCCGATCGACTACATCGTGGCGAACTACTTCATGTCGGAGGCGGCGGTCCGTGCCTCGGCTGGGGCGCTGCGAAACGGGGGCAAGTTCCTCTTCGCGTGCCACCACGAGGACCACTGGACCGAGTCGGGGCGCGTCGGCCGCTTCTCGTTCTCCGCCGACAGGATGCGTTCCCTCCTGACCGCCGGCGGACTCAGGGTTGAATTCCTCGGGGTGGACCGGCGAGTCGTGACCTACCGCGGCCTTGAAGAGATTGCTAAGGCTGCGCCAAGGGTCCACGAGAAGTTCCTTGCGGACGGCCGCTGGCGGGCACTCGAGTCCCGCTTCGGCGACGGCCCCGCGCAATTGACCTGGTCGACGCTCGTGGGCGCCGCCAAGAAGTGAGAACTTCGACGCGGACAAGCCTTTTCCGCGCGACGCGTTACACGCTCGTGGGGGCGCGCCGGGACATCGTTGACTTCGCTGCTGCGGGGTGTTGCGCAGCGATCGGCGGCCTCTATGTCATGTGGGGGGCGGTCCTCATGGTGACGTTCCTCGCGTTCATCCTCGGGCTCCTGTACTTCCTCATCGGCGTTGCCGCCGTGTCCATCACGCGTGGGATCCTCCGGCACGATCAAGTGGCGTGGTTCGCCGGCGTTCCGATCGGTGCAATCGCGATCTCCTCGTCGCTCGTCCCGTTCATCACCCTCTCACTCCCTGCTCCCGTCAGATGGATCTCTCTCGTCGCCGGACAAGTCCTGGTCGCCTACCTTCTGGTCCGGCGTCGCGCCTTTGGAATCTAGGGGGGTTGTGCGGGGCGAACTCGACTCATCCCCGCGACCAGACGATGCGGCCGGACTGGACAACCGTCGCCAACTCGCGCCGGAAGGCGGACGGCTCATCCAAGGGATTTCGCAAGAGAAGTAGAATGTCGGCCTCGTACCCGGACTCCACGAGACCGAGGTTGGACTTGAGCCCGAGCAGCTCGGCGGCCGTGACCGTTGACGACCCGAGGGCCTGCGCGGGCGTCATCCCGGCCTCCGCCATCAGCTCGAGCTCCCGCGCGTTCTCCCCATGAGGATTGAATGGCGTGCCGGCGTCCGTCCCCATCGCGACCTTCACGCCGCGCGCCACGCACGTGGCGAACGCCTTGCGCCGCTCCCCGTCGATCTCCGCGGCCTTCCTCACGGCATATTCGGGCACGCCCTTGGCGGTGCCCGCGTCGATCATCGCGCGCGTCGCGACCAGAGTCGGCACGAGGAACACGCCGTGCTGCACCATGAAGCGGATCATCTCGTCGTCCGCGTACGTCCCGTGCTCGATGGACCGAACCCCCGCCGCCAAGGAGTTCCGGATCCCGTCGCCGCCGTGCGCGTGCGACGCCACGGGCAGCCCCGCCTTCCTCCCCTCCTCTACGACTGCGCGGATCTCTTCTTTCGTGAGCTCCGCTTTTCGCGGGTCCACGTTCGGGGTCGTCACGCCTCCTGTCGCTGCGACCTTCAGCCAGTCCACGCCGCCGGCGATTTGCTCTCGCGCCGCGAGGCCCGCGTCCTCCGGGCCGTCAACCTGGCGGCCGAAATAGCTCATGTGCCCTCCGCGGCGCACGATCGGATGGCCGGAGGTGAGGAGTCGGGGCCCCTCGACCGCCCCTGCCCGGATCGCATCCCGCAGGGCCGTCTCGACGAATCCGCGTCCCCCGCAATCCCTGGCGGTCGTCACGCCCGCCCTCAACGTGCGTCCCGCCGCCTCGGCCGCTTCGGTCGCAAGCTGGTGGTCCCTCTTCCCGGTAATCACGCGGGGGTCCGGACCCGCCTGGTGGCAAAGGTGGATATGGCAGTCGATGAGGCCAGGCGTCAGGTACCAACCGTTCGCTGCCAGCACGGGCTCGTCCGTCACGGACCGGACGTCCCCCACCTCGACGATGCGACCGTCGCGCACGAGGACGTCCCCCGGGCGTTCACCCCTCGCGTCGACGATCGTCGCACCGCGGACGAGGAGGCCCGGCACGGACGCCGGGACGAGGGGGCCGGCCATAAGCTTGGCGGCGAAAAAAGATGGGGGGACCCCCTCGCCGTCACGGATCACTCGGGGGAAGCCGACCCGCCGCGAGGAGGCCCGGGCTGAGCGTCACGTCCCTCCTGCGCCCGCGCTAGGGGCGCGCGTGAGGAGGGCGAACCCCGCCCGGCCGGCGTATGCGTAGGAGCCGTCGTCCCGCGTGGTCACGGCTCTGCGCATCAGGTAGACCATGCCGACGAGCGCCGTCTCCACTTCCCGGAGGTTCCTCAGGTTCATGCGCTTCACGGACGGGGTTGTCCGCCCAACCATTCTAACACCACGATGGACTATCCGCGTTTTCCCAAGTCGTACCCGAATCTCAGGGGCCGTCCGAGCGCAGGCCGACCTGCCACGGGGAAAGGTATACATGTACGCCGCGTCCTCTTCATCTGGTATTCCCGATGACCGCGCGAACCGCCATGGGCGAGGTCTACGCAGACGTGACGATTGCCGGCCCCGCAGGGCGCAAGCGCCTTCGGCTCCTCGTGGACACCGGATCGACGTACACCTGGATCCGCGGGAGTGTGTTGCGGAAGCTGGGCATCCGCACCCTTGACACGTACTCCTTCGGCACAATCGAGAAGAGACGCGACCTTCGGCGGCGAATCGGCGAAGCGATGATGGAGTACCAGGGAGACGGTCGGAGCACCGTCGTGGTGTTTGGACGTCAGGGAGACGACGAGGTGATGGGTCTTCATGCGCTGGAGGGGCTCGCGCTTGAGGTCGATCCCGTCAACCGACGTCTGAGGAAGCGCCGACGGCTCCTTGCACTATAGCGCGCCGTTGGCCAGTGGCTTTTTCCGCCGCCAGCGGTTCAGGGTCGCGGAAAACGTGATCCTCGGCGCGCACTGCTCCATCGCGGGCGGATTCCACGAAGCCGCCAAGGCGGGACGGTGGATCGGCGCGGACGCGATCCAGATCTTCTCCCGCAGTCCCCGGATGCTCCGGGACACGAAGCCCATCACGGAGGAGGACGTTCGGCTCTGGCGGCAATCCATTGAGGAACACCGCATCCGGCTCGCGACGATCCACTCGAACTATCTAATCAATCTCTGCTCGCCCCAGAAGCGGCTCCTCCGTGTCGCCCGGAACGCGTTCGTCGAGGAGATGGAGCGGGCGCAGGTCCTCGGCGTGAAGCACCTCATCTTCCATCCCGGCGCCCACATGGGAAAGGGTGCTGCTAAGGGTCTGGCGCTCGTCGCGGAGTCCCTCAACGCGTGCCTCGATCGGGCGAACGCACCGGACGTCCTCCTCTGCATCGAGAACACCGCAGGCGGCGGGACCGCCGTCGGCCACAAGTTTGAGCAGATGCGGAAGATCATCGACCTGAGCCGCCACCCGGAACGCGTGGCGGTGTGCCTCGACACGTGCCACACGTTCGCCGCGGGGTATGACATCCGGACCCGCGCAGGATACGAGAACGTGATGGCGCACATCGACGAGGTCCTCGGATTGGAGAGGTTGCAGGCGTTCCACCTGAACGACTCGAAGGGGGACGTGCGCTCCCACGTGGACCGTCACGAGCACATCGGGAAGGGGAAGCTCAAGAAGGATGCGTTCAGGTTCCTCGTGAACGACGCTCGATTCGCAGATTGTCCCGGGCTCCTTGAGACACCCGGAGAGGACCCGGACTTCAAACGAAACCTCAGGGTGCTCCGCAGCCTCGTGTTCGCTTGATCAGGCGAACGCGGCGCCCGGAGTTCCTTCGGACCGGAGCCCGCCGGGGCGGCCCCTCGCGCACCTCTCGCGACCATGTTATGATTCCGGATGTACCCTCAGACTGCGATTGTGATGTGATTGGAGATCTTCTGCGAGTCCTCGCGGATGACGCGCAGCAGGCCTCGAGGGTCGAGTGCTCAGCCGACTACAGCTCGAACTCGTCCTCTTCCTCGCTCGGTCCGGACTCCTCGTCTCCCGGCGAGGCGTCGACTCCCTCCTCTTCGTCCTCGTTTCCCTCCCCGCCTTCCAGCTCCTCTTCGGGTTTCCTCCGCCGGCGCGCAGCGAAAGCGACGAGGAAGAGGATTACGAAGAGGGCGAGGAGTCCGACGATGAACGGGAGCATGACGTCGGGCGACCGCGGGGCTATGGGCGCGACGACCACGATCGTCACGGTGTCGGGCACGGACGTGTTCGTGCCGTCGCTGACGGTGAGGGAGAACACGTAGGTTCCCGCGATCGTCGGGGTGAACGTCGGCCTCGCCGTGTTCGCGTCCGTGAGGGTCACGCTCGCCGGCCCGCTCGTCCTCGTCCACGCGTACGCGAGTGGGTCGCCGTCGGGGTCGGCGCTGAGTGTCCCGTTCAGGGTCACGGGCGTATCCACCCCGACGTCCTGCTGGTCGTCCCCGGCGTTCGCGACCGGGGGACGGTTTGTCGCCTCCACGTCGACGGTATCCGTGGCCGACCCGCCGTTGCCGTCCGTGACGCTGACCTCGAACGCATAGACGCTGCTCGTCGGCGGCGTGAACGTGGGCGTCGCGGTGCTCGCGGCCGTCAGCGTGACCGCCGACCCGGAGACCTGCGACCACTCGAAGCTCAGCGTGTCCAGGTCGGGGTCCGAGGAGAGGCTTGCGTCGAGCGTGACGAACGTATTCTTGAGCACGGTCTGATCCGTTCCTGCGTTCGGGATGGGCGGGCGGTTCGCGACGACGACCGCGAGCGTGTCCGTGTCGACCTGGTTGACCGCGTCCCGGACCGTCAGTGTGACCGTGAACGTGGCCCTCGACCCGAACGTGTGCGCGGTGACCGGCGTATTCGCCGTGCCCCCGTCTCCGAAGTCCCACAGCCACGCGACGATTCCGTGGTCGTCCGTCGACGCAGAGCCGTCGAAGGAGAAGATCGTCGCCAGAGTGCCCGCCTGATCAGGTCCCGCGGCGGCAACGGGCGGGAGGTCGACGGTGATCGTCACGATCAGCGTCGCGATGTCCGAGGCCCCCTCGTCGTCCGTCACGTTGATCGTCGGCACGTACGTGCCAGGGGCGGCGTACGCATGGGGAAGGGTCGTCGGCGTCCCGCTTCCGGTCGCGGAGTTCCCGTCCCCGAAGGCGAGGGTCCACGAGGCGATGGTCCCGTCGGGGTCGGTCGACGCGGAGCCGTCGAACGTGATGGCCTGTCCGATCAACGCGCTTAGCAGGTCCGCGGTGAGGTCCGCGACCGGGGCCATGTTCCGGACGTCCACCGCCACGTCGTCCGTGGCCGTCCCGCCGTCAAGGTCGTCCACGGCGAGGTGGAACGTGCGGAGGCCCGCGACCGTCGTCGTGAACGTCGTCGTCGCGGCAGTCGGGTTCGCGAGAGTCACGGCTGGCCCGCCGATCTGCGTCCACGCGAAGGAAAGTGTATCCAAGTCGGGGTCGCCGGACCCCGTTCCGTCCAGCGAGATCACGACGCCCTTGAGGAAACCCGCCTGGTCTGGGCCCGCGTTCGCGGTCGGGGCGCGGTTCGTCGCGTTCACGCTAACGGTGTCCAGGGAGAACCCGCCGTTGCCGTCCGTCACGTTCACCCGGAACGTGTAGACCCCGCGCACGGGCGGCGTGAACGTGGGGGTCGCCGTGTTCGCGGCGGTCAGCGTGATCGCCGGCCCGGAGACCTGCGACCATGCGAAGCTCAGCGTGTCCAGGTCGGGGTCCGAGGAGAGCCTCGCATCGAGCGCGACGAGGACTTTCTTGAGCACGTTCTGATCCGTTCCGCCGTTCGCGATCGGCGGGCGGTTCACGACGGTGATCGTGAGTGTGTCCGTGTCGTTCTGATTAAGAGAGTCCCAAACCGTCAGCGTGACCGTGAACGTGGCCCGGGTGGCGTACATGTGCGTCGCCCTCTCCGTGGTGGCGGTGTTCCCGTCCCCGAAGTCCCACAGCCATAGGACGATCCCGTTGTCGTCCGTCGAGCCCGACGCGTCGAAGCTGAACAGCGTGGCGAGGGTTCCCGTGGTTCCCGGGGTCACCGCAGCGACCGCCACTGGCGCGAGGTCGACGAAGACGGTCATGAAAACAGTGGCGGTGTCGGAGGCCCCTTCGTCGTCCCGGACCGTAACGTTGACCGCGTACGTACCCGCGGCGGCCCACGCATGCGGGACGAGGGGGGTTGTGACGTTCCCCGAGCCGCTGCCGTCGCCGAAGGTGAAGTTGTACTGCACGATGGAGCCGTCGATATCGGTGGACCCGCTCGCGTCCAGGTTGGCGACGACGCCGGTCTGCACGGGGTTCGGGGTCGCCGTCAGGTTCGCCGTCGGCGCGGCGTTCGCGACGGTGACGGCGACGGAGTCGCTCACGTTCGAGCCCTCGGGATCGTAGACGAAGAGGTCGAAGGCGTAGATGCCGGCGCCCGCGGTCGTGAAGTTCGTGATCGCCGCGAGCTGTGCGGTGAACGTCACCCTGCTGGGCCCGCCGGTCTGCCACCAAAAGTAGGTGATCGGCTCTCCGTCGGGGTCCGAGCTGTTCGAGCCGTCGAGCGTCACGTTGGAGAACTTCGCCGCGTTCTGATCGGGGCCCGCGTCCGCGACCGGGGGTCGGTTCGCGACCGGGACGTTCGTCCCGGCCGTGTCGTTCGCGTCGAACGGGTCGCGGACGTTCAGGGAGAATGTGTAGACGCCCGAGGCGAACGCGCCGTTCGGGGCCGTGAACGAGGGGAGGGCGGTGTCGGGATTGTTCAGGGTCACGGGCTGGGGACCCGCGGTCTGCGTCCAATTGTACGCGAGCGGGTCCCCGTCCGGGTCCATGCTCCCGGAACCGTCGAGCGTGACGAGGGTGTTCTCGAACGTCATCTGGTCGTTCCCCGCATCCGCGATCGGACCTTGGTTCAGTACGACGACGTCGATCCAGTCAGAATCGGACACGCTGGAGTTGTCTGTGACCGTGAGGTTGAACGTGTACGTCCCGATCATCGTGGGCACAACGGAGGCGACGCTCGTGGTCGCGTTCGTGATTGGGAGCATGTTCGGGCCAGTGACTTGCGTCCAGTTATACGTGATCGGGTCGCCATCCGGGTCGAAGCTCGCGCTCCCGTCCAGCATGACCGTCGCGTTGCGCACGGTCATCCGGTCCGGCCCGGCGTTTGCCACGGGCGGGGTGTTGAGGGCGTCAATCGATATCTTCGCCACGAATACATCGCCGGGGCCGCCGGAACTCGCGTTGAAAGCACCGGGGGTCACGGGGAAGTCGATGGAATCCGTGGCTCCAGTCACGTAGGCGCTCCCGCCCGAATAGGCGTTCGAGAAGGCAACGTCGCCGCCTCCACCGCCGCCGAGATAGGTCGAATAGAGTAGGGAGCCGCCCGAGGGGTCCAGCTTGGCCACGAAGGCGTCGCACACTCCGTCGAATCCCATGTCGTCCGCACCAGGGGTCACTGGGAAGTCAGTGGAGAACGTGCCTCCGGTCACGTAGGCAGCGCCGCTTGAGACAGCGATCGAAAAGCCAGCGTCCCAGTCTACGCCGCCGAGGTAGGTCGCGTAGAGGAGCGAGCCGCCCGAGGGGTCCAGCTTCGCCACGAAGGCGTCCCCGCCAATTCCTCCGGTCGTGTTGAAAGCACCGGGGGTCACCGGGAAGTCGATCGAATCCGTGACTCCGGTCACGTAGGTGTC